>ENA-OWNT01001762-OWNT01001762.1-seawater-metagenome-genome-assembly--contig:-NODE-1762-length-25353-cov-4.099027_pt1 | contig 25353 bp, 32 predicted proteins | sample MGYA00238136_ERZ651165 | MGnify/ENA primary metagenome ERZ651165 (study PRJEB26861, sample SAMN08777766) | seawater metagenome | isolation source: coastal seawater | place: USA: Florida | collected...
GGATGGGTATACCATGCAAATCAAACTCTTCTCGGAGTCCACGAGTCAAGGCCTATTTATGTCAAGTTGGTTTCATGATATCAATGAGGAAGGAGACCCAGCAGCAATCGACTGATTAGGCGCACGGCACGCACCCGCATGTAGTTTTCTGGCATGTCTTCTCGATTCGTGAAAAGTGAAAACGTGGGAGGTCTTGACTTCACCTGCACAAACACGGGTCACGTCTTTTTGTTACTATTCAACAGCACCAGGCGAACTTTTACCTGGGTCAAGTACTTAACGCGGTACGTATTCTGTCCGCGTTTGGGATCACCGTAAAGTCGCTTGAATGCCGAGAGCCAGTCATTTAAATGGTTGGTCGCAATCCGAACCCTCCACTGGTCAAAAGTGTGAAGGAGTGCCGGCAGCTGCAGCAAATTGCAGCACAATGGTTCTAAATAGAGTCGTTGTAGAGTAGTACACGACGGTGACGTACCAATTCATCAACATTGTTCCCTTCAAGCGCCGAAATTGGCACTACTGTCACCGCTCCCCCCTGAGCCAGCTACCACAAGTGCATCGACAATGGTTGGGCAAAACGTCTTCGGTGCAAAACGCATATACAGAGATGTACCTGGTGAGACAATGTGTCTTCGACACCCACAGCCGCTGCGTCGAAGCTCGGAATGTCATCGCATTTATTTACCTTGTGTCGCAACAATAGTCGTGTGGTAAACGCAATGCTCTAGTGATGCGCAGCCACCAAACCAGCAACTCACCGCGACTACGAGTGCTCTTCCTTGTCGAAGAACTTCGTTTGCGATCGATAATTCAGTGCGAGCAATCATCCCTTCTCGACCATCAATCAACAACAGGGCAACGTGAGAATAGCGGAGAGCAGACATTGCCGCTTCATACGCTTTTCTTTCGATGAACACATCATCTTCCTGAAACTTTAGTCCATGTGTGCCGCGTTGTATTCCTGCTGTATCAACGATGTTGACAACTCGATCTCCATAGTTCCATTGAACACACACGGAGTCCCGAGTTACACCCGGTTCGGCTCCAGTGATCACCTTGCAGAATGCACATATATTACTCAGACAGAGTCGGGTGATCTAGCAATTCAATGCATACACACTCGCTCTGCGCCAACGAGACGGTTCAGCAAAGTAGATTTCCCGACATTTGGTTTTCCAACAATAGCAAACTGCAACGGCTCGAGATCCGAATCATAAATGGCACCGGGTTCGTCATCCGATGCAGATTTGTGAGCGGGTTCGGTTAAGTCAATATTGGTCTCCACTTTTCTGATAGGAAAATCATCGTCTGGAATCAAACTGTCATCATCCTGGCCCGCGCCGTCCACCGGATCGGCAGCGTCGTCAATTTCGCCACTCCGACGCCGAATCAAGTCATACAGCTCCGTCATTCCATCACCAGCCGCGGATGAAATAGCGATGCAATCTCCCAGCCCGAATCGGCTGGCGTCTGTGAGCATTTCATAAAATGCGTCACGTCGGTGTTCCGAGCGGAAGGCCTACGGGACAACGGGTATACTCATGAGCCACACTGTGCACTCGCATGTCGAAGAAGGGCAGGAGCTCACCTCAGTTTTGTTCAAAACGAGCTGGATGTCGAAGTCACAAGATCCTGATAGACGACGGAGCCAGTTGGCGAATTGGAAATCCATATCAACGACTCCATCACGAGCGTCCATCATGAACAAAACCAAATGAGCGTCTTTAACTGCACGCTCACACTGTGCTACAATTTGACCCTTCATGCTGGAAATTGGGCCTTCCTCTAAACCTCCAGTATCTATCACACTAAATTCAAGGTCACCGAGCACTCCTTGTCCAAGCCTCCAGTCTCGCGTAGTGCCTGGTGAATCATGGATAATGGCATCCTTCTCTCGTGTCAAACGATTAAACAAGGTTGACTTTCCAACGTTGGGTCGTCCAACGAGAGCTACTCGGAGTTTCTGTTCTTGCTTGTTCCGTATCGATCGGCGGTCCCATTTTCGCATCTTCAATATGGCCTTGTCTTGTGTTGACTCCCCAGTCAGAAACTTGCTCTTTGACACCCGTGCTGCATCAGGGCGGTCAGTACTGAACCGCGCCAAAAGGCGTCGGTTCGCACCAACCATGGCTTGAGAAGATTGTTGGTAGGTTCTCCGAACAGCGCGGCTTGTTTGGGAAAATCTGCGGAGGAGCGCGCGAGTATGCATTTCGACCCCTTCGTGACTACCTCCGTGCACCGTGCAAAGTCGCCATCAATACAGCTTTGTGCGGAAGTCTCGTATTGTTGTCTACTGTGCGAGTTAATTGGTTCAAACCAAAGTTTCTTCAACTCTCAAGATCCAAATTGTTTTGGCCTGGATTTTGAACGTGTGGTGTCGAGAAAAGTAGCACGCTCGTCATTACATCTCATTAAATTTCATCTGCATCCGTGCACCCCGTGAATGTAGTGCCCCTTATTCTCGCTATTCTGAAGCCAGCCACACCACGCACTCACGACGCTCGCTCCCTGGGCCATCTGAAACCGTCTGCGCTGCCCTCTATTTCGAAACACAAGAACATGCGCGACACAAACGACGTGCTTGCGTCGTGCGTGGCAACTTGACACGTGGTCGCCGCGTCGCTCGCTGCCGTTTGTTGGTCGTTGTGTCGTTGTGTCGTTGTGTCTTTGGCCACAGCGATCGATGACGATCACCAACCACCAGCAAGCGGGTGTTGTACTTCGGTACAAAGGCGGTACCGCAGTACACGGTGACCGACGGTATCGGAAGGCATGGCTTGCACGCTTGCATGAATGAGCCAGCTTGATCGCCAAAACAGGTCTGAACAACCAGCAATGGTGATAGTGGTGGTGGTGGTGGTGGTGGTGGTGGTGATGATGATGATGATGATGCTAATGGATGGCATGAGACGTGCCATACGGTGTCACGTGTGATGCTTTGTGTCGTGCGGATGTATGGTACTGTTGCATGCTGTAGTCGTTTGTGAATACCATACCATACCACACTTGCCGAACTAAAGCAGTCAATTGTTGATGCTAACCCCGATTTCTTTCGACATCATCGCTCCATGCGATTATTTCGCGGACATGGAGGCACGGAAATTCTGCCCGCCGTTTTCAAGGAGCCGTGCTTCCCCGCAGACATCGGAAAGCATTCTCCGTTTTTGCTTAGTTTGGTGGTGATAACACCTGCACTGCAGCGCGAAGCACTTAAAACTTTATATCAATCGACTGGTGGTGCAAGCTGGGGCAACGAGTTTTGGGGTGCTGGCAATCGAAACTGGCTGTCAGATGCTCCCTTGTCGGAGTGGGCAGGTCTGCAGACGCACCCAGACGGAACCGTGAGCGAATTAAACCTGGGCAATAACAACTTGTGTGGTACGTTACTACATACCGTCGTGCGAAGAGGACGTGCACGCTGTTTTCGTAGGGTCACGGTAATATTTCACAAACAGGCACCCTTCCTAGCGGTATCTGGAACAATTTGCAGACGGTTCAAGAGATGACCTTGTACGGCAACCCAGAGTTGAAAGGTGACATTCCGAAGGATATGGCTTACCTGACTAAGCTCCATACATTGCTAATCGGACATAGTGCTTCGAATTCAAGTGCCACGGGGCTAAATTGTACGTTTGTGGTCCGTTCTGCCTCCCGTGCAACTTTTGAAATCTGACCTCTGTGTTGCTCTGCACGTGTGTTTGTACGTTCCTGCATCGATTGTGACATGAAAGTACCTTACCTGCCTCGTCTGTGCAACGGCGTGATGTGCGAACGATTCTTCGCCAACGTGCTCGAAAGAAGCGATGCCAACCGTTCTGGGTATGACTTAGCACTTTTGTACGGTTTGCCACATTACGACGATGACCAAGCTGAGACGGTCAACGAAGATGTGGATTGTGGTAATATCGAGGACTTGGATTAGACGCCGCACTCAACGCTGCTATCCGAACACATGGCCTTCGCACACGCCCATGTGGTACAATTGAACGACAAGAACTTGCACACGCGTGCAAGTGATGACCCCCTTGCAACCATTTTAATTTACGTACATGTACATGGTTTTTTCAGACACACCAAACACAAAGTGCCAGAATCTGTCATCATAGTTCCATGCAAGTCTCCCGTCTCGCTGTCCACACTTCCGATCCAATCCAAAGGGTTGATGTCGTTGGAGGAAACGGTCGGTGATGCTGTTCGCGGCTTCGAACTCTAAAGCTTCGCACCAACCAAACGACTGTACAGGTGTACAGGTCTACTTCCTGGTGTGACTGTGAACACTGTTGCGTTGTTGCGTTTTGCTTTGCTCATCATTGCGTCGTTGCGTCGTTGCGTTCATCCTTTCAACTTTCAACCCAAAGTCAGAACGCGTTCGTCGTTCGTTGTTGTCGAGTTCGTTGCTTCGTCGGTTCGACAGCTTCCACGGCCTCGCCAGCTTTGACGACTTCGCCAGCTTCGACGACTTCGCCAGCTCCGACGGCTTCCCCAGCTCCGACGGCTTCCCCAGCTTCTTCCATGGCTTCGCCAGCTTCGACGGCTTCGTCGCCACAAATTCGCGACTTGGACGACTGTTCCGACCCTGGCCAGTCTTTGTCGGTCGAAACAAGAAGAAAAGGTGGTCTGTGCGCCTTTGTACCTTTGTGTACCTGTCATGGGCGGAGTGAGCTTTGGGGACAACGTTACCCACCTGGATCGATAGTAGTTGACGTTGTTCGGCAACGGGGTGAACGAAATTGACCGTGTTCAGAGACGAAACTGATTGGGTCAACAGCACGCTTCCTGTGACACACCTCACATTTTTAGGCAACGATCAAGCATTGAAACCAGAAAGTTTTACATCGTCGACGATGCGTGTGTGAGTTTGAAATGTTGCCACAGGTAATGCGGTAGTTCCAGACGATGAAATTGTGGTCGCCGTTTGTTCTTGCCGCGGCCGTTGGTCCCGTCGCCAGCACAGGGCAAGTTCTGTGCGACGTAGGAACGGTACGGTTTCGTGTTTTTGCATCCACATGCTTATTTTATTGACTTCTAGACTTCCATGGTTTTGATGTTCGCCTTTGTTGTTGCACCTGTTCTCCAGAGTCAATTTTCCGCAACCGTGGACTGTGAGTCACTCGGATACTCAAAATGCTGCCAGTGCAGCTGGGTCTATCAACAACCCTATGTTGATTCAGACAACGTACCTTTCAGTTTTTGTTGGAGCGAGGAATCACCTTGTAGCGAGTATGGATACCCTGACATGACAGGCGGAAAAGCAGACGATACTTCAATCGAGTGCAACGGCGGTGATGGCATCAGCACAGTGTTGACAAGTCTATTTGTCGCTGTCGCCATCACAGCTGTCGATAAAATGCTGTGAGCTGCCTTTGTGCCGTTTGTAGTAACGTGCCCACGAGAGACAGTGCTCAACATTAAGTTTTAGAGTCCGCTGCCGCTTTTGACAACAGCAAGATGTTGTTGCAGAGTGTGAACATGACAAAGTAAATAATTAATGCAGTTCCTATTGCTAGTTGCGTAGTTTCGCAAATTAGCGCCTATAATTTTGGCGTGGTTGCTGGCCCCGTACAGCTGATGGAGCCATCATGGCTGAAATCGCGGACGAGCCACCAAGTTGAGCAGCTCTTTGTTGCTGCATTTGCCACTGTTGTTGTTGCAAGCGTTGCTGGTACAACTGTCTTTGCTGAGGTGTCATCAAGTTCAAGTTGGGGCCACGCTGCGATCCCATAAAATGGGCCTGCGGAATGGTCTTTGGCAGCGCAGAACGAATGTCCACAGCACTGAGAACGCCAGTGACGATTGATCAAAACAAGGAGACAACAAGCTTACCGGCTGCTGGGGTTGAGCATCTAGCGTCGCAAACAAGTCATCGGCAAGGTCGCTGCTAGGTTCAGAACTGGAGCAAAAAAAATCCATAATGTGAGCTGTTGGCGAATGATTCGAGAGCTGCATTGTGACGTAACGCACATGGGAGCACCGCCAGTTGCAAAGGCGTCCCATTCGTCAGCAGGCTCAGCTGCTTTAGGGGAGGCCTAGCCATACCAAGTGTGTTGGTGAGTAATACGGTGATTGCATCGGTGTTTTGCTACATCACTTACTTTTGCAGGTGAGCTTGCGTCTGCTGAACCAGATGCCGTGCTTGTCTGAGAGCCCCAGTCAACCCAAGCGTCATCTTGGGTCTGATGCGCTGGTGTTGACCCATTTGATGACTGCGCCGGTTGTGAAGGCTGTGCAGAGGATGACGAAGATGCTGGAGAGGAGCTCGCGTCGCCCCACTCATCGTCGTCTTCAAACTCAACGTCCCACTTGTCATCTGATGCCGCCGTGGCCACAGTCGCGGGTTTGCTCGACGACGCCTTCGGGCTTGGTACAGAGGCAGCACTTCCCCAATCCACGTCGAAATCCAACTCCGCAGAGGCGGGCGAAGTTTGCTGAGCAGATGGCGATGCTCCTTGTGTTCGCGGTTGTTGACGCAAAGCTTGTTGACGCGAGGCCTTCTTTCCTTTCTTCTTGTTCAAACGAGCTTGTGCCGCTGCCTTTGAGCGAGCACGACGCTCCGCAAATGAACTGCTTCCGCTAGCAGCGGCACTGCTTGTAGTAACTTGTACATTTGGCTCACGACCTTCCTGCAATGCTGCCATGCGTTCCACAAGCTACGGCAACAAAGAAACCACAGTGTCATTTGATTGAAGACGCTGACTGAGTGACAAACATGGTTCAAAGAGTGGGGCTTACTTCGTCGATGTCGGCACGATTTTTAGGTCGGAGTTGAAAGCATCTGTCAATGACTTTGATGAGATTTGGTGAAAATTTGTGTCCTTGTGGGATGTTGTACTTCCCATTCAAGATTCCGAGTTTTCCCTGATTCATGAATGGCAACACGAAGAAACAGCACGCATAGAGAATGCTGCCTAAAGCCCAAATGTCGGTCTTCACTGTAAGTTCGGACACTCCAAAGTTGTCACACATCTCGGGAGCGCGGTAGCTTTCGGATGTGAACTGGCCAATTTTGTCTTCTAGAAGACCCCACTGGTCAGGGGTTTTGCAAGGTTGTGGGCATTCGATCACGGAACCAAAGTCACAGAGCTTGAACGAGTTGTCTTTGCCTTGCAAAATGTTTTCCAGCTTGATATCCCAATGAGCCAGGGATAAATCATGCATGTACTTGATTCCCGCTACACAATCAGCAAAAATTTTCACGACTCCACGTTCAGTGAGTGCTCCTTTGGGGCGTCGTTTCTTTAGGAGGTCGAACAAGGCACCACCTTCGCAGAAATCCATGATGATGACGACGTATTGGGAGGATGGCACCCGAGCAGCACCAAGAAACTTGACAAGGTTGGGGTGATTGAACTGCTTCATCAATTTAATTTCTCGCGTGACCAGTGCCTTAGTGTGCTCATTCATTAGCTGCTTTTTGGCGACAAACTTGTCGCGACCGCTGTGCACAAGAAACACATCGGCAAACGCACCGGCTGCCAACTTTTTCTCCACTTCGAAATTCTTTCCACCAACATTGAAAACTTCTGGAATTTCAATTTGAATGTTCTTGATATTGTTGAAAGCGCCAAGAAATTTGTCCATCTTGTCGTGTGTTTAGGCCAGTTGGCCTCCTTCCCCGAAAGGCGCTCGCACCTGGCGGCCTCGGCGTCTACTGTCCGGCAGGGAAACACAGAAACTTCCGCGCGCGTCAAAATGTGAATGGGATGTTTGGCTTCGACGTCGCGAGTAACTGTCGCACAAAACGTTCGACTATTTACCACCTTGTGGACGAGCAAACCATTGGCCATTGATAATATCTCACATCCTCAACGAATGGTTGGTTGGTGAACTGAACACAAGCAGGCAAGCAACAACGCACATTAAACCAGCCAACAACACAACGCCGGAGAGTGAAAGACATGGAACACACATCACACCCAACACCGCGCAACAAAAAACACCACCCACCATCAAAGACAACAACAAAGCAACTGTACGTCGACCACAAACAAACAGAGACAAAACAAAACAACACAACGCAACAACACCACGCAGCAATGAACCGACGACGACGACGACGATGACGGCCACCACAACAGCGATTTCGACAACCACCACCACCACCACCAACACCACCAACAACAACAACAAACGGCGACAACAACGCAACAAAGCAACATTCGTTCGTTCGTTCGTTCGTTCTCTCAGTTTGTACGACGACGTCCACTGTCCACTGTCCACTGTCCACTGTTCACTGTTCACTGTCCACTGTTCACTGTTCGTTGTCACTGTCTTCTCACTGTCGTCCATCGTTCGTTCGTTCGTTTTACGAACACTGTACACTGTTCGTTGCGTTGTTCACAAGCAGTCGACGTACACTTTCTTTTACTTTCGTGCGCGAATTTGCGTGTTCACAGACGGAGGTGGTCGTCGTCGTCGTGGTGTCGTGCGTGCGTGGCCGGTGCGTGTGTGTTGTCGTGTTGTCTTATGTTACTCACTCACCACTGCGACGTCGCGAAGTTCGATCTTTGTTGCCTCTCTCCTTCTTGGGTCTTTGTGCCGTGTTGCTGTGTTCTGCTCTTTGGAGTCCAACAACACGGACCTCACACTACCACTTTCCCGACCAAGTTACGCAGGTATTGTCGGAGAAGCGGTGTAGTTTGCGTACGTGCGAGACCGATGTGGTGTGTGGTGTGGTGTGCGATCTCACCATCGTCGCCAATTTTAGCAATGGAGCATGGACCACAAACCGACGGATGTTCAATCAAGTCTCTTGAGTCTCTTCCGTGGCGTCGTCTGCTGCGTGGGCGTGTTTGAGTCGATGCAACGCTCCACCACTTCGTGGTCGGCGAATGCACTGGCCGTCCAGATCCGAACAATATTGTTGAGTTGTTCTACTTTGTGCAAAGACGTTGGGAAAGACATTCGGCATTCGCTCTCTCTCGGCAAAAGCATCTACACTTATTTTGCCAACATTTCGAGTGCCGTGTAGCACACATGAACATGGACGTCTAGCTACAGCACTATGCTCCCTGTGTGGTGCTCACAGTGGAACATGCTGTGGGCTGGGTGACATTAGAAGAGCCAGCAGTGCCACAATGCCATCCATGTGGCAATCCACTTGCGTCTTGCTGTCTTTCCTACAGTACACCGCGGCGTCATTCATCCTCTTGGAGTGGGACGAATATCGCGAACAGTATTTCCTCGCAAACCCTGACTTTGGGGGAGCGAGGGCATCATTACAAGGCTTTGAGACCCAGAAGAGAGTGTCGAATTCTGCAGTCTCTTCTGACGCTGTATTTCTCTCGCCGCGCTCTAACAGTGCTTTCGGTGATCAAGTAGAAATTTTTACCGACGACAGTGATTTACGGTCCGATTTATCCGCTGTCAACAGAGATTGCGATGGTTGTCAGCTGCAGTTTGTGGCCAATGGGTTATGTGATGTGTATGGGCACGGCAATCCGCAGACCAGGTGCAATTGCGAGGCGTTCGATTGGGACGGCGGAGACTGCTGTGAGAGTACCTGCGTGTCCACACCGCAACATCAATGCGGAGACGGCGGCTACTTCTGCCGCGATCCAAAGCACATCAAAGATGCACTTGCGCCAGCAGCCGGGGTTTCGTCAACCACGGTTCGTTACTTTCCAAGGAGTTCTAGTTTGTCAAAGCGACTTGGCCACAAACTGCCGGTGTCTGGCGCCATTGCTTCCTTGGTAGGAGCGAAGCCGTGTGAAGGATCAGAAGATCCGATAATTGACGGTTGCTCTGACGCTATAGGAAACGTGGCTATGGTGCCCGAAAAGGTTTCACACTCTGCATACGACGAGGTTGTGCCAGATGTTGTGGGTAACAGCGAGCAGAAGAGACACCTCTACTGGGTTGATAGCACTGTGCTCACCCTATTCTCCGACAATGTAATGCAAGCACCACGTGAGCAAGACTCCGAACGTGGTGAAAAGAGGTTGTATTTTTGGACAGTTGATGTGGGCGCTGAAGACTCCAGGAGTTGTCAGGAACACAGCACTGACGTGTTTGTTGGAGTCAGCACCCCGCATACAGTTAGCGAGTTGTCCAGCTACCGAGAATGGCTGTTTCCTGCAACTGCACAAGATCGTAATTGGTCTGCGACCGGCCACTTTGCTGCAGCATCTGCCGTTCCGAAGTTGACAAAACTAGAAACCGAATCCTCGCGCACGATACATCCTCCAGGGTCCAGAAAAGCAGCCAAAGCTGAAATGCTCCAGTCTACTGAAAATGTAATCGCTGGCAACGTTCACCACCCAGTATTCGCAACCAGCAATTTGCAAATTGGAGGGAGCGTTGAAGATGATTGGGGTGCAAGTGACCGATTTTCATGGAACCTCAACGGTCCGGGTCGATCTGAAATGGGTCGATCTGCAACGTGTCCGAGATCGCAACGGTTCGGTATTCTCGCCAAACTGGAATCCCACGCAATGACGATTTATTGCACTAATTTTGCTTCGTCCGAAACTCTCAAGTTGTCGGTTGCGTATGCCCCGGAACACGGATATGACGGTGGCGACAGCGATGCCGATAATCTTTTTGCGAGGGCGAGCGCAAAGCGTTCACGGAGTGTTTCGTACTTCCCGAGCAGAAGGATGGTTGGACAGGATCCTGCCATTGTGGCTGACCGTCTCGCGTGGGTATCGAAGGGAGATTTTGATCCAACATTGGGCACAGCTGGACGAGCATTGAACACAGCTGTAGATAACGAAGGCACTTTCACTTCATCAAGCATTCCCCGGTTGTTGGCGGTGGGAGGTATCGTCTTCGACTTTGAGCCAGCTTCCTTTGGCGCCGCCGTCCCAACAGACCCTTTGACTGCTCGCATTGTATCTGCCGAGCCATTTCATTCCTGTGAGCCAATCAATGCGGGTTCCACAGACGATGAGCCCCAGGTTCTACGGTACAATAACTCAATTGTTGTCATGGAACGAGGGCGGTGTGATTTCATTAACAAGGTGCGTGCATATGTATTTGTCTTTCTTTTTGTGTGGGTTGCATTCTAACGTGTGGAAATGCAGGTAATGGCAGCTCAGGCACAAGGAGCACGTGCTGTCATTGTTATGGACCATAAAGTATCAGACGTACGTCGTGTTTCAGTGTCCAATGAGGAAGTCGCGCTGTCTCGCTAACAGATGTGGCTTTGCGCAGAAATTGGTTCAAATGAAGCGAAGTACCTCCAATTTCCGTGGCACGACAACAATGATACCTGCAGTGTTTGTTCGTCGTGTCAGCGGTCTAGAAATATTGTCGAAGCTACAAGCAGCGGAAGAGAAAGGAGATACCCTGTACGCCACACTGTGCGCTGGGGAATATCGCCCAAACTCCCGATTTCCATTCGTCGATATCAGAACAACTGGAATAGCTCCTCTCATCAAAGTCCAGTCGTCTGCATCCACTGTATTGCACGTCACCCCCCCGCATTGGCCGCCAGCCGATAGTTTGCGGCAGGAACTACAAAAGTTAGGCCTTCGGACCGAGCTTCAGGACATCATTGAAGACGTTTCGTGTCATGACATATCTGCCCAAAACTTGTCATATCGGAGCTTAGTGTCGTCAGTCGAACATTGTGTCATCAGCGCTCCGTCGACTACAAGTGCAGATAACTCGTCTTGAAAATTTTTTACACATGGAGGATCTGCGCTAAAGTATTATCACACACGATTTCGATTCGATTACGATTTATTGCCGCTGCACAGCGCTAATTTGGGATGACACTGTCTGCGAAGATTTTCTTTAGCACATTTGGGTTAACATCCACGACCACCTGCAAAGCACCAAGGCCACCAATGAGGTCGACAACAATTGCGAATTTGTGTCAGTTCTGCTCACCTGTGTGTTTTCAGGTTGCCTTGGAATGTCCGGAGGGACCACGAACGCTCTCTGATCGACAACCGTCATGCCACGTGTGAATTTGCCGCATAGCTCCATGGTGACTGGATACGTCACAATCGACACGGCCTCCTCGTGGTGAAAACTGTCTGAAGCCCTAGCGGCTGCCTCACTTTGAACAGCGTATGACGGCGCAGAGGAACTCTTGACCGAGAAATGGCCTCGGTGCATCGCAATGGCGGCAGCAACAACTCCAGCATCTCCAATTTGTACCGCCTTGGTGCCCCAATGGGACATTTCTCGCACAAATATTCTTTTGGCTAATTGAGACCATGATTCCTTTGTACTAATCGCGGATATTTCGTTCTCGTCAAATTCAATCTTCAAATACACATCCCAAGGATACCTGTTGCGCAGTACCCCAGTCAATAGAGGGTCGAGTTGCGACAGAGAAAAAAGTTGACTCCACTTACATGGTAACTGGAATGGGTGACCGAAGAACGATATCAGCCGCTTCTGGATCATATGCCTGGAGTAGCAACAGTGAAACACAACATCAGAAGCGCCAGAAGCCAACGGTCGATGCGAGCGAGAGCACACTTACTGCATTGGCTTCTGCCCACGGCGAGAAGTTTCCACCAGCAAACGCGGAGCCACCTTCAAAGCCAAATCGTGCGAACGAGTAATGCATTCGGCAAACATGGAGTGTGATCAATGAATTTGTCTAGTACCCATCCAAACAATCCGACTGATTTTCGCTGTACACAGGGCTGGATCTTTCTGGAATGCCTATGCATTAATTTTCATTGTTGATAGTCCAGTCAGGTGGTCAGAACATCCAAGAGCACAAGTTACCTTCGCGATGTTCGTCAAGGGTGCAAGCGCGATGATCGAGAGAGGTTTTGACGCAACTGACAACTTGTGCAGCAGGAAATCAACGGCAGGACGTTCGTCAATAATCCTCCTAAAACAATTACGAGCGGCAATGAGACCAAGAATTACAACGCTGCACAATAAATTGCCAATACTTTCGCCCTTACGATGAAGGTGGCAGGATTGGATCTCGAAGATCTCCCAAACTGTCGTGTCCGTGAATATGTGGGCAAAAGTGGGAAGGTTCCTTCAGTGGCTCCGCAGCACCTTTGGATACTGCGAGGTCAGCAGCGGCACCAGCAGCATCTAGTACTTTCAAGGTGGCCTCGGTTACAATGTCCACATTGGAATTTCCCGCAACTGTAGTCACCCCGACTACATTTAAGTCTTTGGAGCGTATTGCTAGAAGCAGCGCCAGAGCATCATCAATACCAGTGTCAACATCTAGTATGACATCTAGTGGTATTGACTTTTGGTGATCACTCGCGGTGGGAGAAGACAAATGTTGAATGTCTGCGATGGTGCTAGGACCAACACGGCAACAACCCCCAACCACTTGACACAGTCCTATCCAGTCAGTCAAGTGCGACTCAAATTTTTGGGAACTTTCGCTCGCTTGGTTCCAGCCTCGTGTCTCTGCGTCCCACACTTCGCCAGAGTTAGCATACACAATTAATGGCAAGTTGCATGTGGCCTGAATTGCTGTTAGTAAACTGGTAGCATACTGTGGCGGAGTGCAGTTTATTCCAACAGCCTCGACTTGCGACAGTAAGCCCTGACGCTTTAAATCCGCGACGACGTCCACAATGTTTTCCCCTGAATTAAGCGCTGTCGCAGAACCGCAAGCCATGGAAATCCAAGCTCGCACATCTGGTTTTTCGCGCAGCAGTCGACACAGTGCCACGACTTCATTGTGACAAGGAATTGTCTCAAACGCTAGCACATCGGCACCGGAATTGGTGAGCAACTCAAAGCGTCTGCGATGCCACTCCATCAACTTTTCCACTGGCATGTCCTTGTAGTGACCGTTATATTCTGATCCGTCCGCCAAACACGCTCCAAAGGGTCCAATTGAAGCTGCAACTATAGTGGAATCGCTTCCACAAGCAAGTACAGCCCGTCGAGCAATTCGTACCGACTCCACAATGAGATCCTCGGCCGCAGATTCTTGAATACACAACACCTGTGATAATAGCGGAATAGAGCATTGGTATGATGCGGTCGTTATAATATTGCACCCAGCAATTAAAAACGCTTCATGGGCCCGCTGTATCTTGTCAGGATCATCTTTGAGAAGGCGAGCAGACCATAATTTTCCACTCAAATCAGCTCCATCTGCTTCAAGCTGAGTTGCAAGCCCGCCATCCAGGACAAGTGGGTGTGCTCCAGGTCCGCCGCTACCGAAGAGACCTCGCATTTTGCTTGTCTCCAAGCCGCCGACTAAGAGACCGTACCTAGACCCTGCAATCAATGAACGCCATTGTTTTGATCGCAATTTTAATGGAGCTTAGAATCTAGATTGTCGCTATTGTGTCAAGAATTGTCGTTCTATTCACACAAGAATATCTAACACTGTTCTCGCGGTCGTGGTTCCGACATGTTGACACGGATACAACAACATTCGTCGCAAGAGATCTGATGGCGCTGCGCTGCTGCCTCAAGCAATTGCCTTCGGCACCAGCAATTTCTCTCTCTCACACAGCATATCTTCTCCCTCCACTTTGCTACTGTGCACCCTCCACAACAACGCGTCACTCGACGACAATGTCTACTTTGCGCAATACTCGCGGCGAACAAAGCATCCGCGTCGATGACACCGACGCGATTTTGTGGCCACACGCAAAACGAACACAAACGACCAACAACCGACGAAACAATACACCGGACGGCAACCAACCCCACGCTTACGATGACGTGGTAATACAGGCTAATACACGGGCGGTGGCTGACAGGTCACGGGCAACGGGAACGGCGACATTATTTTTGCATGCAACGGGTTTCAGAGCCATTGCCCCTTGGTGCATGGAGCAATCAAATGTTGGATATCGTCATCGATGTTGTGCTGTGTCTGGGCATGCGTCTTTCAATCTTACGCACATTAGTTGTATGTTGGAACCATAACAATGTCCGTGCACAACAGTCACACTGGTGCAAGGTTGACTGACGATTGGTTATTTTATTTGCATGGTGTATATTGCCGTGAAGTGATGCCGTGCGATTCACGATTCGATTTCGATCAAGGTTACGAACACTCGCGGTAGCACAACAAAACGACTAGGTGTGCGAAATCGAACCAAGGAACGCATACGGTCTTAGTAGCCATATTCGTACCCACCACCCCTGGCTGGCCCGATTGTTTCACTTGTGCTCCATGCCTTGGTTTTGGGAATTGCAGCACGTGCATCTACTTTTGATAATTTGGATCGCTTTGCAGTTCCACCGGCTGACACGCGTCGCGTCAACAAGGCAAGGTCGACATCGTCATCGGAGGAATCGTCACTGTCTTCGTCCTCCTTCACAACCTCCAATTGTTTGAAAATATTATTGACGGCAGCTGGCTCTTTGGGATTGTCTTGCTTTGCTTTTTCAGCGTTTTTGCGCCTAATGCGCTCTGCAAGTGCTGCTGAAGCGGCTGCCTCTTTTTCCATCAGTGGCGTGGAGGTTGCGGAATCAGCTCGCCGTGAAACACTTTGCACCGCCCGCGGTGTCGATATGTGAGCAGCGTCAGCGTTAGCCCGAGCAGGCGGAGATGACGGGCTGCTGAGAGCTTTTGTCGACTGTGCACCAACAATGCGGACATATCGAAGGCTCTGACCTGCTGAGTGCCGTGTTAACTACACATCACATCACCATGTCAGAGTGCGCAAGAGTGAAGTACCATTGCCAACACCGACTTGCCTGCATGCGAATGCCGTGTAACAGCATATATTTTGTCAAAAGATTTTGCCCTACTCGACAAGTGACGTCTGCAACGGACAGTTCCTTTGGACATCGCACGAAAAGGTTGCAGTGGCGGACATAGCACGATGCATCGTTCGGCTTTTTCACCACGCTGATGTCGTCTCCGAACAATGAGTGCGGCCCAAGAACTACGCTCGTGGTTTGCCCACTCAGAGCTGTTTTCGATGCTCGTTCTTCGGAAGCGGGACATTCAATGAACACTTCTCGCACAGAATCGGTCGAAACACTCATCAGATCTGAGTTTTCAGCCGAACCGGCAGCAAGATCTGAGGTGTCGCTCACCAATAACACGGTGGCTTTATTGTTGGTCCTATCATACTGTTGCAGCGTAGCAGGAACCCATGCTCTTCTGCTTGGTGGCAAAATTTCAACAATGGATCCGAGGCGCGGGACAGCCTACAGTTCCACACAATATTTCAGAACAAACTTTGGCAGTCAAGGAAGGGCCACGTCGCAAGGCGGTACCAACCGGAGCTTCCACTTCCGGGCAGAGCACCAAACCCTGCATGGCAGATGTGTGCTCGTCATAGTCCATTTGTGCTTGCTTTCTTTTTGCCGCCCGTCGATGCTTTTGAGCTTGTTCCACCTTGTCTGCCCGTGAAGTTCCGGGTCTGTGCCAAGTGCGTTGTTTCGTAATTGCATGAATGTAATAGTATCTCCCGGGCTGACGTCGACTTTCTCGCTTGCTCCAGTGGCGAGGCAAGGGATGACGTTCCTCGTATGCAAGTTGGCGAAGCCGTGCCTAAGCAAGAAAGCCTGGTTACCGAACGTGCGAAATGTAACTCAAAATGCTTTGTGCCTTACCTTTTCAGCCTTGACTCTTTGCAACTCGGCTGCGCGTTGGGCCTTCTGCTTTTCTCGTAGCGCCTTTGCCTTTGCCTTCTGCTCCCGAATTGCCTGCAGTTCTTTGGCTCGAGCCTGCATTTGAACGAGCACTTCTGTCTTTGAGAAGTCCAGTTGACCACGGCAAGACAAAATACGCGAGACAACACGAACCCGTTTTGCAGCTGCCTGGGCCACAAGTTTGGCCACCTGCTGTCGCTCTTTTTCCAGTTTGGCAGCTGCGCGTTCCGCCGCAAGTGCTTCTCTTTGCTTTTCCTTTTCGAGCTTTTGACGCTCGCGTTGTAATCTGAGCGCGTCTCGAGCTTCCTGTCGCTCGCGAGCCAAGCGCTCCTTTTCGCGGCCAACAACGCTTGACACCATCGAGCTGACGGTATCTCGAACTGCTTTGCGTAGTTTCTTCTCTGCCGCCGCCTTTTCGCGAGCAAGCCTTCGCTCCATTGCCGCCTTTTCCCGTTCGAGACGCCGCTTTGCAGCAGCAGCGGCTGCGGCTGCTCGATGTGCTGCGGCCATTCGCTGCATTTCGGCGCGTTCCGCAGCAACTATATCGTCAATCATTGAATACAACACTCCCGCCACGGTCTCTGGGTTGTGCTTCTTTGGCTTTTGCAGTGTAAGGCGCCGGCGTTTTGGCGTGTTTCCAGAAGTCGGCAATTCTGTGCGAAAGCACATTCCAGCCCTGTATCCGTCGGGAACAACTACTTGGAATTTTTGACCTGTGAGCAAGTGCACCATTCAACACAAACCAAGATAAGCTTGAACCACAGAAAACCATTAACGCAGCAGTCAATACCAACCTTGCGTGCTAATTTCGAGAACAGCGCCCTCGCCACATCCGTCTGGGACTTGTACTTCAACGACCACACGTGGCGGAGGCTTGGACTTGACTGGTGCAGGCGGTAAGCTTTTAGGTGCCGGCTTTGTGCTCATACATCGTCTTTGGAGTTCAATCCTTTTTGCACTCAATTGTGCAATTTTTGCAGCAAGTTGTCCAACAAGTAAGTACTCTCCTGCCGCAGTGGCCTGCGACATTTCTACAGTAACTTGTTGAATTTGCTTTTCTAACATTTTGAGTTGGGTGTCTCCTTGTGCGTGAGAAGTTCCGGCAGGTTGCCGAGGGGATGCCGCAGTGGCCGGAACCTCACCATTGACAGTCGCGTTTGAAGAAGACTTTGACGCATCACAACCAATCCCACCAGAATTGTCGTCATTCATCGAACGCTTGTTTTCATTCGAAGGCTGGCTTTGCATAACCATGTTCTGCTGCGCGTGCTCGGCCATCGCGACGCAGACCTGGGCACATGCACTGTGTTCAGCGACCTCTTGAGTCTCACCCGATTTCGGGACGATATTTTTCTCCCCTTTCTTTTCCTGGTTGCAGGGAACCGCTTGGCCATCTACCTTCAGCCACCATACCGTGAGAGCCAATGTCCGAGGCTGCCCACGTGTGGTCGTTTGCTTCTGCGGATGGCGTCATCTCCACCGCACATCAGGTTTGCACTCGTCACCTTCACGTCCATCCACGGCGTCTTTGCATGATTCTGCGTGCGTGCTGCGATGACCTGCACTCTCATGTACTCTACTCCTCCCATCCCGCAGCTCAACTCCGTCGTTTGCACTCCGCGTACAACAGCATTTCAACGTTATGAAAGAACGTCGTGTTTGTGTGTTCGTTCGTTCGTTCGTTCGTCCGTCCGTCCGTCCGTGCACTCGCCCTTTCGTTTGTTCGTTCGTCCGTCCGTGAATCCGCCCTTTCGTTCGTGCGTGCGTTCGTGCGTTCGTTCGTTCGTTCGCAGCTTTCGTTCGTTTGCGCGCGAAATTTTCGCGCCAAAACAGCTTCAAAAATTGAATGCCGACTGTGAGTGAGTGAGTGAGTGAGTGATTGGCTCTGAGCGCGTGAGCGCATCCTGTCCCACCACTCCATATACATTAATACCGAGCAAATTTGTACGAGTACTGTGAAAAGACTGAATAGATTGATATGAGAACAAATACCAATTATCAGTACTGTACATCCAACACTGAGTACGAGAATCATCATAATAAGGTGACGTTACAGAGGAAACGAACGGACGAGTAACGGAGCCAGACAGGGAAATTCAGCGGAACTGTGAGAAACAACAACACGAGGAAACAATATTTGTACTAGTACGATCTTTGTCACAATACAAAACGCAACAGTTACTGACGACGACGACGACGACGACGACAACGATGTTCATTCAGCGTTCGTTACGTCTCTGCCAGTCGGCCCTGCTTCGACGGATCCGCTTCCTTCTCCTGAAGTGGTAGCGTTGAGCGAAGGATCCGCAAGCGGAAGAAGCATAGAAACGTGTTCTGCGAAGATCGACAAGGAGATCGAGCGTTGTGGTCTATTATTTTTGCGCCCTGATATTTTTCGTCTGCTCTTCAATTTGTGAGGATGTATTTTCCGTTGAAGAGCGACATCGAATTCGACGTGCCGCGACAATAACGGTGACAAAATATGGGGGCCTGAAGCGGACTCAGTCCGGTCGGGTCGACTTGACGAACATTTGAGCATGTAAGCGCATAAGCATGTCGACACATGAATCCTGTAGCCCGTTCAGTGGGCCTCATCTGACGTTGGACACCGCGTCGAGCGCACAATCAGTAGCTCTGGACCAAGCGAGCCGTGCTGTGGAAGACGCACAGGCGAGTAGGCTGGAACTAAGAGAGCAGGTCGATTCATTCTTTGACTCGTGTCGTAATGGACGTGTTGACGATTTACGACGTATTCTTGTCGACTGTGAAAGTTTGTATGGATCAGCATTTTTAGTGGATTTGCTCGATGACACTGGAACTACCGCCACAGAACTTGCCATAGCAAATGGCAGGAGCGAAATTTTGGAGGTCTTGGTGAATGCAAAGGCTTCTTTGATATTTGCGAACGGCCAATCTGCACTTGAACGTTGTGTGGAGCTCAATCGCCCGCACGCCTTGAGCTGTTTGTTGAAGTTGCATCGCGCTACCGTAGATCGTAAGGTTGACGAAGTGGGGATCCTTGACCTAGAAGAGGCGGAGGAAGAGCCATCGCACAGTACGGCCGAAGACAGATCAAGCACAGTGACCCAAATGAACGATGGGCGAGACAAACAACAAATAGTAGTTGTGGACAAAGATGGCAAGACAAAAAAGCCCAATAATTCGCCACCACGCAAGCCTCCACTCCCAAAGACAGCGATTGTACATCGGCCGAAGCAAGAGTTGGTTGACAAGATTTCCTCCGCGACTGGCTCAAAGCTCTCGAAGATGGTGGAAGACCATATCATTCAGCAAGAATTCAATGAGTTTGAAATGGCTCGCCAGGCAATTCGGGATGCACATGATAACAGAAAAGCGCTTGAAGAAGGTGAGTGAGGGTCGTTATTTCCCCATGACCGTGCGAGTTGCACGATCACGTCGACGCCTTGACTGAAACCTGTAGGAACCAACAAAATATGTTTTGCTTGGCACGAAACCGGGAAGTGTATTTTTGGCGAAACTTGTGAATTTTCTCATGGGAAAGAAGCTTTCTCGACGTATGACACTCAAGAGATGATCGATAATGTCCTCCATGATATTAGGGCATCGCGGGCGAAGGAAGAGGAAGACTTATTGAGCCGTGAGATAGAATCAGGGTTGAAATGCAGCCGCTGTCATGGCACAATGCCATGTGCTCATGTCACAGAGGTAACACTGGTGTGCAATGGAACTTGCTGTTGCACAAGCGCTAATTAGAGCGGTGTATGCAGGCCACACTTTTGTTGCAAGCATCGGAAGAAAGACGTCGTCACGGTGAGCATCACAAAGATTTTGAGTCAGGCGTCCAAGGCAGGCAGAACATGAACTTTGGCTTGCCTTTTCCATCTGAACTGATCAGTGGGGCTTTCGTGCTTGCTGTAACTCGACACCACGTGGCTGGGAGCGACAGTGACGCAGTAGTGCTCAATGGACCAGAGTATGACGACGAAGACGATGACGAGTCAGCGTTGGATGCTCAGCATCGTAATCTGACAACGAGGATAGCTCAGAGTTGTGTGATGATAGACATCTTACGCAGCGCAGGCGTTCCTATCGATGCGAATTATCGCTTACCCGCCGACGTACCAGGGGGATTAGGTTTATCAGCTCTGCAAGTTGCAGCTTCTTGTTTAGCAAATACGGAGTTGCCTCGTGAGCTCGACACGCAAGCCCACTTAGCTGTCGTGGAGAAGCTCACCGAGTTGGGTGCCGATGTAAATTTGAAAGTGGTGAAATCGTCGGCAGCAAGTGATAGCAATGGGACCGAGATGGCCCGCCGAAAGCAACCCATTACTCCACAGCCACGGCAAAGTTCTGAGAAGCCGCGTCAAAATTTTGCTGAAGTAGTTGACGGCGATACACCTCTTATGATAGCTTTACGATCCAAACGTGATGAAATGGCATTTGTGCTGCTTGCTAAAGGGGCTGATTTGGTAAGAGTCGCAGTCCAACACTGATCCGACGCACATCATCATTATTATTTCGGCGTGTGTGCGTGTGGGTTCGTAGATGGCGACAAATTCCGCTGGTGATAACGCTCTTGATTTGGCACGGAGACGGCACGAGCCTGGATTGATGCAACAGGTGTGCCGGTGCTTGTTTGGGATAGTTGTTGCTGTGTTCGTGGGCATGAAATTTTCGTGTGCTGGTTTGTGTAGTTAAGAGAAGCGTTCGCCACCGCTAGTGCCTCGATACAATCCAAACGAGAAATGGATCGAGCGAAGAAAAAGAATCGCAGCCGATTATTAGGTAGTATTTTTAGAACTTTGAAGACAGGACGCACTAGTGCAGCAGCCAACGACCAGCGTCAACTTCGCAGCTCGCCGTCTCAACGAGCGGATGGCGCGCGGTCGCCGAAGGACTCCATCGTTTCTAAGAAAGTTGGAGTGCCAATGCTCGGTCTCGCTTACTTTAAAAAGCGCGTTGCCCGCTACAACATTCCGGAGGCCATCTTCCATGCTTTTTGTGAGGGTGGCAAACAAGCTCGAGCTCGACAAGAAGAGGAAAGGCGGGAGGAAGCCGCAGCTGCTGAAGCAGCTCGATTGGAGGCTGAGCGCTCGGCTGCAGAAAAACGCGCAATAGCTCGCAAGAAGAAAGCGGAAAGGCTCGCAAGGCTTACGCAAAGCACTGCCAGCAGCGCCAGTCATGGTGCGATTTGTTTCACTGTTGTGGTCGACGGTTGAATTGGTCACGATTCTTGCTTTTCAATGTAATGTTGCAGTGCCAAAAAAGTCTGTTCCGGCGAAGGAGAAACGTCCAACTCCCGCTGTTGGCGGTCGCGTGAAGTAAGTGCGACTGCAAGGCCGCAGCTTGCGTCGAGTCATCTCTCAAATTTGTTTCAATATCTATTCACGTTCTAGAAAACAGAAAGTCCCGGCTACAGCGCGCAAGCAGTCTTCAGAAACGGCCCCATCATCCGCTTCGAGACCCACATCACGCTATCAAGGACGTCGACCAACGTCAGCAGCAGATGCTCTCGTTTACATGGGGTGCGTTCTGATCTCGAATTCCGCGTCCATTTCCTAATGCTGACGCGTAAATTGTCATGGCAGGCCGGGTTCGCGCGCGCATACACCGTCAGCATTGTTGCGGCGCGTGAACACTCCATCCGCGCCAGGATCGCGCCCTCTGAGTCGAAGTCGACCGCTGACGGGCTCTCGTTCACCTCACCCCAGGAGCCCAAGTGGAAGTCGTCCGAGTTCCATTCAGCACGTGTATGGCGACGAAATGGTGCGTTGTAGTCAACTTAAAACAATGACTCCACCATGATTTGGTGACGCATTGTTTGCATGGTAGGGATCACCATCGTCTCGGGGCAAGTCGCCCGTGGTTCAGGAATTCAACGTTTCAGAATTTGACTTCGTTCGGGCGCGATCTCGTCCTTCGACAATCGCTCGAGCAGGCCTTGCGCTTCTGGATTCTATAAAGGAAACTTTCAGGTTCGCGCGCCACTTGCTTGAACTTATCACGTGAGTGATGTGAGTGACCTGTGGTCTATGCAATGTGAACGGAACGCTGCATCAAAGTGATAATGCCAGCAAAGACAAGGATCAAGAAAAAGAAAAGTCCCATCGATCTGAGGATTCGAATCGTGTGTCCTCCCCAAATTCGGCAGTGATTTTGCCCAAGATCTGAATTAGTGCATTGGTAGATGTGCTTGTAGTTGCGATAAGCAAAATCGTTCGTTGACACAGATTGCCGCTGTGATGTTACTCTCTCGTAACAGCGATGCGTTGCCTCAAGCTAGCACACATTGTACGTGCAGCGTCAATTCCCACAAATATTAACTGGCCGGCAGGCATAAGGTGGTGTAGAGTCGAGGAGACTGCGGCCGAATTCCCAAGCACGAGCCAGGCAGTTAAGTTCAAACCCATGTCAGCATCGGCTTCGGTACCAGAGGTGTGATGAACATTTTTTTGAAGAAGTAATCCCAAAAACACTCTGATCATCGTCAAATTGTGTCGAGCGAGTGATAAATTGTCGGATTCCTCAACAATAATACAAAATGCCAGGTTGCCGTCCAAAATTTCCCACAGCAATAACAGCTCCTTTGAAGGCAGGCCGAGCTCGCCCTTCGTTGTCCTGATCATTCCTGCTTCGATCGGAGACTTCGGGTCACTAGGCGAGCGTTGCTGAGGTTTCATAAATTTCGCCATAGGATTGAATCCATTTCCGCCACCTGGGTTTGTGAAACGCTCGCCTTTAAGATTTACCGTCGCAGGGGCCCGAAAACGCAATTTTCGCGCATGAGCCACCGACACCAGATCCACAACGTGGCGTGTCAGAACTGGTGAAAGTCGCAAGGCCTCACAAGTAAAAAAGTCAGCAAACATGGCAGGAACGGCCCGCTTCCCCGAAGGTACAGAAACATTTTGACTAACTTTCGTAGGACTTGGCGCAGTGACGGAAACCCGTCGCTTGGCCTCGTCCAGAGCAAACACAAATGCTGCGACGACCATTAATTAGGCACCGTGGTAACTATTGGTCGAGGCACATTCGGATCCCACCCACCCGCGCAGACGCCAAATGTGCCTCAACAAAGAAAGACCACCCACCGATTCGGTTGTTGGGCCATAAATCAAGCTAAAAACTGTCGACGTTCAAAATGGGTGTTGTGGCAAGTGTTCCCGGCTGCCACGTGATGCAGCATCACCACACACGCAATCAGCATGTTCTGCTCGACTCGACTCTCGCAGTCGTGTTGCCCTCGCCCACCTTCCTTCCAACAGCTGCAACTTGCACCTCCATCATGCCATCCGCAAACTCCAAGCGCACACACATGCACACACACGCAACCATAAACGCGCCGCAACCACCACACCACACAGCAACAGTGTTGTAGTGACGGCGGTGGAATGCTTTGAACTTTGAGCCGTCGTTGTTCAGTTTGAAAGTTGGAGGTTTGAGCAGTGTTACTTGCTTACCGAGTGGCCGCGGTCCACAGCCTCTGACAGCCAGACACGACCAAACAAACCACCACCAACCAAACTTGTCGGCTTGGTCGGCGTGTGCTTCGTGAAGCCAGCTAGCCGTCGTGCAACACCGAATAATAGTCGCAACAAAACTCGACAGAGGACTTCGAGGATGATCCACAGTGTGGCGCGTGTGCCGGGGCAACGTGCAAGCATCGAATGGTGATGGTGATGGTGATTGGGAGATGCTGCACGGTGGATGGGCGACGGCGGTGAGGGATGGCGGGCCGTGCGTTCGCGCTGTCTTTTCTATTGACACATTGATACTCACTTGGCCAGCCGTTAAAAGAAGTATTGGTGTTGTCCAAATCTATGGAGATTTTGGCCAAAAAAACATCAATGTTGTTGTGTTAGGTGGGAGTACGCCGTGTGCGTTTCTCTCGTGACGTGTGACAATGTCTCAATCAGAGCGACGGAGTAACAGTTCAACAAACAAAATCGAACTGAGTCGAAAGTCTTTGGCTGCTATTTTGTTGGGTGCGTCAATCACAACTATTGTGGCTTCTTCCATCATCAAAGCACTTCTACGAAAGCTACGAGAACAACAAGACAATGCTGCAACGGCCGGTACAGCTCTAAAAAATTCTGCACCATATGGTGGTTTCATGCAGGCGATTGGAAATACGAAGTTGATTGAGCTGCCTTCCCTGTCAGCAATAGCTGGTTGTCGCATTTTAGCGAAGTGTGAATTTCTCAATCCAGGCGGCAGTAGTAAGGATAGGATCGCCAAAGCAATAATGTTGGATGCATACGAGAAAGGAATGGTTAGCAGGAGTGCCGAGGATCCTGAGCAGCAACAACTGGGCCCACCGACGGTCGTGGAAGGAACCTCAGGCAGCACTGGGATCAGCTTGGCGCTCGCGGCGCGGGCTCTGGGGTTGAATTGCTTGGTATTTATGCCCGACGACATTTCCGAAGACAAAAGTAATTTGTTGAAAATGTTCGGGGCCGAAGTGCGAAGAGTTAAGTCAGCATCAATTGCAAGCCCAGAGCATTATGTGAATCAGGCCAGGTCTGCTGCAGCTGCCATGCCACCTGGGACGGGATTCTTTGCAGATCAATTCGAGCATCGCGCGAATCACGCATGCCACTACCACGGCACTGGTGCAGAAGTGTGGGCACAAACCGATGGTGAAGTGGATGCGTTTATTTCTGGCTCTGGCACGGGTGGAACTATTGCTGGTGTGGGTAGATACCTTCGGGAGCGCAATCCCGAGGTTTGTATTTGCTTGGCCGACCCGCAAGGTTCCGCCTTAGCAAACCGAGTCAATTTTGACATTTTGTATACGGACGAAATGAGGGAGAGCACACTACGCCGTCATCGCTACGACACAATCGTCGAAGGTGTTGGATT
>ENA-OWNT01001763-OWNT01001763.1-seawater-metagenome-genome-assembly--contig:-NODE-1763-length-25348-cov-4.035495_pt1 | contig 25348 bp, 20 predicted proteins | sample MGYA00238136_ERZ651165 | MGnify/ENA primary metagenome ERZ651165 (study PRJEB26861, sample SAMN08777766) | seawater metagenome | isolation source: coastal seawater | place: USA: Florida | collected...
ACCCACCGCAACCAACGACCGACGACCGACCTGCCACGTGGTCGTGGTCGTTGTGGTCGTATGGTCACAGCGTCACGCTGCCATCGTCGTCGTCGTTGTCATTCTCATGGTCACGATTGTCACACGAAGGGGTAATAATCGCTCTGGACCAGAGCTATTAGCCCTTGCTCACACAATATTGCACTGCACTGCTGTGGTGTGGCTGTGGGTTGTGGGTTGTGGGTTGTGGGCCGTGGGCTGTGGCTGTACGGTGATGATGCATGCACGTTGAACGTGGGGGTCGAGCTGTGTTGCACGCTATCATACTGGTGTGGTGTTTGCTTTTGTGGTCCAGTGGACGTAGACGTAGACGTAGACGTGGACGTGGATGGGTGGATCGTATCAAAGTGTCGTTTGCGTTGCAGCTGCACAAAGCATAGCTCACACACTGCCACACACTGTCACACATTGCTCTTACTCGTGGACGAGGACTCGGCAATGAGAGCCGGGTCTCCGTGACAACTTGAGTCGACAAAGGCAGTGCATGGCCACCAGCGCGCGCACGGCTCGCTTTTTTCTTTTGTGTGTTTGTGCTGTGTTGTCGCGTTGCTTTGTTTGCTTTGTTGTCCTTTTGTGAGTGTTGAATGTACGGCCCCGTGGCTGTTGACAACGTGCCATTTGTTTTTGGTGAATCGTACGGAACTTGATATTTCGCGTTCGAATTTGGAAGTTGAGTGCCCTGCACTATGCTTCGTGGTCTAAGTGCTACAGCTAGGCGCTCCGTGTTAGCTGGCCAACGCCGGTATGTGCACCACAATACACTGGGCCCAATGCGGTCCCGAAGTGTGCGCGGTTCGGCGCAGAGGCCGAAACGGCAGGAACGGCGCCAAATGTCGTTTTTCGACGACTTGAAGAAAGCTTTCCAGGAAGAATTGGACAAGAACAAGGAATTCAAGGAGGCTTCTGAACAAGTGCAGCAACAATTGTCCAAAGCAACCAAAAGCGCGGACAAGGAGGCCGGCAAAACTGCTGATGCTGCGAAGGCAGCTGCCGCAAAGTCTGCTGAAGCTGCGAGAGAGGCTGCTGCGAAGTCTCAGGAAAAGCTCAAAAGTGCCGCGGAAGAGACGACCAAGCACGCCGAAAGCGCCAAAAAAAAGTTGGAGGAACTCTCGCAGTCCGCCTCAAAGCACACGGACAAGTTGAAGGACTTTGCGTCGAGCAAAGCCGGTATTTTGGATGGATTGAAAGATAAGGTTCGAGAAAAAAGCAGCACAATAAAGCAGCGAGTCTCGGCTGCCTTGAAAGAAGAGGTGGACGCCATTAAGTCAACAGAAGAATTCAAGAACATTCAGAAAGAGGTCGGACAGACAACCAGCACGGTGTCGGAAACGCTCTCGAAAGCCAAGAGCAAGGTTGCGGCATCAAAGGAAGGTGACTCGTTAGTAGGAATTGCCTTGAAGTCTGCCCAGGCCTCCCTCGGAGAAACCAGCTGGAGGGATGAGTTCAAAGCCCTTTTCAAACCAGAGAAAAAGGTCAAAACGATCAAACTTGCGGGGGCTGTGTCGGAAGAGTTGAAGGATCAGAAAAAGGCTGCACAAGAGGCCGCCGAGGAGGCAGCGGAAAACTACGATGGACCCACGGGGCTCATGAAGGTGGATCAGCCAAAAACTGGATGGGACGCCTTTTCGGAGAGACTCAGCAGCACCCCGCTTATCTCAAGACTTTTGAAAGAAAGCCGCGAAGCCAACAAAAAATTTACCGAGACCGGGACTGGGCAGGCAGTCAAGGGTGCGGTGGACGCCACAAAGGACATGCGCGATGAACTTCGAGAGCGCTGGGAAACTAGTCAGGTTTGTCTCACTGTGTTTTGATGGCAGACCTTGCGCGTGCCTGACAAGTTGGTGTGTGTGCTTGTTCAGAATCCGTGGGTGTACCGCCTTTCTGGTTGGCACGACACATTCTTTGCTGAAACGGAAACGTCTCAGGCCGTTAGAGAAGTGCAAAGGCTGGATCCTGATTTTGAAATTGAGGAGTTCCTTCAGGCGTTGCAGGCCGAGACGTTGCCTTCCGTGATCCAAAATTTTGTTGAAGGCAACAACGATGCCTTGCGAAGTGTGCTCAGTGAGGGTGCCTACGCCATGACCTACGCCGCTATGAAAGCACGTGTTGCAGAAGGGCACATCATGGACCCAAATGTGCTGCATTTAGAAGAGCCAACGTTGTTGTTGGCACAAGTGATGGACAAAATGCCGCCGGTATTCTTGGTGCGATCAGTGGCCCACCAAGTGAATTGCATCCGAAATCGGGACGGGGAAATCACCGAAGGGAGCCCCAGCGAAATTCGAACAATTATTTACATGATGGCATTCCAACAAGAGGTGGATGAGGACATCGGCGAAGTGGCATGGAAAATTGTGGAGTTTGGGGTCCACCCATTGGAAGCACGCTTCATTTAGAACCGTCACGATGTAAACAGTTACAACGTAAAAAGTTGACAGATGATGGACGGCCCATCGCCTCGTCTCATCTTCGAAGTGTCGGTCGGTTGTTGGGCTGATGTGGTGTTCGTTGGGCTGACGTGCGAGAATTAGTTACTTTTTGAGTGGTTGCGCTCGCGCCTCCACGTTATCATTGCGAGATTGTTATGTATTTACGCAGGATGTACAAACTCGGTATGAATCATGACGACATTGTGTGCTGCAAATTCGATGTCTGCGCCTCCGATTCCTGGCGGTTGTTGTTTTGCGAATCGTGGTGGTGGTGGTGGTGGTGGTGGTGATGGTGGCTGCGGTGGTGTGTTCGATGGTCTTGTCCTGGTGACTCTGTGGTACTCCCCTCAGATTCAACTTTGCCGGACCTGCCAGCAAGAGCTACTGCCGCATTAATGCGGTTGTGGAGAGAATCTAGCGCAGCCATGCAACTGTACTCCACTGCGTCAAGCTGCTGAACTAATCTTGTCATGCCACTGTCAGAAGAAGTGGTAACACCACCCCCCACGGCATGATCCCACGGTAACATGGAGCTAGAGCGCCGCCGTGACTTTGGAGATGTCAACGGTGACTGCATGGCGCGTTGCGACTGCATGGCGCGTTGCGACTGCATGGCGCGTTGCGATTGCCGTCGACCCGCCTGAGGCTCCATGGTGACGAAAGGCGGGCTCTTTGGGGCGCCATCCGCAACGTGGCGCGCATCGGTTTCATCCGAGACTATTCGACAAATGTCAATGATTGCCTGATGCTTCTCGTCGTCGACCAGATTGCGCATAATATCCAGCACCCAAGGCAGGAACTCGCTCTCGTCGATCATACCATTGCTGTCAGCGTCAATCCGTGCGTATATGGATTGAGCGCGAGCGACTAACAGTGAATACTCACTCACCATATTCTGTCGATTGCCCCATTGGCTGGACAGACCGCCAATGCGTAATGTGCCGCCATGAGCAACCAAGAAGTCGACAAACTCGTCGGCCTCCACGACTCCATTCCCGCCGACGTCAGCTAGTGTGAACAGGCGCTGTGCAACGTCGAGGAACGTTAGCGATTCGTCGACATCATCTTCCTTGGGCAAGTGCTTGCACACTCTTTGCGAAGCGAATCCTACTGCGTGTTTATTGGCCGCCACGGGCATGTCTGTTTGCCTCGACTTCAGTTTTCTAACCTTCGGCACCGGACCTAGCACACTCCCAAGTTCTTTTGTTTCGAGGACGGACACTTCATGCACCACATCGTCTTCACCAGGGCTGCTGGCCATCTTGGGCGGTAGCTTGTGGGCGGTGGGCACATTGCCTGACGATGATGTCATCTGGTCATGGAGGCACAGTACATTACAGTGAGCACACAATGCCACCGTCCGAGAAAGTACGCGACAATGCCCGACGGTACGGTTACAAACCGATGGTGCGCTCGCGTAACGCTTTAGAAGTTCCTTCTTTTTGGCACCGACTGAGCGTGCCTTCGATTTATAAACGCCAGCTCGGTTCCGGACAGATTCTCGCAGATATATGTTGTCTTGCACTGCACCATTCACAAGATGTACACTTGAGACTTGAGACGGCTCTCTCGCGCAGGCGGTGCAAAAAATAAACAGTGCACATCCAACAATGCAAACTTACCGTCATGGCTCCGCAACATTTCGTCTGCAACCTGCAAATCGCGAGACCGGTACAACTCCAAATATTGCGTGTAAGCTGATTTGGTGCGGTTGACCACATTTAGCAGCACCTCTGGGTGCAAACGAAATCTGGAATCGAGGTCGCGGCGTGATATCGTGAACAGATCCGCGGCGGAGGCGGCCAAGACGGGCAGGCGCGCAGGCTGCAGTGTTAGGGCTTCGTAGGCGCCAAAGTAGTTCCCAGTGTCCAGCCGATTCCAACGGAGGTTGGATGTCGCCTGCAAGCTTCGCTGTATTTCGGCTGGTGAGAGGTGTTGGCCGTCGATTTTGCCGTACAACTCGAAGCATTGCGACAAGTCAATGCTGGACACAGGAACTGTGGCATCTTGAGGACTAAGGACGAACACATCTCCCGAGAGAACAAAGAATATCTGTTGCATTCTGGTTGCTCGGGCACAAATGCAGGAGCCAGCTTCAAAGAACTGTGGTTTCAATATCATTGTCATCAAACTCAGCTCACGTCGATCTAGCTCACCAAACAGCGAGCACGATGTGACAATTTTCCCTTTTAAGTTTCCCAAAAGAAAATTGCCCACTTCTGTTTGCAGCCCCGAGCTCAGGTTTTCAATGAACTCGACCTCGTCAGTGGCGTGTTGTTTGTAATAGTAGTGTCGATAGTACCGCTGCACCTTCAGTGACAGTTGCTTGGGATATTCTTTCTCCTTGAGGTAGTGAGTTATTTGCTCCATGAACTGTTCTGCTTTTTCTGATTGGGCTGAGAACGAACTAATGATGGATGCCATGGACGCCACAATATAGCCCCAAAACAAAGCCGAAACCACCATCACCATGGTTGCGATGAGACGTTCCAGCTGATTTTCGGGCCTGACGTCCCCATAACCAACTGTGGTCATGGTCTGGACAACCCAGTACAACGCGGCTACGTACTCGTCCACCCAGTAATTCTCCACCCCATAGCTCTTGGACCAAGACGTGTACGAGGCCGACAACAGGAGATTGACTTCAGTCACCCACAAGCACGCAAGGAAGTGCGATATGTACAGCACCGCGATGAAAATAGCCAAAATGCGTCTTTGGTTTCGGCTCAGCTGCATGTACATCAATCTGCCGAGGGACAGGGTGTTGTCGCCTTGCTTGAAGAGCTTCGTCAATCGAATGATCTTGAAAATCTTCACGATTCGGGAGAACGCTTGCAGCGTCTCGACGATGATGTTGATCGCCGATGATTGGCCGGACGACAAAAAGATAAGTTCCAATGGAATGCAGCACAACAGGTCCAGGAGGAACCAACTTCGCAGGTAATTTTCAGCAATCATCTTCACGCTGTACACTTCCACTTCGTCAAACTCGCGGAAATAGCTGGTGAAGAAATTCACCACAACGTCGGCAAGGAAGCAAATATCCACAATCAGCGACAAGTAAGCCAACGTTGTCAGCAAAGGGTCAGTCTTTTCCAAGTAATATCCACTGGCATGGTGTTCGGCGTTAAGAGCGGTCGCCATTGGGCCCGCCAACGCCGCGTACATTGCGAGACCAGCCATCACGAAATCCCAAGTGACGCGCGGACAGCTGGAGCGATAGATGACGCAAGAATTGGCTTTAACCGCCTCGTAGTCTGCGGAATTGGATTCGAGCCGTGACCGAACCTCCGCAAAGGACCGAAGGTGCAGCGGGATGTTACCATCCGGACCGATCGCAATGCGCAGATCACGTTCGGACTTTGTTTCTGAAGACAGCGAGCGCGTCGATGACCGCGATTGTGGTCCTTCAGACTGCGTGCCCATCGCCGGTGCAACTGGCATTGTTGCCCACCGACAAGCCACCTGGGCTCAGGGACGGATGCTCCGTCAAGAAAGCAAATATCACATGTTAGTCGTCTGGGAGCATTTTCCTGGGTTGCTGGCCCGATTCCGTCGGGGTAGGGCGGCACCTCACCGAGGCATTTGTGGACTTTTACCTATTTTTTTCCTGGCGTGTGTTTTCTACACTAACTCGTTGTATTGTTGGCGTTGGTTCCTGTCGCAGCGTGTAGGTCGCAGAACGGCGGCAGCGTGTGTATGTGATTGCGTGCGCGGGGAGACACAGAGCTAGTGGGAAAAAGCGAGAGACAGACTGTGGACGTCGTTCCTCCTGCACACACGAAGAAACACACATTGTGCGCAAAGCACCTAACGGACCGACACGGCAACACAATTACACAGCAACCCAACACAATTTACCACAGACACACGGACACGCAATACCACGCTCACGTATCTACATGCAACACTACAAACCTGCGAGTACCAACACAAACCCACGACCCACGACCCACGTTTCGCTCGTTCGTTCGTAGGTTCGTCCGTCGCTCGTGAGGCCGGAAGTACAGTGTGGTTACAGTGTGGTTACACCGCACTCGACGCAAACCTGCACGTGCGTGCATGCATGGGAAGAGCATTAGGGAGTGACAAACACACACATACACAAAACATACGTGGCGCAACTTCACTTCCTTCATTCGCCCACTTCCTGCCACGCCGAAACCAAAGCCAAACGCAAGAAAGCAAGCAAGCAAATGAGCAAGCAAGCAAGCAAATGAGCAAGCAAGCAAGCAAATGAGCAAGCAAGCAAGCAACCAACCAACCAACAACCAACAAACCAACGCCACTTCTTTCAGCTTCACATTCCGAGTTCCAAAACGAACGAACGAACAAAGCAACGAACAAACGAAACAAACAAACGAACGAAAGAGTGAGCGAACTTCGTCGGCTCATTCACTCACCGTCACTCACTCACTCACTCACTCACTCACTCACTGCGTCATCGGTCGGTCGGTCGGTTGCTGAACATCACTCACTCACTCACTCACTCACTCACTCACTCACTCATTTACTGAGAGCTGAGTGCTGAGAGCTGAGAGCCGAGGACGAATGGAATACCAAATGGAATGCGTTTCTCCCCTTTGTATGTATCCTTATCCAGGACTTTCCAGAAACATCCCTTACAGTTCCATATTAAAACGTCGATTCCCGAATGTAGATATATAAGTCGAGCACACACACAAAGGTAAGGTGAGGTGAGTGGGAGTGGGTGGGAGTGGGCGGTGAGCGGTGAGTGAGCGGTGAGCGGTGAGCTGTGAGCACGTACGTTGCATGACTGTCGGACCACTGACCACCGACCACTGACTGACTGACTGACCCACCACTGAAGTCAAGTGGCTTGCTGACTGCCGACTTACCGTCGCCGTTCGGTGGAGAAGGTGGGTGGGTGGCTGGTGGCTGGGGTGGCTCTGGCTGGCTTCCAGTAACATTGCAACATTGATTGCGTGCACCACCATACCACCATGGCGCCACCGACCGCTGCGTTTGGCCAGAGCATGGCATACGTACCAGCACCAGAGGCAGCTGTACAGTTTGACTAACTAAGGGGTGATAGGTCTGGACCAGAGCTACTTTAACCCTTGATGTGACTCTGTCTGCATACAGCAGCGGACGTTGCTCGTTCTGTTTGCTTGTTTACTTCCTCCTGGGTAGCTTTGCAAGCTTTGCTCGCTCGCTCGCTCGCCAGAGTTAGAAAAACATAGATGAGATGATGATGACTCCATGTCCTCAAGTTGTCGCACAGTGGGCCACGGGCTCCAGGCTCCATGGCCATGCTATGTTTCTCGTTTCTTGTATGCATGATAGTGCAGATGTACCCGGGTATGCATCAAACAAACTTTTCATTGTCAGTGAGCCATGCAAGGGCCGGGGCCACAGATCACGTTGTTGAGATTCAGAGCGGGATTTTGGATTTGGCATTATTTGAGACTTGCAGCGGGAGTGGAGTCGCTGCAGGATGTGGAGTGGGATTACAGCGGACCTTGGAGCGGGATTTGAATGAGGGACTTTGAGAGGGTTTTGGAGCGGGTCGAAGTTGAAGTTAGGAATGCAGCACACTTATGTTGGCAAGAATGCGTGGTTGCGCAATGTTGCACGCTTGACTGAAGTTGACGAGTCCGTGCCCACGAAGAATTGACGACATTGAAGGAAGTCGCCAGTTGACCAGAATGACTCCGACGGGCCATGTCTCAGCTGGGGTTGATCCATATTGCATGTCAACGCATGAGGAGTTCTCAGTAGCAACTCAATCTGTCTTGATGGCTTGCGAACCGAACAGACGTTGACATGTGGCAACTTACTTTGACTCGCGGACACTTCTTGCGCAAAAGCTTCCCGTCAGCACTGCACATGTCTGTTCGTCGCGTCGTTCGTGGACCGGTGTTCGACTCGGGGAGAGACTTTAGACGCACGTCAATCTCACAACAAGTGTCAAGCACGCCCCGGTCAGAATGGATGGGCTCGGTTTGCAGGAGACAACGCAACCACAACAACAACACACATTTCAGCATCCAGCAGTGTCTTTGGCGGGCATGTCGTGAGCCACTTCATGCGCCAGTGGTGGTGGCAACTGGCAACCAACACACCGTCAATCGAAAGGTTGGTTGTTCGATGCTTCGTCGTGTGGCTTGTGGCTGCTGTTTCAACCTTCGAAGCAGACCATGCAGTACAGTACAGTACAATTCGTGCGAATTTAGAATACATTGTGCAAAGAGGATCGCATTGTGATGGACAACATACTGTATGATTACACAACGAGCACCACACACTGCTGCGTGGTTGGGGAATGAGGAATGAGAATGAGCCTCGAGAACCCACATTTAATGACTGAATGGAATTGAATGTACAGTATTAATAATTGTCGAATTGTCACTGATAAGTTGCGTAAAATTGCTTCGGAAACTGACAAGCGAAAGAATAATAATAACAAGGTGAGCGATCAGTGATCACAGTCAGTCAGTGCATGAACGGACGGATGGACGGACGGACGGTGTGTGTGTGCGTGTGGGCGTGGGTGGGCGGACGAGGAAATTACTCACAGCTCGCAGTCTCGCAGTCAGTCCATCCGTCACTCACAGTCCCACAGTGCACTCACCACTCCCAGTTCACTCACTCACTCACTCACTCACCACCACCACCCACATTTCATTCGTTCGTTCGTTCGGTCGTTCGTTCGTTCCTTTATTCGTTTGTTCGTTCGTTTGTTGTTGTCTGGGAAATTTCAAACTCACTCACTCACTCACTCACTCACTCACTCACTCACTCACTCACTCACTCACTGTCAGCCGTCTTCTGTCTGTCTTCCTTCTGTCAGTGCGAAACAATCACCGAAGTCGTCCACAGTCCACAGATAACAGACGGAGCAACAGACAGCGACCAGCAACCCACCCAACAGCCAACAGCCAGCCCCCGAACAGTCAGTCCAACAGTCGCACGATCGAACAGTCTGGCAGTTCACTCTTCGAAAGCAGGCGACGAGCGGAACGTGTGCGTCGTGACGTGGAGTACCATAGCAGGCAGGCACACGGGGGTGAGGTTTCAGAGAAAGTGGACTGCCAAATGGTGGATCCATCGTGAGTCGTGAACACGGCAAACGGTTGGCGCAGCGGCCAACATCACGACAAAGACGGCTCTGAGTCGCGGAACGTTCCTGGCTTGCGATGGAGGCATACCGCGAATTGCAAGATCGACGAACACTGTTTGTGGTCTCTCCGCTGTGCGCTGCTCGCTCATCAGAACCTGAATGACTTGACACAAGGGCCGAAAAAAAATTGAAGCGATTCTCTTTGCTTGGAGGTGTTGATCTCTGACGAGAGCTTGAGAGCCAACTTGGTGACCAGAGTCGATCGAATTGTCGTTGGTCGGCGCCCTGTGAAAATGTCCGTCGCACCACAAGATGACGAAAACTTGATCGGGTACTTTTCGCCCCATCCTCCTGGAAACTTCCACGCTGTGCGGGCGTCGCCCTCACTGGACGCAGGTTTGGTCGGCAGCGTGCCGACGGGTTCAGGGGCGTGGATATTTCGCTCGACAGTCCAAGAGTACAACGGCATGGGTGTGTGGGGCGCCCTTGCCCAAGTTACCCTGGACTCTTTTGGCATTGAAGCCCAGGAAGGTAACGCTTGGATTTGCATAAAAAATGCAGATGGAAACGATTTGCTGATCCTCGCATCAGGTAAAGTTGAAGAATGTCCGGTGCCAATATTGTTGTTTGCTCCATTGCGCACTTGTCTTGACGTTCAACCAAATGTGCATATAGAAATGGTCGCAAAGGCACAGGCCACCGGGACCGAAGACGAAGTCGGCAATACCACGGAGCAGGCTCAGGCAGCACCCAGTCTGCCGGAGCCCGAGCAGCATCCGTCACCGACTACAGCCGCAGCTGCGGCCGCCCGAGCTGCTGAAGCTGAAGCTGCAGCCAAGTTGGCAGCGGCGACAGCCGCTGCTGCTGCCGCGGAGGCCGAGCGGGCTCGCCTGGCCGCAGAAGCTGAAAAAGCTCGAATTGCTGCTGACGCAGAAAAGGCCCGAATTGCCGCTGAACAGGAGCAGGCCCGCTTGGAGGAGGAGCGCCGCCGCGCTGCTGAGAAGGAAAAGGAGGCGGCGCAGAAGCCTCAGGAATCGGAAGAACAGCGCATTGCGCGAGAAAAAGCGGAAGCGGAGGAGCGTGCTGACGAATTGCGTCGCAAATTGGCGGCGGAGCAAGTACGTCGTGCAATGTTGAGCTGGTTTTCACTGTATCATCGAGCCTTTGACCGTCTTTTGTCACCGATCCGTTGATCGCGCAGGCTGAAGCTATTGCCGCAGATGCTCGGGCTGCTCGCGAGCGCAAGCGCAAAGCAGAAGCGGAGGCCGCTGAGAAGGCTCGACTGGAAGCTGAGCAAAACCAAGAAGCCGAACTCTCCGAGGAGCAAATTCGAGAGTTGGAAATGAAGCGATTGGAGGAGGCTCGCCGTGAGGAGGAAGAGCAAGCTAAACGGGTATGCCCGTGACTGGAGCAAATTGTGGTTGTGGAAACGACGACTAACATCAGCTTTGTTGTTTCATCGGATCGCAGGCGGAAGAGCTACGCCAACAGCGACTGAAAGAGGCAGCTGCAGGTTTGTTCTAGCTATGTTGTTTGCCAGAGCCCTGCTTGTTTGCCTCCATGCATTTGTCCATGTCTCCCTCGTTTGGTGTTCCACGCCACACCTCAACCCAACCCGACCAAACAACCCCACCCTCCTCGACCTCCCCTCCCTCCCAAATCCTCAGCACTCCAGCCGATGGCGTCGGACATGTTGCTTTCCTCCGACGCGTGACCCCCTCTCGTTGCCCGTACACTGCGTGGCCATCCCCCCCAATGATCTCCTCGCGCAACGGCGCGCACAACCAACCCAATAGGGCACCACATGATTGGCGTGGCACCTCGCACCTCCACGCCGACCTGGAGTCAGCAGTTGCAATTTGCCGCACGGTTCCACGAACAGCAACGCAGCTGCAGTTTCAACGCTGTTTTGATGCTCGCGCGGGTCGGACCACTCGAATCGGATTAATTGATTGAGATCGATCGGTTGGCTGTGCAGTGCAGTGCAGTGCGCCGGCTTCCTCCAGCTTGGATTGACGGTATGGATGGATGGATGGATGGATTGATGGATGGATGGATGGATGGATGCTTGGATGCTTGGATGGAGGTCAATCCGCTGACCCGTCCATTGATTGATCGATCGATCTCATCCATTTACACCCCTCAATCACGTCGCTCAGCTCAACTGCCCTTTCAACCGCCAGCTTCACTGTCACTCTCAGTCACTCACTCAGCTCACTCAGCTCACTCAGCTCACTCAGCTCACTCACTCCGCTCACTCGTCAACTGACAGTGAGTGAGTGAGTGAGTGAGTGGGAATGTGAGTGAGTGACAGTGAGTGGGTGCGACCGACAGTGAGTGGGTGCGACCGATAGTGAGTGAGTGAGTGGGTGCGACCGATAGACGGACGGTGGGTGGGTGGGTGGGATTTGAATGGGAAGGAGAGACCGTTTGCCAACGGTTTTTTTCTCTTTCCCACTCACACCCACTCACTCACTCTCACTCACTCACTGGTCAGTGGTGTGTTGTGGATTGGATCGGACTGGGCTGACTGACTGACTTGGCTGGCGTGTTCGTGAACAAGCCAACCAACCGGCGAACGAACCAACCGGCGAACGGCGAACGGCGAACTGTCACTCACTGCGCGGCAACGACTGAATCGCATGGCCTTGGCTTTCGGCTTGGCCTTTCTTTCGCGTTGGCTGTTGCCTTGCCTTGGATGGCCTTTCTTTCGCGTTGGCTGTTGCCTTGCCTTGGACTGCCGTCCCTCGGCTTGGATTCGGGAACTCTCTCTGAGTCTCTCGCGCGTGTGCGTCTTCGCGCTGTCCCTGCAGTTCGCTGTTGGGGAGTTTCCCGTGCCCGGTCGAGGAACACGGGAGGATCGTCTTGGTTGGAGGAGGGACGACGGCGGGAGCGGCATGGAGGCGGTCCAACCCGCTGGATTGGACGATATCGTTCATTGGTTGGTTTCGAGGTGGGAGTTTGCGGTGTTGGAGGTGCCTCGATGTCGGCACTTTCCCATCCACCATCCCCGTCCCTTCTCATGTGCGCGCTTTTTGTTTTCCCCTTCGTGTCTGTCTCTTGTTTCGCGGCATCTTTTTCACAATCATTGAACGCGTACTGAATTGTTCGTCGCCATTCGACCCACTCTGACTGTGCGCCCGTCACACACGGAATTCACTCGCCCTTGCGTGCTGGTGTTGACTACCTGCCTTGGGCGACGTTTGTTCGCACAATGGATTCGTCCAATGCACTGGTGAATATTTCCAACGATGCCTGCCTTTCTTCTGGTGTCGCAGATCCAGAAAAAGCTAAAAAGCTGGCTTTGGCTGAGCAAAAACGTAAGGAGCGGGAAGCTCAACAAAAAGCGTTCGAAGAGGAACAGCGCAAGTATATGGAGAGCCTTAAAAATGATCCTGTCCCGGAAGCAAGTCCAGCAGCAGCCACAACGGCCGATGCCGCTCCATCAAAACCATGGAAGAAAAAGTCACCAACCAAGAAGAGTCCCGCCAAGGCAACCAAATCGCCCCAGAAGTCCGCGGCAAAATCGCCTGACAAGCCTTGGCTGAAGAAGAAATCAAAGCCAAAGTCTCCCGCTCCAAATTCTTCCGCAGCTCCCGAAGCTTCCCCATCCAAAGATGCCAAGGCGTCCGCCAAAGTGGCGAAAGCTGAGGCACAGCGGCTGGCTTTTGAGGAGGAACAGCGCAAGTACATGGAGTCGCTCAAGGCTGGTGGAGACGCCGTCATTTCGGAGGACGCCACAGAAGATCCGCTTGCTGCTATCCCATTGCCACAACGTTTGACGAGCAAGAAATTTAAAGAGCGCAAGAGTGGACTAGATGAACTCGCCGAGGTCCTGCAGAAAGCTGATTCTGGGAGCCCAGTTTTCGACGAGTATCGGGGACTTCTGACAACAATGGTGAAGGATAGCAACGCTATCGGGCTGGGGCTCAGCATTGACTGCATTGGCATTTTCGCTGACAAGTCTTCGATTCCGGCTGATGACATCCCCATTCTGGCAAAGTTCATTACGGAAAAGGGATTGAAACTTCGTCGCACTGAGAAAGTTCAATTCACTCTGTTGAAACTAATGGAATGCAACGTTCCAGATCCAGTGGTGGAACACTTGGCCAAAAACTTTTCCAATCGTGTCAAAAAAGTGCCACCGTTGTGCGCAGACTGCTTAACCGAGGCCTTTGTACAGTTTGGCATGGGTGCCATGAAAACTAGCTTCGAGGTTATCAAGGACAAAATTCCGGTCTTGTTCAAAAGTTCTGATGCCGCGACTCGTCAGGCAGGTGTGAACTTGTGTGCTGAAATTCAGCGATGGGTGCCAGGAATCTTGACGAAACCTTTGGAGAAAGATCTTCGCGAAGCCCAGTTGAAGGAGGTTGCGGATGCGACAGCAGCTCGACAGGACGGCAGCCCACTTGTTCCCACCGTTTATTTAAGAAGTGACCGTGAAAAGATGTCTGCAGCAAGCAAATCTGGCGAAGCACCGGCCGCTGCTGCATTTGATCCGTCTGAGCTGGTCAAGGAGATCGACCTGACCAAGGCTTTGCGCAAAACCGACTACAGCACTTTGAAGAAATCGAAGAAATGGAACGAGCGAAAGGGATCATTTGACTTGATTGTTGACCTCTGTGGCCCTCATCCTAAAATTTCCAACAACGATGGCGTGGAAGACGTGTTTGATCACGTTCGTGACGTTCTGAATCGAGAAAAGGTGGTGCAGATTCGTATCAGCGCCTGCCGCGTGTGTGAAACATTCAGCAAGGCACTAAAGAAGAACTTCAGTTCCAAGGCAAGGATCGTTGTGCCAATCCTGCTTTCTCAGTTCAAAGAGAAGTCGAAACCTCTTGAAGAGCAAATTTACCACTCTGTTATGTGGTTCATGGAGCACTCAACTTCGCTTGACACGCACCTGAATCATGTGGACAACGTACTCAAGGAGAAAAAATTTCCACAGATACGAGAGAAGGCTCTTGAGTTGGCTTGTCGCATCATCAGCAATGACGCCATTGCTTCCTCATTGTCACAAGAGGCTGCAAATGTTTTCCTTACCGGATTTGGTAATGCAACCGACGAAACAACGCCCACGTTCCGAGCGCTGGGGGTCAAAGGTTTCAAACTGATGCTCCAGAAGTTTGGTGCTGAGTCTTCCCCTTTGCACAAAAGGATCATGAAGGCCCTTGCTGCAGTGCAGGCGAGCCACCCTCGTGTCCACAAGTCCATTGTTGGAGCTGCATCCACTTCGGGAAAATCTGGCGCAGCAACCGGCTCATCTATTGCAGGCAAAAAGCAAGGTGGTGGTCGTGCGCGCACATCAGGCTCCTCATCAGCGAAAAGGAAGGAAAATGCAGGCGCCACGGGCCGGAAGGCATCGGCTCCGGCAGCGTCTGCTGCGTCCGCCCAAGCTGCAATCGCTCCTGCCTCTCTTCTCGGCGCCGAGGAAGCCACTCAAGGCATGGTCTCGCTCGGTATTGACAACTGGGAAGAGCACGCTGCAGCATTCAGTGATTCTGCCTGGCAGCCCAAGGTGCAGGCATACGCAGCCATTGAGGCATACGTTGTCGCGAACAAAAATGCCATGGAGTCGGTGGACGTGATATTCTCTTTCGTGGCGGCGAACAGTCGCTGTTTCAAGGATTCCAACTTCAACTTGGCAAAAGCTTCGCTGTCAGTTGTACGAGCACTGGCAGCTGTTCCGAAATTCACAGCCGGTCATGCTGTTTGTGTGATTGAATCAATTGCTGGCAAGTTTGGGGATCGCAAAGTTCATGAGGATGTGGTGGCCACGTTTGACAGCTTTTGCGAGCATCTTACTGGAGGTGTCGGCATTGTAATGACGCAGATTCCCGGTGCAATGACCAAGGTTAGATCTCCGGTCGCTCTCGGGGCCTGCTTCGAATACATGACCACGATAATTGAAAGGTACGGCGCCATCAATGTCGACTGTAAGGGCGTTTTGAACTTCCTCAATGGAAGCGGACCGTCTGCGGGTCTCAAGTCATCCAACCGCAATGTCGCACCGAAAGCACGCGCTGTGCTGGCAGCCATCTTCCATCAGCTGGGGCCGAAATTCCACAACTTCGTCAAGTCTCAGATCACAGATGCAGCTGTCATGAAGCTGCTGGACACTGACTTTGAGAAAATTGGATACGATGCGGACAAAGCCAAATCTTTCAAGCCGGCCACTGCGTCTGCCGGCGTTGCCTCTAACGATCTCGACATCCCTCGTGCCGACATTGTCAGCATGCTGCCTGACAAGATTAACAAACGTCTATCAGACACGACGACAAAGACGGCCTGGCAAACTCGATCTAAGGCACTTGAGGACGTCGCCAAAGCGTTGGAAGATGCCAATCATTGCATCGTACTCAACAAACATTCCGCTGATTTACTCCGCGTCCTCAACGATCGATGTGTGGAATCAAATGTGAATGTGAAGAAAGTTGCATTGACGACCACGAAGTCGTTCCTCGCAAGCATTGAAGCCGGCAAACGCTCCAAAGTGTCTCGGATCATCGTGGAAGGTTTGATGAGCAGTTTTGCGGACAAGAAGGAAGCTATTCGAGAGAGTGCCGTTGACGCTATGAAAGCTTTTGTCACCGACTCCGAAGAAAACACTCTGAATACATCGTGCTTTTTGGGCTGTTTTAAGAGTATCACTGCAGTTTTGAATATGCCAGCGTTCCGTGGCACTACCCTTGGGTGGTTGAAGTTCTGCTTGGACTCTCCAGATATTCGTGCATTGAACACTCAGCTGGTGCCCTTGGTGACGCCACTGATTGCGTGCCTTTGCGATCGCACAAGTTCCGTTCGAAGTGCTGCGGAGGCTATTCTTGGAACAATTTACGCAAGCGCACCTCGCAAGACCGAAACGGCGATCAAGCGAGTTGTTCAGGATCTGAAGCCCGCTGAACAAAGAGCTGTACAATCTGCAATCACGAACATTAAAGAGTCTGCATCGGCAGCGCCCGCACCCACCAAGAAGGCCGCTGCCAAAAAGAGCGGTGGCACCAAGCCCTCACACGGCAAGGAGAATGGAACGCAGCGAGCTCCGGCGAACAAGCGACTCCCGGCACCAGGAAGTCGGCAGGTCCCGGCAGGGAAAGTTATCCGAGGTTCCGCTGCCACCACCACCGACGAGGAAGACACCCGTATTTTGGTTGCCAGTTCAACGCGCGATCGCAACAAACGCGAGAAGAAGTATTTGAAAACGAAGTGGATTTGGGACATTTCAAGCGCTCCCCGTGAGGATTTCATTGCCGCGCTTCGAGTGGACTTCGAACACTATTTCAACGTGGGAGTTGGGCCTACTGTTGTTAACTTGCTGTTTAGTAAACGGGACGCGGACCACTGCGAGGGTATCGCCAAACTATCCTCGTGCGTACGTGACTTTCCTCGTGAGTTGATGTCGGTAACAGATTTGGTGCTGAAGTGGGTCACTTACCGCATGTGTCTGCGGGACAACACCAAGGCAATCCAAGCCATGCAAACTTTCTTGCAGCGCTTTCTGCAGATGTTGATCAACCATTCCTATGAATTGGCAGATTTTGAAGCCCATTCCCTTCTCCCATTTTTGACTGACAAGGTCGGACATCGTTCTGATCGCTTTCGAACGTCCTATCGCAACATAATGGCCCAAATGCGGCAGCTGCATCCAGTTGCGAAAATGGCGCCATTCTTCATTGAGGCCCTCCACAGCAAGAACGCCAAAACTCGATCTGAGTGTCTCGAAGAGCTGGGCATTATGGTTCACGAGTCCAACAACTGGAAGATCTGTGGAAGGAAAGGAATTCAATTCATTGCAAAGAAATGCGGCAGTTCTGATGCAGCAACCAGAAATGCTGCAATTGGGGTCGTGTATCATGTGTGGAAGCACTTCAAATATGATTGGGCCGACTTGAAAAAGGTGGTTGGCGAGCTAACACCCAAAATATTGTCACTCATGAAGGAAAAGTTCCGTACGCTTAAGGCAAGTGACAAGGGACTTCGCAAATCCAGTAGCAACAAAATTATTGCAACTCCGAATACCATTCGAGGAGGTGGCGCCGGAAGAAAGGCTGCTGAGGCAGCTGCGGCTGACGAGGCGGAAAGTGTTTCAGGGCCAGGAGGCGATGACTTTGGAGACTTGTTCACGTTGGACGTTGTTACGTTGTCCCCAGCTCGCAGCAACACAAAAGTGGAAGCAACAACTCCCGCACCTCCAGAATTGAGCACCAAATCACTCTCTTTCACAGCTGAAAAATCACGCGTTTTGCAACCATCATCCATGCTGGAAGTTGCTCTAGATCATGTGCGTCAGCTTGTCCCAGTATATGGTACTGTGGAGCAAGACGGACGCATTGAGGTTGCAGACCCATCAACTCACAGCCGCAGTGTCACGGCAATTAAAGCTATCGTTGATTTGGTACAAGTTGCTCTCGGAGAACCTTGTGAGCGTGAGGACACTCTAAGCTTTGACCAACAAAATGTTGTGGATGTTCTCAATCAGCATCAGTCTGAAATTGTGGAGGTCTTGCTTTCGTGTGTTGAAGGCGCAGCATCATCGCCTGGTGTTCTGGACTTCCGCGTTCTGTCGTTGATCTTGTCCGTCTTGATGAAGCTCGTGAGTATCAAGACCTTTGCTGAGCAGTCAACAACATTACAAGTTCAGCATTGGCTGTCGCTGATGGTCCAACTTCTCACAAGTCCGAAGTTGGACTCGCGCAATACGTCTGATGACGCTCTGTGTCGTGCAGTCAACTACCTCACAACCAAATTTGTTGCCGAGGCTCCGCTGCATACAAGCATATGTGCTTCCTATTCGTTGCTGGCAAAACAACCTGCTAGCGCCACAACGACCAGTCACAGTATTTTGTTGAAACTTCTGGAGAAGATCTTCAAGAAAGAAGAAAGCCGTGATGGGGACGCTTACGACAACGTTGATCTCTGTGCTCTATTTAACGATTTGAAGCAGGCGACACCAAGCGACTACACCAATAGCATCGCCCGTGATGTAGCACGAACCATCTGCCGCAACGTTTTGACCGCTCGCTCCGAAGCAGTTCATAGTGTCGTTGATACGTTGGATCCATCCAATGTCATCGTGCAGACTGTCAACGAGCTTGTGAAAGAGATGCAAAGTAGTGTCAAAGACATTTCAGATGAAGACTACGAAAGTCAAGTTTCCGAGATTGTGCAACAGATGCTGAAGCCTGACGTAGCGGTGTCAGAGCAGTCAGCAGCAGTAGCTCAACTCCACCAACTCACTGTGGACTTCCCGGACCATTCCATGTCGACTGCATTGCAAAAGACATCAGCGACCGCTCCATTCCGTAGTTTCATTATCGGCGAGTTGGCGTCGTTCGCGGAATCTGAAGGTGCCAAGGCCAGCCACGTAGTGCATCAGGGCAGCGTTTCACTGCAGTCAAGGTTGACAAAGATGCAAAGAAAGTTTCAGTTGCGCGGACAGAACGCTCGTGAAGAGAGTACTTCTCCACCAATTGCCGATCTCTCCAGTGCTTCGAAGGAAAATGGCGTGTTCGATGGCAACCTAGAGAAACGCCAGAAGAAGGCAGCGAAAATGATGCATGAAACCCGGGACTCTCTGAACAAGATGCGGGCGCGGCTGCAAAAGCTCAAAGTCGGGGCAACACCGGCAAAGACAAAAACCGAGGTGTCCTCATCAACCACCGCCGCAGTGCCGACGGAACCGAGTACCAACAACAAAGCGATGAGTAGTCTTCGAGATCGGCTGAAAATGTGGCAAGCTAAGCATTCATCTTGAGCACATTCGCTATCGAGGAGTTCAAACGGCATTGAGACGATTCAGCAGGTGTACTTGTACTGCACCGGGCTGTTCGTGTTGCCGTGATTATTTTATTATTTGATTGATGCAGAGTCTCGAATTAATTTCGTAACTCTTGCTGCAAGAAGTGTGCCACAATTGCTAAAATTTAGTGCACATATTGTTGACACCCTTTTGCGCTTCATTGAGTGCAACGTCTGATGTGCCATGCTAGTTGTATGTGAGCAATTGAATCGTTTTCACATTGTGACACCGTTTGAGTTCCTTAATGATTGCGTGAGAGATGTCGTGATAATGTCAGTGTACTTCGGAGCGTGCCATGCAGACTGGCTGCTCAAGACCTCTGTGTCCCACAAAAGTTCCTTACCCGGGTACTTTGTTGCCGAACAACAAACCACCATCAAACCAAGAAACTGTTCTCAAAGTAAAATTGTTTGCGTCACAATCAGAAACAGGCAATCGAGTTTGACCAATAATAAATGAATGAATGAAGAGCCCATGAATTAATGAATGAATGCATGCATGCATGAATTGGTGGAGGGAGGGATTCGTGTTAGATGATGTGTGTGTGTGTGTGTCGCTGAAAGTTCGTCGGTGCCAAAGCTGGTGCATCGTTCGTTCCCGCCAAGCAACGCCAACGATCCAACGAGCCAACGATCCAACGATGCCATTGTGTGACTGAGCGGCTGGGAGTGACTGACAGTGAGTGACTGACAGTGAGTGACTGACAGTGAGTGACTGACAGTGAGTGACTGACAGTGAGCGACTGAGAGTGAGTGCCGACACCCAAATTGGACTCCACAAAGATTCTCCGTGCGACTTCGTTCGTCATTGTCACTTCCGTTGGTCAAACATCACACAACGACGTTCGAACGATCAACGACAACGACGACACAACCAACGATGTCCCGAAGCCGAGGCTGAATGAAAGGTATAATGAAACCACCACCACCAGCAGCAGCAGCACCATCATAACAACCACACACAAGCCGCCGTACTTGCCGCGACTGTCGCAAAACACAGTGGGATTAAATGGCTGCGACATAAAAGGCGTATGCCGATTGGCCGTTTGATTGAATGTGCCACACGCACTTTGGAGAAGGGTGTGGGTCCGCGCCTTGCAGCAAGTGTGTTTGGTTTTAGAGAAGGATCCAGTAATTGGAGGTGGTGTGGTACGTGAGTCGCACTCGCATATACACTAACACAAAAACTAACGTGTCGCTTAAGGCTGAGGACTTTTCCCTGCACTTGTTGTTGCAAGAGTAAGACATGGCACGATCAGAAACGTGAAGTTGAAGCGCTGGAGCGATGGGCGCAACTCCATTGCCGTGTATGCTCGCATAGACTCAACTGTGCTTTCTGGCGGCTAGAATGTTCCGCCAGAACCCATTCGTGTCCAGTCCATCGTGACTGTGGCCCGTCACAATCTTTCTGGCAAGATGACTTTTCGGCGATTCTTCAATCCAGTATCGCTGGTGCTCTATGTGTTCCTTTATGTCTTTTACGACATTATTATCGTCATTTCTTCACGGAACAACACCAGTTTTAGTTTCCATCCCATTGTGGTGATTTTCAGTGCCGAATTGTTGAAATTTCTCATTTCGGCAACTCTATTTGCTCGAGAATGGATCGTGCACAAGAATACTGGCACACTCGTCGTTCCAAGTAATGCGACGCAAGGATCACTAGCGTTCAAAATTGTCCCCACAGACCCTCGGTCGAAAGTCAAGGCAGCGTTTGTTGCGACCCCTGAAACTGCCACAAAGCAAATACAGTTTGAGAGTCTCGGATTGACTTTGTCTGGATTTCAGAGCCTTCTACCAGGTACTTGCCGCAGTAATCGCAATGCCAGTGTTGCCGTCAACGTTGCACCATTCTTTTTGACCTGGTGACTCCTTGCCCGCTGCTCGTCGTCCGCAGGTGATGTTGTCACATCAGTTCAAGTGGGCACAAATACTCCTGTCTCTACAGTAGAAGCAGGCACGGACCCTCAACAGGTCCTCTCCAGTCTGGCTCAACGAAGTGAGCATTCCCACCATCAACTAACATTTCGGTTCGCACGATCGCACGGAAGGTCGACGTGGCTCAAGACGCTAGGTCTCTTTGGAGTGGCAGCATTGTACGAACCGTTTTGTTTTGACAAGCAAGACAGTTGCTTTTGTGTAACGCTATCGACGTGTGGTAGGTACACTATCTGGAACGTGTTGAACTACGAAGCGCTTCTTCGAGTTCGACTGTCGCAGTACAGGTTTGCAGTCGTTTGCTGTCGTTACACATGCAAATGGTAATCCTGTCATCCTAAGTTTTCCTTGTTGCGGTGTTATTGTAGCATCATTTACCAAATCAACATAGTATTTGTGGTCCTCCTGTGGACTGTCCTGTTCCAAAGGAAGTTTTCGGTCTTACAATGGTACGCCAGCCTTGTTTCTCTGCTGCACAACACAAGGTCGTTTGCTAAAGTGCAGTTTCGATGTAGGTTTTCCATTGCCCTGCTGATCGGCGGATGTGTGCTGATTCGAATGGGGAAAGGCTACGTCGTTGTATTGTCGTGGGCACTTGTCTACGTTGTTGCACAAGCCTTCGTCAGTGCTGTGGCTGGAGTTGTCAATGAATACCTGTTCGTTGCATGCATGCACCGTTTTTGCTTTTGGGGGTTCTGTTTTTCTGATTTACGCACGCACGGGGTAGGTACAAAGACGGAGAGCTTCGAAAACTATCGTTGAACCTTCAGAATGTGTTTCTTTATGGGTACAGCGTCGTGTGCTGCCTAATATACGCTCTTATTCTACGACATATGGATCCATCTGAGTACGTCGAGTTTGATGACTTGGAACGATTTGTTATTGACCTCGATGACGCACACAGTAATGCCTTTTCAAGGTACTCGTTCGCAAGCCTCGGTGCTGAAAGCATTCAAAGCAAACCATTAGTCTTGTCCATGATGTCGACGGCGATTGGACTCAACACTGCATATATTCTCAAGAACCTCAGCAACATTGCCAAGGTGAGTTTATTGGTGGTTGCGGATCAGTCCGGTTGGCTTTTGACTCACAGTTATTCTAACTCGTGCTCGCCCAGATATTTGCAACGGCACTGCACTCGCCCATTGAAATAGTGGCGGCACACTTCATCATTGGCACCAACATTTCTGTTCTCATTATCATTGCAAGCACCCTCATCACGAGTGCTGTGATATTGTTCAAGGCACAAGACTCGGTTTTTCGTGTTTTTTGTCCAAAGGCGAAGCGCAATTGGTGTGGATACCGAGTGCAAACGTGTCCGTCCTGCCGTAAGTCTACTTCCGCTGAAGACCGTGACGAAACTGTCAACTTGATCGAAAATGAGTCCGTGTCCATCCCATTTGGAACACGCGCGAAAGAAGTGTAACATGTATGAGCATTATCTAAGCGTTATTGTTAGAGTGTTAGCTTGTGCAGGGCCACTCCCACTTTGTGGTTCTCACCGACTCCTAATTGTGGCAGTGGCTGCCCGATGCGGCAGTCAAACTCGCCTACTGCGGGAATGATCACGGCGCCATAAATAGATTTCGAATTGTAAATGGGCGGCTGGGAAAGTAGTGCCCACCCTCGGCTGCGTGCCTCGGCCAACAGGTCGGTTCTCAGCGTCCGCAAATGCTTGGACGCCAGGGCTTGACGAGGCAAGCTGTGCATGAAGTCAGGAAACTTGTGCCAATGGTCAATGTTCGCTTGAATTATCCATGGGACTGCTGAGCGGATGTTTCGCCGAACAATACGCACTTGGTCCCCACTATGATCCCATACATCGTTTGAATCGTCGTCATCATCAATGGTGCCATCATCTTTCAGTTCTACGGGGTGCAAATGGCGAAGTCGACTTCTTGTGACTTGAATTGCCTGCACCGCCGTGCCTGAAACTACTGTGATGTATGCCGGAGCAATGAGCCATTCGGAGCAAACGCGCTCAACTGCTGCTTGGTAAGAATCGTCGTTTAGAACGCAAGTTCGGAGCAAGTTGCCTATCGTGTATCCGCCGAGCAAGAACATTGCAAAATTGTGCTTGTACGCTTGTCCTCCTATTCTAAAATTGGTGGAGACAGAAAAGGCTCCACTCGGTGCCACGGTTTGCCCAAGTGAAGATCCGTCTCGGCTTTGGGGTCTCATTTTCAAAGCTGTGAGGACACCCACGTAGGCAGGCCAGCTGGCAGCCGTAAATACATGCCGACCATGAAGGTGCCCTTCGATGACGAAGGTGACGGGCCGCAAATCGAAAGGCATTTCCCAGTCCAGTGTTCGGAGGTGGACACAATGACCACTACACTCGTACACGACCGCAGTGCAACATGCGCATGCCTCGTACACGTATTGCATTACGAGTAGATCACCAACGGAAACTCTCGCACGAAGAGCGATTGCAATAAGTTCCCTGGAGTGTGGAAGCATGCCTAAATAGGCGGCAACGGCCAACATTCGTGCCGCGACCATAAAAGCGACGACTCCTGTGGAGCCATAACTTGTTCCAGCAATGGCTTTCTTCCACACTGAGCCAATTCCATTAATGTGGTCTCGATACCTATCAACCGTGGCGTCCCATGTGGGCGGGAGGTGGCGCACATACTGCGTAATGATTCGTGCAGTGAGCACAGCAACGACGATGACAACCCAAGACTCCAGAACGCGAAACCACCAAAAGGAAAAAACACATAAAACAATGCCCCAGAACACGAGGCGTAGCAGGCGATCTTGGCGTTGAATGTGCGCTGGTGTTCCAAATTCGATGCGGAAAACAGGAAGCCCGCTTGAGTAAGGAATTGACTGCGACCCTTGGCTCATGACAGTCTTAAGTGGCTATCTTTGGGGCTTCCACACTTTACATTTTCGTCTCTGGGCGCCCGCCGTGGGCTCTGCTCATTTGCCGGGCACGGATTCAAGAACTGGAACGTGAAAAAAATCAACTGAAGAAAATCTCAAACTGGTCGACAGCTACTCCGTGCCCAGCCGTCCACGTATCTTCCAATCTCGTTATTGTTTGCTCGTGTAAGCTTTGGCCAGAACGTTGAAGCACAACGTCAGGTCACCAGACAAGACGTATGTATGACAGAATGTGATGGCGGTGATGACGATAGAGAGAAGGCATTATTAGACACGCGACGTGGTGATTCCAGACACCGATGTCGTGACACCATGGCACCAGACATGCTACATCGGGCAACAGACGGACGGCGACAGAAACCGCCACCCTCTATAATCATGTCCTTCGCTGTCTAATATTCGACGCGGCCCGGTCACAGACGACCAGCGACTCCACGACTGCAACGACCCAAACGGCGACAACGACGCAAACGGCGATGACGACAACGACGCAGACGACGACGACGACGACGACGACGACGACGACGACGACGACGACGACGACGACGACAACGATGAATGGATCGAATCCAAACTTCAAACTTCCAAACAACAAACGCCGATCTCCAAATCAGAAAACAGAAAACAGAAATTAGAAATCTCGAAATCTCGAAATCTCGAAATCCCGAAACCCCGAAATCCGAAATCTCGCGATCTCGAAAGACAAAAAGCGAAAAGCGAAACAAAGAAACAAAACACAAAATAGACAAAACGAAATAACAACTAACAAAACAAAAAACAAAATGGGACATTGGGACATTGGGGCACTTACTTGGACAAGGGACGAGTCGGCTGCAAGACTCCTACCATACAGTATACGATTGACCGATTGACCGATTGACCGATTGACCGATTGACCGATTGACCGATCGACGATGTCCACGAATTCCGAATTCCGAATTCCACAAATTCCTAAATTCCAGATTCCAAATTTCCAAATTTGACTTTTTTTGACTTTTGACTTTGACTTTTTGACTTTTCGACTTTTTTGCTGCGACTGTGCGACCCTGCGCCTGCCGACTGTTGTCCGCCGACTCTTCGAGGCCACGTCACGAGTTCGTTTGTTCGTTCGTTCGTTCGTTCGTTCGTTCGTTCGTTCGTTCGTTCGTTCGTTCGTTCGTTCGTTCGTTCG
>ENA-OWNT01001764-OWNT01001764.1-seawater-metagenome-genome-assembly--contig:-NODE-1764-length-25337-cov-4.055107_pt1 | contig 25337 bp, 20 predicted proteins | sample MGYA00238136_ERZ651165 | MGnify/ENA primary metagenome ERZ651165 (study PRJEB26861, sample SAMN08777766) | seawater metagenome | isolation source: coastal seawater | place: USA: Florida | collected...
CGACAATGCCCGATTTTACCTGAAGAAAGAAAAAGTACTCAATTTGCAAGACAGTGGCGCCAAAATGCTTGTCAGGGTTGATGCACTGCTTCAACACTCTCAAAAGTTGAACACCGCCAAGTCTGCACAATCAACTTTGTCATTGGCTCTTTCGATATCTACCTCCGAAGACCTGAATTCCCCAGCATTGTCGGAGGCCCAGGTACCAACATCATCATGACCTCGATAGCCGTATAACTACCTACTCAAGGTCTGTTGCTTGTGCCAGGTTGAGTTTTGGAAGGTGTTGAAGCGGAATTCCGAGTTCTTGATGGGGAAGGTAGGTATCGATTTGGCCGAATTGATGTACAGCTTTCTAGTGACGTGCACGCTGTGCCCGTTTTGCGTAGGCGTTTGTTGTGGAAGCCGATATCCTCTTGCAAAGGTTGCTGAATGCGGACAATTTTGGTCAGTGGTACAGCGCAGTAGACAGGTCATCTGTGGAGCCATGGCACAAGCAGTTTTCATCGGCAGCTCACGCATATTACTCGGTTCGTTGTCTGGTGTGACAGTTGGTGTAGCGCAGGACTATTGACCGATGTGCTGCTGCGATGTGTGCTAGGCGTTGGAGCTCTTCGATCAGGCACTTCTTCACTCCCCTAACTGGACTGGATGCCTACAAAGCAGTGCACTTGCGGCCAATAGCTTGGCACGTCTTCACTCGCTCGCTCGCTGCTTCTTCGGGAAAATACAACTTCCCACCCAACACAACAAAGAGGTTCATTGATGCTTAGATATGAAGCTGCCCACGATTCTCCGCCTAACCTTTCCGTTGTAATTGATTCTACATAATAGGTTCGCAAATTACTTCGCTACGCGAAGCACCACATGGAGCGAGCGTGCCATGATGCAAAAGGTCAAAACTTGGTGGACCCTACTTCCAAATCAGTTCAAACAACTGTGTTGGCGAGCATATTTATTTTGTGCAGCTTTCTCGACTGTATTACAATACCGCCCGGAAATTCCGTATGGCGACTTCCCCGTCTCCAACCAGCTGCTGTGCCTATCGCGGACACAATGTTCGGGACATTTGATGCGGAGCGAAACAAGCGATGGACGGTGCACAATGCGCAGGAATTCAACTATTATTGCGGAGAGCCACCTCTATCGCCTGAAACTTTCAAGTGGCTTGTCACATCATTTGGCGGACAACAAATGCAGCCACAGCACAAGGTAAAATATGCTGATTGGCCGCTCGGTATCGCTCAAGTTAACTGTGTTGCGTCTCGATGTAGAACTCCTTCACACTGGGAGCGTTTTACCGGTACTTGGCTTGGCACGGTCTGCGGGATCCTGTCGCCTGCGCAAATTTGGTGAACAAATTTTCTCACGTTGCTCTTGTGCAAAGCTTCATCGAACAAAGCGAAGGTGAGTACTTCTTCTCCATCCACAACACCTCAGAAGATGTGGCACCACAATCCAAACGCTCCGGCGCGCGCCCGCTGAAACCCCCAGTTTCTCTACTTGCCGCGACGGGCAGGGCGAAACCTTTTATGTTTTTGGTATCCATTGGGGCTGGTCCAGTGGCGCAACCACCACAATCACGCCAGAAGTCACGAAATGACACATTTGACGACCGCGTGTTTCGACCATCTCCTCGCAGTTGCTACGTATCAGCTGATATTCCTATGGATTTGTGGAATCGCCACATGTACGCCCAGATTTTGCTTCATGCATGTCCGTACGGTCTGCAGTACCACACAAATAGGCCACAAACACCCGAGGTTTACTACTATAACTTTGCATTCGGTGATACGGTCCTGCATGCAGCAGCGCTTTTATTCTACGAAGAAGTGTCCGCCAGTGAACTTGGCAATCCTGGTGATCCCTATTTTGGGGGAATATCCTCGAGTTCTAAGATCTGGGCGCCAATCGTACTTACTGTCGGCGGGTTTCTACCTCTCTACAAAGAGTTCGCAGATGTCCTTCTGCAGTTGCTGAAAATCAGTCGTGCTCCCGCGCCGTTCCCATTCGAACACTACGTTCATCTGCTGATGGAAGATGTACCGCGCCCACTAAAAGCTGACGTGGAGGATGTGCTATTCTTCTTGGGCAATAAACCATTCCTACTTGACATGGAGAGCGTGGAGAGCGAGCGACCCAGCCTCCCTTTTTCCTTCGACATTCTGTGCAGGTGTCTTTCCGATGAAAGTATTCTCGCAACGCTGGCCTGTGTCATGAGCGAGCAGCGCATTGTGTTTCATTCTGAGCACTCGATGAAGGTACGATCCAATGAACTATTCGTGTGGTCACGTAAGAAACACCTAATCGCGTGTGCTTTTTGTGTGCAGTTGGCTCCCTGTATGCTGGCCCTCTTAGATCTCGCCCATCCATTCAAATGGACGTCAAAATTGAGCTTTTTGTTGCCTGAGTATTTACTAGATCAACTTCACAGCCCGACGTCGTTCTTTGTTGGTGTCTTGAACCACCGCCTGCAGACTCAGAGGCGACTGAAAGGTATAGTCTATGTAGATTTGGACCGAGATCACATCCATTCTGGTCGCAATTTACCGCATTTCCCTCGCGTTGGCTTTAATGAGCTGGCTCAGAACTTGCGCCGTTGCCGGAGTGCGTTGCAGGCGCCATTGCATCCGGTTGACATCTACGAAGACAAAGAAGGCTCTGGACACGAACATTCGATCGCCCATCAACGCACTGTGGAAAATATCCAGAAAGAATATATCACGGGCGTGTTGGAGGCATCAGACAAGGTTTCCCAGGTACACGGTAACCAAAATCAGAGCAAAGTAATTCAGCAGCTTCGAAAACAACGCCCTGACCAATCGGCGATCGAGGAGTTCAGCGACTCGATGACAGATTTTTTTGCTCTTGCTCTTGCCAATGTTCCGGCCTACGTCACGAAGTCGAATCCAGGAGCACCCGGATTAATCACGATTCGAGACGCTCACAAGGACCATGCCTTGGCGTTTGATGATCGCCGCTTTTTGAAAGACCATCCCGACTTTTTGTTTCCGGAGTGTTTTCGCACGGCAACCTTTCGAGACATCGCTTTTGAGTTGGCAGTCGCAGCTCGCAGACCGGCGACTCAAAAGTTCAAATCCCCTCGTCCAACTACGCTACTTCACGAGCGTTTTGTGTCGCGGTGCCTGACGAACATGACAGCGGGAAAGGATACGGCTGCGAATTACTCACCAAGCAAGGATGCGGCTGAATTCAACAATTCCAAACGGACTTATATTGTGCCCACTGCAGCCGCGTTGGAACCCAAAGTTCTGTCTGAGTCACGTTTTCAGTACTTGGCATTTCCTGAGTTTCCCAACAACAGGCGTACTGATGACGTTGGCTCAAGTGACCAAGGAAGTTCGATCCAGGGCGCATTGGCGACCTCAGGATCGGACCATGGGCCGCTTGATGCTGAACAACGCGCCAAGCGGGCGTTCTGCGAAGAAATTGTACACGAGGTGTTGGTACTTACTTTCATTGAAGTGCGCGTGCGTGACATGGATCGCACTCGGTGGACGATTAAAACGTTGCGCACGGCAATACAATCCTTACGGGAAACTATGGCTCTTGCAAACAGCTCATTTTCTCAAGCAAAACTTGAGTCTTCGCTGCAGATGCACGACAAACTGCTGCTTCACGAAAATCACCTTCTTCACGAGCGTAATGCTGAGGAATCCGATTCATTCTACTGGGACTCGCTATCTGCTGCAAATAAACGACGGATATTGGATCGATACTCAGACAGAGAAGCTGAAGAAGCCCGCAAGCTAGAAAAGGACATGGCAGCTGATTCTGAAGTGTTGAACCAACAGGGCGTACGTCGCGTGTATCGCCAGGTAAAAGTGGATCCTGATGAAGACGGATTAGTTGGGCTTGTGTTGGACTTAACAACCTTGGACAAAAGTACGTTCGTGGTCATTAAGAGCTTTGCTCGGCCTGACAGCGGCACTATTTTGCCGGCAGAACAATGTGGAAAGCTGTTTGTTGGGGATATTTTACTAACGCTGAATGGAAAACCTGTTACTTCGTACCACGGTGTAATTCAGCGTATCATACGCCTCAGTGGCCTCCGTAATTCTCTTGAAATGGGCGTTATCGACTCTGACGCAGCAGACAAGCTGCTGCGCATGGAGGATGCCTCCGTTGTCGGAAACAGTGACGGTGGTGGTGATGCAACACAACTTTTTAAAGTTGGCGAGAGTGGCGAGAGTCTTCCGCTTGAGTATGCGCAAAGAATATCACGCCTCCTTCGCGATCGCAATGTTCCTTTCGAGGGGTACTTGAAATTGCGCCGCAAAAATGCGCCACCTCCACCGCAGCAAAACTCCGACTCGGTGGATGCCGAGGACGATGATGAGCAGTACTGGGAAATGCGCTACTTCATTCTGGATTACGAAACCAGGACTTTGTTGTCGAGCAGTCATTTGGAGGATCAGGCGACACCCATGCTCACTATTTCGACACAATACGCACGTGTAACGAAAGCGGAAGGTACAGTGGGTTCGAGTGGGGCGTTAAGTTTTTATGTTGGACAGCCGGATGTGTTGCTCACTTTCCTTTGCAGTGATTCAGAGCATCGGGACACGTGGGTTGAAGCTTTCACCAACCTCATCGAGGGTGCTGAGAAGGACCGCACAAATGCTGAGGCGACTGGCGGCCAAACCAGCAACAATGCGAACGAGTCTGAACCCACAGAGCTGTTGTTCACTTTTGAAGATGCTCAATTGGGCCTGAAATTAGTGAATGAAAGTGATTATTGCCGGGTGTCTGGGTTTTCGAGCCCTGAAGCCGCCGCAAAGCTGATGGGGGTTGAAGAAGGAGACTTTGTGGTCGAGGTGAACGGAGTGCGTACTTGTCCGTACGAGTTCAGCAGTGTGATTCTCATGATTCAACAATCAGAGCGTCCGTTGCGCATCACATTTGGTCGCAACGTGACCCACGAAATTATGGACAATGAGCTCAAGGACTTCCAGGACAAAGCTGCTTGGATGGACGAAGCTCTACAGTTTTGTTCGGAATACAGTGAGGCGGAGTTGGAAAAGTTCTACGATAATGGTTGGACGTTAGACGCCCTGAAATCATACTACAAGGGGATCTTTAATATCAAGGACTTTGATGACATTGGAGACGCTCCACAGACCGCGAAGACTGCCTATCCTTTCTTGGAGCAGTCGGTTAACAACGACGGACAGACAAATGACAACAATGTCCAATCTGGTGGAGTCGACAATGCGAAGGGAAACTTGCAATTACGAAGTGATGAGGGCAAAGGCAACCTTGAGAAAACTTCCGACTCAGGCCGTGTCCTGTACAAGTTGTCTACGCTGCTAAGTGAGGCAGATGATGATTTGTTTGACGAAGAGGCCAGTCAAGGCAGATCCGTTGCAATTGAACCTCGCGCGAAGCTTCGAAACAAGTCGTTGGTTCACTCCGGCTGGGCTGATGTGCATTCAAGTGCAAGTGCAGGAAGTCTAGGGTCTGGTCGCAAGTGGGTTGAGCTGTTTGAAGCTGACGATAGTCAATCGAATCGCTCGGCTGTGATTATCTGCCGCGAGTCTCCAAGCGCAAGTGACGAAGATGCTTTTGAAATTATTCTGGACAATCTATCATTGGTGAACAAGCGAGGTACTGTGGAGTTCGATGTGTATACCAAGAAAGGGATTTCAAACTTTACTGTGAAATCCGATTCGCAGTGTGACAATTGGCTTCAAAAAGTTTCAAGCTGCATCGACAAAATTGCAAACCGCTCGTCTGGTGCCGACCGAACGGCGACAGCACCCACAACGCAATCTCAGTTCCCGCGACTTCGCCCTCCCGTCATTGGAACCAGTTTGTTGTCCGATGCAGATGAGACATTCGACGGTGGATTCAGTCAAAGTACGCTGACAGAAAGTGTATGCGAAGGGTGGCTGTTTAAGTCTCCTGTTGCGAAGCCTGGGGCTGGCAAACGGAAAGGTCGGTGGTTGCGTCGGTGGTTTACTCTTGTCGGCCGTACGCTAGAGTACCGAACAAGTGAGGATGCAGATGTCGCTAAAGGAACGTTGATATTAGCTGACGGCGCACGCTGTAGAGAGATAGACAACGAGAAACTTATTTTCGAACTGAGTAGTGTCGCCGGCACCGTGTCTCTTCAGGTGAGCGTTCGTGAAAAGGTGACTGTTGCTGGTTTGCAATCCCACTCAAAATGTTGCACTTTGACAGGCAGAAACAATTTTTGACAAGCAAATGTGGTTCAACGCTCTACGATCGATCTGTAGCATTGAAACAATCAGCGACCAAACTTTCAAAAGCCTGCGTGATGCAAGAGGCTTGTCGGCTGGCGATATGTCGCCAGCCGTACCTCGCCGAAGCGGTGGCCAGGAAGCATTCATGGGAACAGTGGCCGCATTCAAAAAGTGGCAGCAAACCAGACACGCCTTCTTCGATTTGTTGAAGGGTGAACGGGTTGAGGCGGCGAATGTATCACACGCACTGGCTCTGGTCAAAGATGACAACGTTTTGTCACTGACGCGTGAGTATTCAAGTAGCGAACTTGAAGCACTTGTTGCTGAGGCACGGGCGAAGCAGCGCGACAGTTCCAGCGACGCCGCACTTTCTGATGATCACGCACAGCCCGCTAATTCCTCGAAACCGGCGAAGGCCGGAGACCTTCAACGCAAAGAGAGCCGGCGGCGATTTGTGTCTACCTCGCCAACTGGAAGTCCACTGCGAATGAAGAAATCGAGCCCGTCGCATCGCGGACAAGGTGTGACGGATCTGTCTGATCCAGCCGATGCCGCTGAATGGGTGGACAAGTGCCAACGAATATTTGTTGACTGGGACAAAGCAAGTATGTTGCCTTACCGAGAAGCTGGGTGGACATTGCAGGGGTTGGTGGACTACCGAAAATCGCAAGATCCTACGTGGCAGGTGCGTGCACTTTTTGTTCGTTTTCTGAGTGGGCGCAATTTCGTGTTTTTCTCGTGACATCCAAACGTGTTTCTTGTCACAGCCACCGCTGAAGAGCCACGCCGCAACTCCCCCAATTCGACGGACGTTGACGGGTAAAGTGGAACATCAAACCATGAGTGTTGAGGAGCAAGTGGCTGCCGTGCGGCGCCGACATTCTGCAGCACAGCTTCGGCAACCGCGCCAGCAGACAGCGCTAAACGACGAGCGACAACAACCAAGGGCCCGGCGTATGTCCCGAGAATCTGACTCCGACTACAGTAGAGCACCATCTCCGCCACCAAAACGAGGTGGGGCAAGCAGTGGAGTCAAGGAAGACCCTCGAAAAACTCACCTTCGCGAAATGGGTATGGGGGAACAAGCATCAGCTGACGCACCCAAGAGCGCAAACCACTCAAGTCGGTTGCGCCGCCTGTCTCGCGAGTCGGACTCCGACTATAGCCATGCGCCAACACCTCCAGCACGCAGTAACAATTCGTCGCGTGGGCCGAAGACCAAGCCGCAGCCCGCACTGCCATACACGCCAGAGTGGTACAAGCAGCAGGCTGATATGTTCAAAACACGATATGCGAAGAGTGGACAAAAGTCAAAGAAGCAAGCCCCGCGTGGCCATCGCCTGCTGTCCAGTTTGAACCGATTGAATTCGGAGCTGCTGGAAGAAAGTTTAGACGACAGTGACAACGAAGATTTTGACCAAAGCCAGTTTGATGAGTATCAGCGGTTGCGACAAGGTCAAGGTGGTCACCAAGAAAATGCAGTGCAACAAAGCCAGGGACTCGACACAGAAACGGGGGAACGCTTGCCTGTTCCACCGCCCCGAGCCAAAAAGGCTGCTTCTCGTGACGATGGGAACCGTCGTTGGTCGACGGATAGCGATGGGAGTGTTGCACCTGCTCCGCCTCCCCGTCGGCGAGGGCCGCCACGTTAATTGCATGCAAAAACAGCTTGAGCTTGGGGTATAAGTTTATATAATTGTGGCTTTTCTCGTTCGTGAATACGACTTCTACGTTCAGAAATTCCCATGTACGTCAACAGAGGTACTCAAGCAGAGTCTTCGAATAAAGACCGTTCAATCCGTGCTGGCCGGCAGTTCTTTCACTGGTCATTGCTGGTGCTGTTGGACTTGAAAATTAATCCACCGTACTCGTCCACCGTTTTAGAAGTTTCCACTAGCTGCAATGATGGATATACTGATGGAAACATGTAGCTTCGACTGTCAAAATACTCTTGTGCGAATTTGTACACTCTTTCTGCGCAAGTTTTACTCGGGGGACTTGATATGAGCTGCTCCCGGGATGTTACGTTTGATATTCCGAGTTCGGAGCAACACATTTCATGAAGCACGTGCCGTTCGTGGTGCCCTTCGGGAGTGGATTCATGATTTCTGACTTCCACCAAACGCTTGTGCAAAACAATCACATCTTTCATGCTTTTCAAGCGTAGAGCCTGTCACATTAGCATGTAGGTTAGTGTGACGAATTGCAGCGCGGGCATGGAATCAATTCCTGCGCACCTGAACAAGCGGACCGAAGAAAACCATTGGCTTTTGAGCCATCATCTCGATGGGTACCAGAAGAAACTTGCTGCAGTCGAAACCTGGGAAGCGCAGCACATCATCGACGGCCGATAGGGCTTCATGCAATACTAACAAATCAGTTTCTGCTGTTATTGTTCGGCGGCAAGAGAATGGTGTCTTCGACTTTGAGGTGTTATGTTCCGCTGCTTTAACAACCTCCGGCCACTGATGACCGTCTCTGTGTCCCTTCTGACACTGAGAGAATCGGGCCATGAGTGAAAGTAACGAGGATGGAGGGTAGCGGAGAGTTGCTATGATCAGCTGGCCTTGAGAAACATGCTCGGTTATGTCTGGATGCATACCTTTCAAAGGCAGGTCTGGATTCAGGGGATGGCGCCACAGCATGGGAACGCTGTGGGCACCGCCATGGCCGTTGAGCGAAGAGAAGCGTTCTTTGCCCCGAGGCCCAATAAGAGACATGACTAAGTGGTGCCCAGACCCTTCCACGCCCAACGTGAACACGTCCATGGGCAGTGATTCATTGGGCGGGGATTGCCACCCGTGCTTTTCTTGTTCTGCAAGGCAAGGAAACTGAGCAAAAGTGTCCTCCCCAAGGTATTCTTTGAGTGTCGCGAAATATTGGCGCGTAGTTGCCTGGACAGGGGAGCTGGCCGCACCGTTGTGCAACGCAACAAAACCAAATAACAAGATGAGCACAGCCGAGCGCTGCATTTCGCGCTTGGCAATGTTTGGAGGCGTGGAATGGCGATGCCTTGATTAGGATCTACAAGTTATGCCACATGTGATCACTTATTTGCTGCAACAATGGTTGCGCGGAGCGTGGTAAATTGTAGAGCCCTGCGCCGAAAGTCCATGTTTTGTAATTTCATAATTCCGTTTTCGCTTCGGCACATCCACGGGGCAGTGTTGTGAGTGCAAGCAGTGATGGTAAGCGCGCGGTTGTAACATGTGATCCTTCGAATTGTGTCGTCCTTCACCTTTCATCGTTCAATTTGTTAGGTGCTGCCTTAACTAGAGGCTGGTCAAACTACCAATGTGGTACACGACCAACAAAAGTCTCACTGCCTGAGGCTTGGGACCAGGGGGCAACTCATGTGGACGAAGGACGAGTGACAATGACGAAGCGCGAAGGGTGAATGACGCAGGATCAATGCCGAAAGGACGAAAGACGAAGTACAAACGACGAAGGACGAAGGACGAACGATGAACGACAAACGACAAACGACGAACGACGAGCGGCGAACATCGAACGACGAACGACGAACGACGAACACGCCACAAAAATTCAAAGCTCAGCCACGACTCATCAGCAAGTCAGTGGCCGCAGCTGACTATGTACAGGCTAAGTAATTCACCAAAACTGCCGATTTATCTGCCTGATTTTACTCCCTTGTAGTTTGCGACTTTTTTAGGGAGATTATTTTGACCACCTGTGATGAATGATGCGAATGCTGCCGCTTGCTGCTTGCTGCTTGCTGCTTGGTGCGTGCGTCGGTTGGCGGCACATTTTTCACAACAAAAAGCGGCGCTGGAGCATCCTGTTTCCTTCCTTCCTTCCTCTTTCTTTTCTTTGTGCTCGCCGCTCGTCTTTTCCCCTCAATGCTCTCGCTTTCAAAACTGTCGCAGTTTGTTTCACAGTCACTGCTCTAGGCGGGCGCTGATGAAATGCAATAAAAGTGCTTCGAGTTTTGAGGACAAATCGAACGTTTGATGACGCCGAATCGTACTCGAGTGTGGCATCATTGTTCGACCTCTAACTAAGAGGCAGCACAGCGCCCCACTCAATGACATACTCAAGTGCAGTGACTGGCTCGAATTCCCCCACGCCATTGCAGTCCCGAAACCGGAAGTCTCGCAACATGTGAATGCCGCTCAGTGCGCATACAGATGCTGCCTGCCAGCCGACTACTTCTTAATGTCGTCAGTCGGCTGAGACACTCAACACACACCCTTCGCACTCCTGGAACTTGGCAGAAACTGCCGCAATTTGCAGACGGGTGCACGACAGGGCCGATGTGAATGGTTGATGATGCCATCCATGCCGCTGCATTTTCGTCGACGCACCGACACGACGACACGACACGAAAACCAACAACCAACGTACGAAGCGCAACACCATGCTCGTACGTTGTATGTTGGCAGGTGGCTGCTGCACCAGCGTGTAGTTTGTTTCAAGAGCCACTCCACACATTGCCGGAGCAATTGCGAAAACACTACAGCGACCTTGTGATATGGACATTCATAGGCATGTTAACGAACGAACGACGAGGTTTGTTGGTTTGCTACGCAACCGAAAACTGCCAACCGACAATCGGCGACTGAGCACACCGTCTTTGACATGAATGCGTTGTAAGATATTTCGATACGAAAACGAAAACGAAAACCAAAATCAAAAAACAATACGTAAGCGACGAAGGCAGGTGGACGATGTGTCGAACACAACAACACTCTTCTATGTAGTTCACTCCATTCATTGGTGTTTGAACAAGCTGCACACAACCAGGGGCGGCAATGTACACATCGCTTGCCATTGAAGGCAGGCCCAGGTCTAAATGTTCAACGTTGAACATCTTGCTGTTTGCAATCATTGTTGTGTTGTTACAGCCGTATTGGAGCAGCTTATTCCAGAGCCCTCCCAGCATTTGCCTGGTAAACCTCGCCAACAATCCCCGAACAGCTTCCGTGTTCTCGCGTGGAATGCTGGAAAAACATGGATCCAAACACACCTTTGACGTCGTTAGCCCTACCCAAGGCTGCCACCCGGCGTCAACGAGGATACAGCTCGTCAATAATCGCCAACTCGTGGAGTGGTGTCTTGGCGACGAAGTGTGTATAGTCACAGGCGACGAAGAGTGCCACTCACCGGCCAAAGGACTCGGATCTCTTCATGACTTTTTGCTTCACAGTCCTCTGTTCTCCGTGCTTCCGGATAAAGCTGCGTTGGGCTATAATCGTGCCAAACTTACCGCGCCAGAGGAAGATGAAGACAACGATTTCGATGAGGTTTTCGACGAGGAAGCGGCCAGATTCCGAGTTGAAGATAGGGGCGATGGAGACACAGGTATTACTCAAAGGCAACATCAACACCTCGAGAATGGTCTGCAACAGTTACGACCCAATACAATTCTGCGTGAATTCTATTCCTCAAAGTATGACTACCCCTCCATTGCACTGGGAGCTCGGTATGAGTTTCTCCCTGTTCCAGAATCTGACCGAGATGCAGGTAATCGAAAATACTTGTTCAATTTTATGGGCAGCATCAAAGTTGGGGTCGAACTGGACCGCGAGCACCTTCGCGAGGTCATCCGCAACCACAACTGGACAATGCCAACTCATTTCCGCATGTTTAGTGAACTTGTGCGCAACCCAAACTCTTCCACCGTCAACGAATATCGGGAGACACTGTTAGCATCGTCATTTACGCTGGCTCCTGTTGGGACCGCTGATGATTGCTTTCGGTTCTGGGAGGCCATCGAGGCTGGGTCGGTCCCAATATACGTTCGCCGCAAAAGTAACTTGCACAAACAAGTGCGCTGTCCTGACGCCTTTGAAGACGTTCTTGCAACCAATCCACCCATTGTGCTGTTGAATGACTGGGATGAACTCCCGGATTTTGCAAACCGAGTTACGGAAGCTGAAATCGACGACATGCGCAAAAAGTTGGTGCTTTGGTCGTGGGACTGGTGGTCAAAACAAGCGAATGCTGTTGATGACGCAATCGACAATGCTCTCAAAGCCCGCAATGACGCAAATCTGCTCCCAGAAAAAGAATTGAAACTTCGCGTTTCAGAGGTGTCGGCAGCATTAAGTGCCTTGAAAGAGCAGCAAGCAAAAGCAAGTGCTGCAACGAAGGCCATCAGAGCGAAGGAAAATGCAATAAAAGCTGCTAAAGCAAACGCTAGACGAGCGAAGAAACGAAAGAAACAGCAGGAAGCGGCCAAGCACAAGAAAGAACATGCAAACCAACGCCACGAAGATCAATTGCAACAGCGACTCCAGAACGCCGCGGCTCAAATGCTTGATGCTGTGTCCGGCCAAGGTCCTCACAACGTTGGTGCTGGAGAGGTCGTTGAAGATACTCTGCTGCAAACGACAACGTTCAACTTTGTTCACGACGTTATTCACAGCGTTTTGGCAAAGACTGGTTACCTCGCGGATTACTTCTCGCAAGACGAGTCAAATCGCAATTCTGCATACATGCAGTACCCGGTCAATAGGATTAGCTACTTGCACAAGGTTATAAAAGCTGTCGCCAAGGATCTCGGCATTTCTGCCGACTACATTAGCGCCACCGAAATTCTCGACGCAGCACAACCGCAACAAACACGACTATTCATGTGCTTTTTGGCCGCTGCAGCTTCACGCAGTGACCCAAGCAGCCCGTAGCCGAATACTCACGCTGACGTTTTGAATGCAGATAGTATACCGTTTGGTATTGACGATAAATGGCTACAACTTGTAGTAAGCTTACTGTGCAATGATTGTACGGCTTTTGACAGGCCTGTGCCGAGATTGTTTCAATCGTTTTGCTTTTCGGAAACTTGTAATTGCCTCTCGCCACGCATTCCGGGGCTGATTTTGCTGCCACGACAGGTGCTGCCATTCATGTCTCACTTTTTTGTCCTGTCCTTTATCGTACAGCTGCAGCAGTTTCTCCATACGCTCGGCTTTACTAAGAGACGTAGCGTTGCAGATGCCTTGGGCATCGCAGATTACGGGACAATCTTTCAAGGTGCAATTCTTGGGAATGAAGCTCACTAGCCTCACGTCGCACTTTACCCCCAATTTCGACTAAGCACGTGAAACACAGCTCGATTAGTGCCACTGATATTATTAAAAGCAGACTTTGATTTCACCAACCTCAGCAGTGCATAAGTGAACCACTCCTTTGCGAGCCACTTCAGAGCACAAAAGAAAGCGCGAGTACGAATCTGCAAACCTATGGCAAATCAAACGCAGTTTGACGATGAATCTGCTTTCTTGCTAACACTCAAAGGAACATGGTCTACGAACCAAACACTTGTGTCATTTGGTAACATGCCAACCACGTCCTCTTCGAAAAACACGTTCTCAAGCGTCCCTTTTATAACGTTGAAAACCTCCACGTTTGGTTCGTTCGAAAACAGAAGGATGGGGAGCGTCCACGGTTGCTGTTGCAAGACCCTCAATACAAACTGTGGATCCGTTACGACCATCATTTGAAAGAGATCGTGACCCATGTAGCCACCGCCGCCTAGAACACCATTTTGAAGAGCGTCGCCACGCCGGACGTGTACGGTGGCAAACTGTGATGAGTTTGTCCGCCTGAAAACTTCTCTGGCGACAATACTGGCAGCGTTGCGGATTCGCATTGAAACGTTGAAACCAATATGTTGCCCGTGCCGCTGCTCGGACGACACCAACTGCTGGAATGGAGTAAATGACGTGCATCTAATTCGTGGTTTAGAATTGTTTCGTCCGTACCTATGCAACCGCACAGATGCATGCGTCTGACTAATACGTTTGAAACTGCAACATTCAGCTTTAAGAATGCGGCACTTACATGTGAATGACGGCAATTTCTGCTTCCGAGCGTCTTACACGGTCAATCAAGGTACCGTGGTTTTGAAAAATATCAAACACTTCAAAACGTCCTGGATTGCTTTTGATCGCGCTCCATAAATCATCCGGCGACTTGAATTCGTCGCTGTCAACGTTGTAGGGTTCCCAGTCGAACAAATCCTGCCACTTGACATTTTCAGGTATGGCACCGTGGCCTTGAGCAAATATGTAGCGTGGCCGTAGCATGAGAGGTTGTCGGTTCGGCATTAATGCAAACGAGACACTCCAAAACGCAGAGAGCAAATGCTTTGCGTGGTTGAGTCCGCCACTCGAACAATAGTCAGCACTGCCCAGATCCATGCCCGCACTCCAGTCTCCTTCGATCACAAATGTCACGTGGCGATTTAGCGTGGGCGGTAGCGATCGGGAACCCTGAGCCCACATGACGTGCATGCACACGATTGCACACAAACACGCTTTCATGGTTGTACCGTCAATGACGCGAACACGCGAGGTCACCGTGCAATCGTGCGCACTATACTTTTGTATTTCTCCCCCACACCACTTTCAAAATTAAATCCAAAGCACAGGAAAAAAGCAGCAAGGGTGCAGTCCACTATTCAAACACAGTTACGCAACAAGGACCGTGCAACCCGGTCTCCTTGACCTGACTTAGTTGGTCCTTGTGTTGCAGCGTTTGCAATGCATTATACTCGGTGCGTTGCTGTCAAGAGCACGCGGTTCCGCCGAACCACCGACTTGTAGTAGCCAAGGCAATGCTGCACCGCTGATGGCCAGCAAGATATACTTTCCATCTAGCCGCTAACTAAGCGACTCGTTGCCGTTTGCAGAGACGAACTACACGGCCAACCAACACACACCACCTTCGGGAGGTAACTTGCGCCTAAGACACGGTTGCCACGGGCGTCGTCTGTGGTGACGTGGTGACGTTGTGACGTTCGTTTCAGGTTGTTGACGTGTCACAATTGAAAAGAAAAGTGTACAGGTCAACATGCGACGTGAAGCAATGCATGCGCACTTTGATTGATCATCCTCTCGATACTGAATACTGTGTGTACTGTGTGCAATGCGCTGGTTGATGCGAAACCATAGCTCTACTTTGACAAAAATATAGGGTGTGCACTGGTGCACTGGTGTTTTGGAGCGTTGTTCTTTTATGCATAATCGTCTGACCACCCGCTGTCATACGCAGTGTAGTCTGACCACCAATGGTACGGGTTTGACCATGTGTCGTCTTGCACGGTCATTTGAGGGAACTCGTCAGGAGTGCGCCAACCCTACATGCACAACGCAAACATGCTTGGGCGTGTTCCATTGATGTTGTTGACGAATTACAAACGTGGCTCACCTCATATGCTTGCAGTTTGAAGACGTGACGCCAGTCTGAGCCATAACGAAGATCTAACAACCCTTCTGGGTTGTTGGGTGCAGGGAGCACGCCACCTTCAAAATGAACAAGCACTAGTGGTTGAATAAAAGCAAGCGGAAATGGATCAACGTGGCCACTCGCCACATTGTACACGTTTCCATCGTACGAGCTGACTTCGTTCGCGTAGATGTCGACATAAATTCCATTGTGTTCGGAAACGAACATACGCGCAAACGAATTCGACACTTGCACCAAGTGAAAGCCGCCTACCACGATCAAGTAGCAGTCAGCAGCTGTGTCGGCAAAAAACGAGCAACATTTCTGTCCCAAACCGCTCTGTTTGGCTTCGGCTTTCAAACTAATCAACTTGTTAAAGTCTTCAATCATCAGTGCGATGTCGGCATCGTATTCCCAAGGTATTAGTGATCCGTTGTGGCGGACCATTCCAAGAAGTGTGCCGTAGTCAATCCAGTGGGCAATGTCATGCTTGGTCAACAGTTGCTGGGGCAAGCGCATCATAGTCGATGGTCACACGAACCTATGCGGGCGAATGCATCTGAAGAAAACCAGGAAGGAACGTACCGACGTAAAATGCAGAGTTTTTATCAACTTTGCACGGCAACATGGAGGGAGATCCTGATTCAGAGGCGAAACCGGACAACGGGGTGTCTCGACGGTACAACCCACGTCAATGCGCTCATCTTTATGGTCAGCTCTCATCACGCGTTGTCTTCGCGGGTGCCGAATAATTGCCTGTCGGAAGCCCAGCGCCTGTGTTCAAAGAAAAATACAGTTATAAGAGTGGGTGCATTATTGAAGGCGCTGCGGTTGCGAACAACCTGTCCAACAGCCACGAGCTGAATTTGTCGCGCGGTTTCAGATCCTGCAACTCGGCGTTGCTCTAAACCACTGTTCAAGGGCGTTCCGAGAACATCTTGCCAGGTCGCAGAGGGTTCCCCTTGAGAAGAAAAGCCTGCTATTTCGCAGTTTCCGCCGATCTCCCTGGTATTGGCAACTTGTTGCAGAGACACAAACGGAGTTTGGAAGAGGCTGAAATTTCGCATCTGCAAAGCAATTTGAAGGGCAAGCACTTCGGCCCACGGCTGCAGCGCATGGCGGTGCAGTTCTTGAGCGGCTGATAGGGCCGTCACCCCTGTTTTTCTCTGCGGAATGTCAGAAGCTGTGATGGCTTCCTGAAGGTATGTGCTCACCGCAAGAAATGAGCCAGTTATCAGCCCACATTTCGCCAGACTCGGCCTCAGGTTAGCTTCTTGTTGCCAACTGTTGCTCTTGCTTGACTGCATTTGTACAGATAGTGTCCAATTTTCGACTGTCATATGGGCACAACTGGACACCAAATGGCTATCCAATGATTGAAATCCTACTGCTGCTACTCTGTCGTGGCGTTGTGTACGGGTGACCGGGCAATTGTTTTCGTCCCATAATATTTTCATGGCCCCGTCGAGATGCAGCTTGGAGTCTCCAGCAAAAGAGGTGGCTCCGAACAATACCAAAGTGAACGGTGTTTGAACGGCCATCACCATTCGGTGCAGCGAACGGCGAGGGAAAATCTGAACATACTCAAAGCTGGGGACATCCAGAAGAGACAATGTCGACTCTGAAGTTGACACGAGAATTTTGGACTTCGGAAACATGGAGTGGGTGGCGCTAATTGCGTCAATCAGAGAAAGGGATGCAGCGGTCGGGGCGTATATTATAACTGTGAGACTTTCCCTCACATCTGGATACAAGACGGCACCACAACAGCTCGCTTGTTCCACCACGATTTGCAATATGTCGGATTTCGTGGAGGCTATAGCTGCTGCAACTTCCCGTATTTGTGTCTTATAATCTGAGAATGCTTCTTTAATGGAGGTTCTCTTCGGCTCTTCGAGCTGCGAGATCGCATCAACAATACGCTCTCGCACGAACTGGATGATGCCGTCAAACAACTCGATCTTGTAATTGGCAATCATGGAGTCAAATTGGCCCAAACAATGCACATTGGTGCTGTGATTCCAAACGGCAGTATTGTTTGCGACCAACTCACGAAGGAGACGCAGTTCTTGTGACACGGAATGTAGATCGACAATTAGGTCGCTGGAAGTGAACACCTCAACAGTCACGTTGATCGGGGACCCATCTGGTTGCTGCTCATGGGATGGTTCTAAGGTCTTGCTTGCACTTCCCGCTGGCACATCTACTTGGACTCGAGGCGGGCGGTTGACAGGTGGGGAAGGATGCCTGTGGTCCACATAGAATATCTGAACTACTTGAAACACTATCAGCACCGCCAACAGAACGACAATGATGGATTTCGTGTCCATGTTGCATTGCAGAGAAGTAGTCTACGCCATGCCTCAGCTCACAATATTTTGTTCGCTACCACGCTGAACTAGCCATTGCGGCGTTATGCACGGTCTTCACTTGCACTATTTTCAAAGAATCTATTGGGGTATTTTTAACGAAACAGCAGTTGTCACTCGGCCAAATGCGGTTCTCTCTTCGACGCGCAAGTCTCCAAGACGACAAGAGAACAAGAACAGAAGTGCAGCAATGCAACAAAAGCAACAAAAGCAACAAAAGCAACATGCAACATGCAACAGGACCACAACCAACAGTAACAGCACGGACACAAACGACGACTACAACAACCACGACGACGGTGACTACAACGACGGCAACGGCACCACGACGACGGCAGCGGCACTACAACGACGGCGGCGGCAAAACAACGCCGACGATGACGACGACAACGACGACGAGCAACCAACTCCCAGCGTGTTGTGCATCATCGCGTCAGCGTGTTTGTGTCAGAGCACGTTAAATACAGGCTAACCACTTCGATCCAACTGCATGCGGCGGCAGCAAACAACGCCCCAGCACTACGGAATGGGAACACGTTGCCATGTCCATCAAGTACCCGGGTAGATTGAACAATGACGAAAGAAGCAAGCCTACTGGCAATTTATTTTACATTTCTCGTGGTGGAGCGCAGATCACGACTCCACAATATCTTCGCGCATTCTGTATTCTGTGCTTTTATTTCTGAACCGAGAGTGTTGTCAACTTGGTGGGGCGTAGGTGACTGGGAAGACCTTGTCTGACATCGAGCGCGAACCATCCGGATGCACATACCTTCACAACGGTAAGACACCAAAATTCGTTATAAAAGTATTGATTCAGCACACTGTAGCAACTCAAGACAGCACGCACTTTCTCCACAACCGCCCCGTATGCTCTTCGTCGTGCCGGAATTTCGCGTGGGCAGGTACAAAGTGGATTCCAAGTCCTCGACGTGGCTGCATTCACCACGCATTGTTATTCAACAGACTACACCGCAGCTTTCCCGGCAAGCTGTCTCAAACGGCAACATCACAATAGATGAGTGCGAACCTGTGTTTCGCTGCTGTTGGGCCCAGATCCGTGCCATGTACGTCCGTTGTGAATACTGCCCCCGCCAGCACCAACTTTCACTCGAACTACTTCAAGGGTTTTCTCTGGGTTCTGGATACCTACCGTGCACATTATCGGATAACCAAGAGGGCACCAACATTTCAAAGCCAACGTCATCTTGAAATTACCATGTTTCCGGGCAGCGTCATGCATGAGTGCAAATCGATTCTTGTCAAAGAACAGTTTTGCAGAGCCTGGTCGACCGTCTCCCCAGAGGTGACTTCCGGGAACGTACCTATAAAGTGCAGAGGAGGTCACAAAACCGTTCCGTCAGCAAAAATCATTGAACATAAGCTTGATGGCTCAAAACCATTACTGACTCAAGAGGGCCAAGTTCAGGCTCCATGCAATCGAGTGCCTGTAGCGCGTCGGATACGTCAAAGATTGCAAGTACCCTTCAGCACATGCGTTCACTCCGTACCAGCCACACAGTGACAACATCTGCCGGATCGAAATCAAAATATGTCGAATCGCGATGGAATACTAACGGTCTAAACAGGCGAACGCCATAAACATAGTGAACAGATATCTATACACGGTCCCCCCACCATGAACAGTGCCGTTGTGTCAACGTACCCAGCTCCTGGAGGTTTTACCCAGACCTGGTCTTGCGCGAGCCGGGAACCGTGTGGCCAACCTGCCAAAGTACTCACAAGGCGCCCCAATCTTTCGCTGAGAATTACTTTTGCAAACTCGCGGCTTGCCTTCCAAATGTTAATGACCTGCATAGTTTCTTGACCTACACAAGGGCAATACACAGTTCATTCGACCAAACTCCGCACAGCAACTCGCTCGCAGAAGTCGGACGAACCAGGCGACACATGTGACGATGACGCGTTGCTGGGTCTTTTGTCGGGGGGGAAGCCTACATTATTCACACCAGTAGTGAACACTTCCAACGGCGAACACAAAATATTGTGATTTGCAGTGAAAAGACACTCGTGTGTCAATGCTGCGAACCCGTGTCGTTTTTTCCGGCGAGCACCGCATCTAATGATTGAATCAGTTTCCCGACAGTCTTCTTCCCAATGAGCTTGTCCATTTGAATGAAACCCCTCGTGCGGAACGCTTCGACATCATCGCAGTTCGCACATGCTGACGAATGTACGGCATCATTGTATTCTGCATTGCCTTCCAAGCGCAGCGTTCGCCCAGGAAAAGAAGAATCATGACTGACTTCGCTGCGGGCTTGTGACTCGGATTTGAACCAGTACGTCACTCTGTTGACGTCAACACTCGTTGCCTTGCCGCGAACACACTTGTTCCGAAAAGGGAGCTGCTGTACAAAGGTTTCACTGTAGTGTTGATACATGAATGAGCACCACCTAATGCTACGATGATTGTCAAGTAATTTCGGGCACTGTTTCACATGTTGTCCTTTTTGGACATGCAGTGCTTCAAGTTGGGACGGTAACAACGGCAGCAGCGTGTTGAACTTCGCTGTTTGCTGCAACCGTGGACGGAACATTTTTGCAGTCTCAGCAATCGGGCTCAAGCAGTGAGCCGTGCTTGTCACTGCGACTTTTGACGTGAAATCCCAGTGTATTGTTATATCTCAGCAGGAAAATCGATCTCGAGGCAACGCTCCGCACACGCACGTCATAATTTCCGCCGTGTCAGAACTGTGTTGGAGGTGACATCCTCCACTCTCTTCGTGCCGTTAACTCACTTTTGCCGTTCGCACCGCAGATCTTTCTTCCTAATGATCCCACGTTACCAATTTCTGAACCAAGCGTGGGACGTACACCACTTTTTCCTCGGTCCAATGACTCTTGTTTGCCTCCCTGTTGCGTTGCCTGTTCTAAATCCTGCCGCCTGCTCGATTGAAAGTGAACGAACGAGCGGCCATTGCATTGCTGCGACAACGTTGCGACGTACGTCGTTGTGGTGGCTCCGTGACCTTCTTCCTTCCGTCTTGCTGACACAAAGTGACGAAGGAAGAAGGTCAGCTGACATTTCCCGTTCACTGCCAGTCACTGTCATTCAATCACCGCAGATGAACATCGATTATCTCAATTATCCACAGTCCACAGTACGAACATTTGGTACCTGGTACTGATAACACAGGGTTTCATCAATGGTTGTTATTTCGATATGGGCAGTACAAAGTACTAAACGATTGGTACCATGTACTAGAGAAACTTGTATTAATGAATGACTGTGAGGGAGTGAGTGACTGTGAGGGAGAGCGAGTGAGTGAGTGACTTCGAGTGAGAGTGAGTGAGTGAGTGCGGTGGGGTGGGGCGGGGTGTGACTGACTGACTGACTGAGCGTCAGTTTCTCAGCGAGCGGCAGACAGTGAGTGAGCGGCAGACAGTGAGTGAGTGACAGTGGGGGAAGAACTTTCGACTTCTCAGTCAGTCAGTCAGTCATTCACTCAGTCATTCACTGTGAGAGGCTGTGAGCTGTGAGTGACTATGTGAGTGAGTGAGTGAGGTGCGCGAGCGCAGCTTCGTTTGAGAGCCGTAACGTACGACTCACGCACACACGCAGCCAATGAACGATGTTGTGCGAGAAGCGAGTGATGTTGCGTCGCTTGTTGCACGCAAGACACGCGGGACAATGAATGAAAGCATGAGTAGATGGATGGATGGATGGATGGATGGATGGATAGACATGGATGGATGGATAGACATGGATTGATGGCTGGATTGATGGATAGACATGGATTGATGGATAGACATGGATTGATGGATAGACATGGATTGACGCATAGACATGGATTGATGCATAGACATGGATGGATGGATGGATGCATCAGCAGCGTGCAGCGAGCGTAGTATCATGCTCGTATGCAGAGCAGAGCAGAGCAGAGGAGAGCAGCAACTCAACTTACGAGTAAGTAGAAAGGAATGAAGATCATGCTGGTTGTCCTGTTCGGCGTTGTAAAGGGGAAAACAGTGGGTCCCAGGTTCGACGGAAGAGGCAGCGTAATGTATCCAGTGACCCTGTGTTACGGAACCCGGCATGGCAAAGCAAAAGAGTCGATGTGGCTGCCCACACCGAATGGCGTCGCCGACTATTGTCAATTGCGTGTATCCACGGGTGATGCGGATAAGAAAAACAGAATTCCTGATTTGGGGCGGAGGAAAGTCCTTTGTGAGGCATTAAGTTACAAGCTGTACGAAGTTGAAATTGTGGTCGAGGGAATATTTGCCCTTTGCCAATACCGCAGGGCTTTATGGAACTCTGTTGATTTGCGCTAAATTGTAACTCCGGTACAACTTGCGGAACGATGGACATTGAAGATCTTCTCGACGCGGTTGAGGATGGCGACATTGACTCGGTGCAGGAAGCTCTCGAGGATCACAAAGTCGACATCAATTCCGTGGACGAAGAAGGGTTTACTCCGTTGATGCTTGCGGCGCATTGCGGGCAGGACGACGTTTTGGACTACCTCCTAGAAAAGAAAGCAAAAGTTGACTGCCGAGCCGGAGACGGGAGTGATGCCCTTATGTGTGCTGTCCAGGGTGGATTTGACCACAGCGTTCAAAGTCTCCTCGACGCGAAAGCGTCGGCAAATGCGACAGAGCAGAGTGACTTCTCCCCGATGTACTCCGCTGCGCAGGAGGGGCATGTCAAAATTGTCAGGAAGTTGGCCAAGCACAAAGCAGACATTGATGCCAAATGCCAAGGTGTGTCCCCGCTATTCATTGCGGCACAGGAAAACCATCTTGGCGTTGTACAAGCGTTGCTTTCTGCCGATTGTGACGTCAATGCTACGAATCCATCTCGAGCGACACCTTTGTTCATCGCCGTCCAGAAAGGCAACACAAGCATCGTGAAGTCAATGATTAAGCGGAAGAAAAAAGAGTTGGACTTCGAAAAGTGCACGAAGCAGGGTCTAACTGCCTTACTTGTGGCCATCAAAATCGGTCACTTGGATGAATCGAAACTCCTGATCAAGGGAGGCGCAAGCATCAACAATCCGTGCGAAGCTGATGGCAACACTCCATTGATGACAGCCGCTCTGTATGGAGACATCGATGTGATGGAAGAGCTCGTTGGCGCCGGAGCGGACCTCAATGCGCACAATGATAATGGAGATGACGCAGCCACCATTCTAATGCGTGAGTACGGTGAAGATCTCAACAAAATATTGGCCGGACATGGTTTGTCCAGCGCTGCTGCTGCACCGCCGCCCCCGCCCCCGCCCAAGAAGAAAGACAAAAAACACAAGAAACACAAGAAAAAGGCGCCCCCACCACCTCCCACGAAATCCAAGGGCAAAGACAAGAGCAAAAAGAAGAATGGACACCACAAGAAAATGGATGTGCAAACGAGCCAGGCTCTGGCCAACGCCGCTATGATCCATTTCCAAAAATATGATACGGATCGTAGTGGCTCTCTCGAATATGCGGAGTTGGTGGCATGCCTCGATGACATGGGGTGCCGGACTCAACTGGGAGACGAAAAGTTCACCAAACTCGTGAAGTACTCAATGAAGAACTTTGACAAAGACAAAGATGGTCAGTTGGATTTCTCCGAGTTTGTGAAGCTGTACAACAAATTGCAGGCGACCGTGGAGCGCGTACAACGGAGGAAAAAAGCCAATGTGACTGTCGATGACCATTCCGTGAAACGACGAAGTAGCAGTGGTTCGTTTTGTTCTTTTCTGTTTTGTTTGGTGTTGCGACTTGACTGCTTACGCTTGTTTATTCATTTCTATCTTTCAGCCGCCCCTGAATCGCCACCAGAGCGCGAAGGAGCTCTACCTAGTATCCATAACGGGCCGGGGTCTCCACAGCCAAAGGGCATCGCCAATCGGCTGCGTCGCGGCCCCGGTGGTAACGTGAAGCGGCCCGGTGGCCCCAAGTTGCACCGTCCCTCGGCACAAGCACCGAAATCCTCGCAAGTCGGGAAGTTGCCTCAAATTTGACAATCTGCGCGCCACCTGCAGTCCTCGCTGAATGCTTGCGAACTGCCACCCCCCAATAGAACCACATGTCAAAGCACCGTGAGCAATTGTGTGGATAAGTTTATAAAGAACATTGCACGCGCGAGTTTTGATTACTTGGCCGCCTTTCTGCTAGACCGTGTCACGCGAGTGGACCTGCGCAGAGCCGGGGTACCCTTCTTGGCAGTCGCTCTTTTTGCTGGTGTACTTTTGGGTTTTGTTGCTGCAGCTTTCTTGGCGGGAGTTTTCCGAGTGCGCTTCGGTTTGGCCGGCTCCTCGTCCTGAGATTCTGTGGAAGCGGGATCCTCATCGGATTTGGTTCCCTTTAAGGGACTTTTACGCTTTTTGTTTGCTGTAGATTTCTTTGGCTGCTCCGCCACCGTCGTGTTTGCCACGTCCTCGAGAGCATCGGCTTGTCCATAACCTTCGAAGTCGTACTTGATGCCCAGCGCCTCCAACTTTTTGCGCTTTTTGTTGTCCTTTTGAATTAATCGTTTTGTGATCTTGATAGTTTGTTCGGCAGTACGCGGAGCATTTTGCCTCTTCTTAGCAATGTCGCGCCACGGTACTTTTCTGAACGGCTTGTCGGCACCCTTGAACATGTTTGGGTGTACATCTTCCTGTTTCAGCACGTTGCACTGCAAAGTGTTCCCGAAGAGGAGATACTTGTCCATGGTGTTGGCAACAATGATGGCCACCTTCGGGTCTTCAAACTTAATGAACGCGTATCCTTTGGAGCGAGTCGACTTCTTGCTACGCGCAAGGCGTAGTTGTGCTACAGCTCCGAACTGACTGAAAAACCCTCGCATCTGCTTCTCGTAGAAGCCGTGAGGAATGTGGCCCAAGTAGACCACCGATGACAGCAGGCCCTTCTTGACAGCATTCTTAGCTGCTCCTACCTTGACGATGTCAGTTCCGGCCCGGAACGCATCGCCGCTCTTTTTTGCTGCTCCTTTTTTCACCATCGCTGTCGAGATAGAATCGAAAACTACCCCACGAACTCGCACTGTACGTGGTGATCAAAATCACCTATTTCGTCTGCTTTTTGCCGTTTCTGTTTGGCAGCCGAGACTCTTTTCTTCACAACCAGTATTGTTGCACCCCCCGACGTGCAACACGTCGCAAATACCGATTGGATTGGTTCAAATTCCTCACTCCGCACCCATGCATGCGTCCTCGCCATCTCTGTGCACACAGTCCTGTTGACGACGGTCACATCTTGTGCATGCTGCGTTCGTTGTCGTCGTTGTCCGTTGTTCGAACCTCCCTCTTCTCGCATGCGATACGGACAACGCACGCAAGTGGACGCCACACCACACAGCACACCGTACCCCACCACCACCACCACCACCAACAACAACAACAACAACAACAACAACACCAACAACAAAGTCATTGTGGTTTTTCTTTTCGTTTTTCGCCTCGCAAATCTTAGGGTACTATCCTCTCCCGTCCTGCCGACGACCACGTCGCTCCAGCACAGCTGGCACCGGACGTCACAGATTCCGACCTCGGTCCGCTGCAACGTCAACACCAGTCCAAGTGTTGGACGAGAATGCTTGCTG
>ENA-OWNT01001766-OWNT01001766.1-seawater-metagenome-genome-assembly--contig:-NODE-1766-length-25326-cov-6.563389_pt1 | contig 25326 bp, 19 predicted proteins | sample MGYA00238136_ERZ651165 | MGnify/ENA primary metagenome ERZ651165 (study PRJEB26861, sample SAMN08777766) | seawater metagenome | isolation source: coastal seawater | place: USA: Florida | collected...
AAAGTTCAAAAAAGAAAATCGAGACCTGCTACTTTTCAGCTTTTGGGTCTCGATTCTTCTTAACTTGATGCTTATGGTCATCTCGCTGTGAGACGGCTTTTTTATTTTGCGATGTTATCGGAACTTATTCAGCTTCTGCCAGTGCTTCGATAGTGGTATCCGGTGTCAGGTCACGACCCTCAAATGCCGGATAATCTTCTTCATAACGACGGGCACGGAAGATACGTGCGGCGGCTTCCCCACCCTGTGGCACAATCGTCAGACCATTGTAAGGTGCAATATATTCCCAGACAATTTCGTTATCCGGTGTCACTTCAAGCAGACGACCCGAACCACCTTCTGTGATGAGGGTGTTGCCATTACGCAAACGTTGTACGCCGGAAATCAAATCAGAGTAAACTGATTCAGGCGGTGTTGCGACGAATTGCCAGGTTGGTTCAGCAGGACCAAATGCCTGACCCTCTTCAATAGTGTATGTGCCGTCTTCGTTGACAGGTGGTGTGAATTCAACAATTGTTGAGTACGCGCCTTCGGGATGTTCTTCGGTCACATGACGGTTGCTGTATGCGATGATATTGCCAGCGCCGGGATAGCCTTCTGGAATCCACTGCAAATCGTGCTGATAGAATAATTCACGGTCTGACCATTCGCCACGACCATAGCTGTATGGATGTCCCCAGCGATAGAGCAAATCACCTGCTTCACCTGTGGCTTCTTCAGTGGTTACGCTACGGTCAATTACCCACACTTCATTGAATTCACGCGCACTCACCAGAATTTGATCGAGTTCAGGATTGTAATTAATCGCGTTAACGTGAATCCAGTCATCAATCAGAGGATTGGGGTCAAAATAGTTGATGTCCACAAGTTCAGGGTGGTCAGCAACGACACCATAATTATCGCGTGCGGGGTCAAAATCTTGAATCAGATGATCCCAGAGATGCCATTCCCAGACGATTTCGTCAGCAACAGGGTCGTATTCTAAGAATACTTCTGACCACAGACCATCGTTGACTGCATTTGGTCTACGTCCTGCCTGGATTGCTTCACCCATAGTTTTGTAGTGCCATGCAATCATCAAAATATTGCCATTCGCACGGGGGAAAATACCATGATGAATACGATAGTTCGGACGATCAAACTCATATTCCCAGAGTAACTCACCTTCCCAGTTGAAGCGCATCACACGACCACCACTGCCAACCCAGAAGAATACAGAGGCAAAGTCATTTTCTTCAATTGGATTTACACGGGGTGCTGTGATGACCAGATCACCGTTTTCCATCAGGAAAGCATCAATACCTTCTACATCGACATACCACTGATGTACCCGTTCACCCTGATCATTCAGTAAAAAGACGAAAGGATTATTCTGAACACGCATCAGAGTATAACCACTGTGTTCACCGTAGAGTGCGCCAACAGTGCGTTCTTCCTGTGCAAAACCCACGACTGCTGCAAATGCTAAACAGGCTAACAAAATAACGCGAATAAACCGCATAGCTGCTCCTAATCTTTTTAAAATGTTATAAAGCGACGGTATATTAGCGCCATATTAAAAACTGTGCAATAGAATCTTTAACGATTGGCACTTGCCCGTTGGATAAAATCATAAGGGTAAGGTCCCGGCATCTCACTGACATCGTTCAGGCGTGTCCGTTGTTCATCAGTTAATACCCATCCGACACAACCGAGATTATCCTGCAATTGTTCCATTGTGCGTGCCCCGATAATCGGTGCAGTAACACCCGGTTGATCTTTCACCCAGTTGAGCGCGACCTGTGCTGGAGATTTATCGAGTTCTTCAGCAATGGCTAATAGTTCATCTATCACATTCCAGGTACGCTCATTGTTATAAGCCGACCATTTTTCTGACCAGCCTTCACTCTCGGCTTTTTCGAGACGTGTACCTTCCGGTGGATTTTCCATATCACGGCGATATTTTCCGGTTAGCCAGCCCCCGCGCAAAGGACTCCAGGGAATGATGCCCAGACCTTCCTGCTGACATAATTCGACAATTTCCCATTCCAGTGATCGATCCAGCAGATTATAGAGAGGTTGCAAACTGACGAAGCCTTCCCAACCCATTGCTTTACTGACATCAAGTGCTTTTTGAATCTGATAACTCTTGTAATTGCTGACCCCGATATAACGCACTTTGCCCTGCTCTACCAGCGAATTCAATGTGCCGAGTGTTTCTTTGAGCGGTGTCCCAGGGTCGTAACAATGCACCTGATACAAATCAATGTAATCGACATTCAGGCGTTTCAGACTTTTTTCCACCCCATCCAGAATATGTTTCCGGCTAAGACCGATTTCATTGACACCATCGCCCATGCCAAAACGCACTTTGGTCGCAACGATGAAATCTTCGCGTGTCTGATTTTTGAGCCACTTGCCTACAATCGCTTCACTTGTCCCGCGTGAATAGACATCGGCGGTATCAATGAATGTGCCTCCTGCTTCCGCAAAGGCATCCATCATGGCAAAACTGGTATCCTCATCGGCTTCACGCCCGAAGGTCATCGCCCCGAGGCACAATTCACTGACTTTCATCCCTGTTCGCCCGAGATAACGATAATCCATTTTAAAACTCCCGATTCAATGTAGTTTGATAGTCAAAGAGATTTTAACCAATTTTGAGAAAGGTCGCATTCACCGGATTGTCTAGCCCGTTGCCCCTCTTCGTAATCTAACTTATAATCATTTCTGATACTCATACGTGGGGAACTGTTAATTTATGGCAGACGAACTTATCGGCAAGATCATTAGCGGTTATGAAATTATACGCCCCATCGGTGAAGGTGGTATGGCGACAGTTTACCTCGGTAAACAGCAATCCATGAATCGACAGGTAGCGATTAAAGTGTTGCCGCGTCACTTTGTTAAAGATGATACTTACATGGAGCGCTTCCGCCGCGAAGTTGATATTGCCAGCAAACTCGAACACCGCAACATTATCCCTGTGTATGATTATGGCGAATATAATGGACAGCCTTTTATCGTCATGCGCTATATGCCATCCGGTTCGCTGGATGATGTCCTCCAGAATGGTCCTTTGAATCCCGATGACATCTACAAAATAATCAATCAGATTGCTCCCGCACTCGATTATGCTCACAGTAAAAATGTGCTGCACCGTGATCTCAAGCCGAGCAATGTTTTGATGGATGATGATGGCGGTGCGTTCCTGACCGATTTTGGTATTGCGCGTGTTGTAGGTGATAACAACCCCGGTTTGACGACTCAAGGTGTTGTCGGTACACCGTCTTATATGTCCCCGGAACAGGCTCAGGGCAAAGACCTTGATGGACGCAGTGATGTCTATTCATTGGGTGTTATGCTCTTTGAGATGACAACCGGGCGTCGTCCATTTGAGAATGAAACACCTTATAGCATCGCGGTCATGCAGGTTACACAGCAACCCCCGATGCCGCGTCAACTGAATCCTACAATTTCTACGGCTCTCGAAGTTGTTACCCTGAAAGCACTCAAGAAAAGCCGTGAGGACCGTTATCAAACGGCTCTTGCGCTGGCGGAATCACTCAAATTAGCAATCGAACGTCCGACTGCTGTTCATGATACCGAGCCACGTCTCAAGATGGCATCCTATCAAGAAATTCTGGCAGATGAGCCAACCCGACCGCCCTCTAAACCGAAAAATCAGCCTGTTAACTATGCTCCCTCTCCAGCATCCAGTGGTGCGAGTCGTCCGGTTGTGCCACCTCCCCGTAGTCTGCGCTCTAAAATTCGCAAACGCCGTTCACAAAATCCTTTTGTCAGTGCCTTGATTGGTGGGACGATTGGTTGTGGCTTACTGGGAATCATTGTTGCAGCCGGATTCCTGGGTTTTACAGTTCTCTTTCCGGGAACATCCATCATACCGGATAGCACAGGAACTGAATTAAACATCTCAGAAGTGACAGCAACAACAGACGATGTCACACAGGCATCCCCGCAGACGATTACAGAGGGTTCTGCATTTCCGACATTGGATGAAACCAGTCAGGCAGCCGCAACATTACTCTCTGACCGTGCGACCCAACAGGCAGTTTCAACAGCAACAGCACAGGCAAATGCCAGTCTCGTTACGCCATTATTCCCTGAAACACAGGTAGATGTTGCTCCTGTAGGCGAACAGGGTACACCGCAATTAGCAAACCGACTTCGTGGCGTATCCGGGACAATTATCTTTGCCGATCAACGTGGCGATGACCCTACTTCGGAAATTGTCAGCATCAACCTGGATTCATGGACAGAAACCCAGCTTACGCAAGACCCTTTTGCCAATAGTTCGTTTCCAATTGCCTCACCTGATGGACGATGGGTCGCCTTCCAATCCAATCGTGATAGAGACCAATCACAACCCGATAGCAACGATAGCTATGAAATCTATATTGTGAATCGGGGTGGCGGGCAATTACAGCGTTTGACATTCAATGACCAATGGGATCGTTTGCCAGCCTGGTCGCCGGATAGTGAATGGGTAATTTATTCTTCGGAAGTTCAACCGGGTGTTTTTGATATGCGGCGCGTTCGCGTGAGTGACCTCACAGATGAACTTGTTTTGAGCAATGGACTTTATAATGGACATCCCCGTTATAGCCCCGACGGACAATATATCGTTTTCACAATGGGAGCAACCCGCCAGGATGCCAGAACATGGGAAGTTGCTTTGCTAGAAGTTGCAACGGGCAATACCATTCTGCTGACCAACAATGATGTACACGACGGTTCACCTGTTTTCTCGCCGGATGGGGAACGGATTCTGTACATCACCTATAATGTTGAAAATGATACCTATGCTATTGCTGAAATGAATCTTGATGGTAGCGATAAACGCATCCTGTTTGATAGTGATGGCTCGGATTGGGCTGCGAGTTATAGTCCTGATGGAGAATATATCATTTTTACCAGCAACATCACGGATGAAGACCAGCTATACTTAATGACTGCCGATGGTCAGGAAGTACAGCAAATTACCTTAATCGGTGGTAGTTATGCCTCATGGATACCCTGAGATTATTCGGGGTCAATTGCATCTTCTGATAGTGGCTTAATATCGTCGAATGTGGCAATTGATTCATCATCTTCATCGTATTCGATGGCTTCAAGGGTACTCATCTGTAAATCGCTGAGGCGTTCGTCATCATCTTCTTCGAATACCTCAATATCGACATCCCCATCAAGGTCGTTACCAACGTCGCCACCTGCCATCATGCTGAATAACTTGGCATAAAGATGTGCGGGTAAACCTTTGTACGCCAGAGCCATGCCATAGAGAAAAGCATCGACTGCTTCGCGTGAATCCGAGGTAAAAACGACAGTTTCGCCTGTTTTGACTGTCCATTGTCCGGCTAATTCATCGACTGTCAGAAACCAGTGAAAATCATTAATGATGAGCGTCGCATCATCAAGTGTGCCAATTTCGTCATTGAGTAAATCAAGTGTCTGCATAGATTTTTCCGCTCATAAACGGGCATCGGGTAAAAATCGGGGTGGAATGAAGCGACTCAAAAAGTGATTAATACGCAGCGTGATAATCAAGCTCTGAACTTCACTCTGATTATCATACTCATAGCCCCCGCCGATTTCGAGGAAATGTGAATAATCGCTGATTGCCCCGCCATATTGCTTGAGTTCGTTTCGCACACGTCCACGCGCTTCATAACAGGCAATGATGTCAGGATTAAGTTCGATAGCACGGCTCAAATCGGCTTCAGCTTCCGGGAGTTGCTTCAATTTTTCATAGGCTAAAGCGCGGTTATAATACGCGGCATAATGTGCATCGTCAATTGTGATCGCTGCATTATAGTCATCGACTGCCAGTTGATATTGTGTATCCATCCGGTATAAATTACCCCGTTCATTATAAGCATCTGCCAGATAAGGATTTTTACGCAAGGCATCATTAAAATCACTCATCGCTCTATCGAAGGCTTCGAGATAAGCATAACAAATCCCGCGATAGAGATGGGTTTCAGCAAGATCGCCCAGACTCAGACGCAGCGCTTTGGTGAAGGTCTCAATCGCCTGTTCATATTCACCATCATCAAAGAACGCTTTGCCTTCATCAAAATAATTGCTAATCGGAGCAGTCATAGATACTCACCGCATATCAATCAATATTTTGCAGCATATTAATGATTATCACTTTAAAATGATACTGTTGCAACCCGGCTTACAAAACTAAAGGAGAATAAGATGCGTTTTAGATTAATCAGCCTGTTTATCATTGTTTTGCTTGCGATTCCTGTTTTAGCACAGGATGATGACCCGCTTATCGGAGAAGCCTTCGTGAGCAGTGTCACTATCGAAGAGACCGATGACGGTATCATCATCGAAATTAGTGGCGATTTAGCGGATGCCTGTACAGAACTCGGTGAAATCACACAATCTGTTGAAGATGACACAATCTTTGTTTCTGTCCCGACCACCCGTGACGCTGAGGCAATGTGTGCGATGGTGTTAACAGCGTTTGAAACAGACTATGAACTCGATACGTCGGAAATCGAACCCGGCGATTACACATTAGATGTGAACGGTATCACAGAAGAAATCACGATTTCAGCAACAGATGACAGCGACGATGTTGAGTTGACCTGCCCCGAAGCAGATGATGATACGGTGCTTTATGAAGAAGAAAATCTCTGCTTTGTCTATCCGGCAGAATTTGATGAACTTGCTGGCAATGGTTTTATTCTGATTAACCAACCACTCACAGCAAATGCAATCCTTCTGATCAATATCGAAGATGTAGAAGACATCACACTGGATGATTTAGCGGCAGAATTTGAAGATGAAGAAATTGTTGCGGAAGAACTGGTCATCGGTGGCGAAGATGCGCTCATAGTCGAAACAGAGATCAGTCGCACAGCTTATGTGATTGCTCATGAGCAAGTGTATACATTCTTTGTACAACCCCTGCATGATGAAGATGATACGGCTGAGATGCTCTGGTCAACTGTGATTGATTCCGTATTTTTCCCTGAGTCTGACGAAGAATAGCTTGATATATTGATTATTATGCTTGATTGGTTACACTACAATTGAACATGTCACCCGGGGGCGTATCTGATTGCGCCCTTCAATGCTATTTATTTTGTGAACAAAACCTTCTTTAAAGGGAAATTTATATGCCATCCAAACGCTATCTGAGCGCAAAAGAAGCTGCGAAAATGCTGGACATCAGTGTTTCGACATTGTATGCCTATGTCAGTCGTGGTTTGATACGGAGTGAACAATCATCGGAAGGCAAACGCCAGAAGCGCTATTATGCTGAAGATGTGGAAAAACTCCTTGCGCGGAAAGATGGTCGCCGTAATCCTGAAACACTTGCAAAGGATGCGCTGCACTGGGGCGCACCTGTGATGGATTCTGCCATTACCCTGATTGATGGCGGGAAGCTCTATTATCGCGGACATGATGTGCAAGAACTTGCCCGTGAGAAAAGTGTAGAAGAAGTCGCATCACTCATCTGGTTAGATGATACGTCAGAATCCGTCAAACTCTTTGATCTTGATGTCTATATTTCGGCATTAAGATATGAAACGATGCTGATTCACATGGGCATGGATGGCGCAGAACTGACTCCCCTCCAAGAATTGTTGACTTTTTTACCATCGGCATCAGCAGATGATATGACGGCTTATGATTTGCGTCCGGCAACCGTCGCACAGACAGGCGCACGTATCATGCGTTTGATGGCATCGGTCGCAGCAGGTGATGTCCCCGAAAATATTAGTATGCCCGAAATGCTGCAACATGGCTGGTGTCCTGATGATGAAAAATCGATTCCGATACTCAATGCCGCTTTGATTGTCACGGCCGATCATGAATTGAATGCTTCTTCTTTTGCGGCGCGTGTGGTGGCATCCGCAGGGGCAACCCCTTATGGAACAGTTATTGCAGGCTTATCGGCGTTACAGGGTGTCAAACATGGGGGTTACACAGAACGGGTCGAAGCGCTTTTTAACGAAGCAGGCTCTATTGATAAAATTCAGGATGTTATGCGGGGGCGCTTACGACGTGGCGAGAGCCTTCCCGGTTTCGGGCACAAACTTTACCCGGAGGCTGACCCTCGTGCAGTCGTCATGTATGAGATGCTCTCTGACTCTTATGGCGACACCCCTGAATTCCAGTTCATCAAAAAAGCCATTGATGTCGCAGCAGATTTAATTGGCGAATTCCCGACGATTGATATTTTGCTGGTTGCCGTCGCACGGATTTTAAAATTGCCGGAGGGAAGTGCCTTAGCATTATTTGCTCTCGGACGCACAATCGGCTGGATAGGACATGCGATTGAACAGTACGAGACCAATCGTCTGATTCGTCCCCGCGCACGGTACACAGGCACACATCCGGGTTAGTCATGAGCAATCTAATCAAATTTGAAGACCGCATTATCATGCAGATGAAATCACAGATCTCGGGTGGACACCATCCGGTAACAGAAGGTTATCTCTGTTTTTTGTTTGATGATTTGCTGTCGACTGGCAATATTATTGTTCCAAAAAGCGCAAGAACCACACTCTACAACACTGTGAAAACACAGTTCACAATAGACTCCGATGCTGTCGATTTCTGGTCGCCACCGGATGCCGGTTTTGAAACCCGATTACGAGACGCCTTTGTTGCGAAGCTCAATGATGATGACATTCCACCATCTTCAGGTCGTCGGGTGCAGAGGACATTTCAAGTTTTACTGTGGACGATGATAAATCGTGAATATTTACATATCAACTCTCTCCAACGCAAAGATTTATGGGACAAAATCAAAAATCAGTTAGAGTTGTAAACAGATGACCATAGCCTGCTTCTGTTGATTCTGTTAAAATGACCTCTACGGTTTATAAGAGGTCATAGAATGTCATTAAAACCCGGGTTTATCCTCCCTGTTGGAACAAAAATTGTCGTTCTGGAAGATGTTCGACGTAATGAAACGATTATCCTCAATGAGGGGATGGTTGGCGTTGTGCAGCAATCGCCACTGGATAACACTCATAGTTATGTGGTGCGTTTTCCCGATGGTGATGAACACAGTCTCAAACGGCGTCAATTTGCTGTTCAGAAGCATTATCGACGTGAAGGCATGGCACAGACCCTTGATGACCATAACCTCTATGATTATGTGATTTACCGTGTGATTATTGGCTCACGGGCATATGGACTGGATACAGAAGAGAGCGACACCGATAGACGCGGTATTTATCTTCCTCCGGCTAATTTGCACTGGTCGCTTTATGGTGTACCGGAACAACTCGAACGCGGTGAAGAAGCCTACTGGGAATTACAAAAATTCGTCAAATTGGCATTGAAGGCAAATCCGAATATCTTAGAGGCACTGAATTCACCGAAAGTCGAATATGCTGCACCTATCGCTGAAAAATTGCTGGAACAGCGCCATATTTTCATGAGCAAACTGCTCTATCAGACTTACAATGGCTATGTGATTTCGCAATTCAAGAAAATGCGGAAACACCTGGAAAATCACGGCACAATTCGCTGGAAACATGCCATGCACCTGATTCGCTTGTTATTGAGCGGGATTACAGCGCTTGAAACCACTGAAATTATGGTGGATGTGGGAGACTATCGCGAAAAATTGCTGGCTATCAAACAGGAAGAACTGACATTTGACCAGGTCAACGACTGGCGCTTGCAATTGCACAAACAATTTGACGCGGCTTATCAAAGCACAAAATTGCCGGAACGTCCTGACTACGAAGCAGCCAACACCTATCTAATTGAAGCACGCCGGAGCATGGTGGAATGACATACGAAGAAATTGTACATAATGAAACACTCAATGCCGTACTGGATGAACAACCCTATCCGCTGCTCTTCACAACAATTAGTGGAGCGCATCTTTTCGGTTTTCCATCGCATGACAGTGATTATGATGTACGGGGCGTTCATATCTTGCCTGTGGATGATATGCTCGGTTTGCATGGTGCCAAAGAGACAATTGACCGGATCTGGTTTGAAGGTGGCTTAGAAATTGACCTCGTGACACATGATGTTCTGCCCTTTTTTCTGCTTTTGCTTAAGAAAAGCGGCAATGTCATCGAGCGCATTATGTCACCGCTGGTGATGCAAACCACACCGGAACACGAAGAACTGAAAGCGATTGTCCCGGAAACATTAACCGTGCATCATGCTCATCATTATTTCGGATTTTCGCGTAAAAAATGGGGCGAATTCGCAGAGAGTAAACGTACAGCAAAAGCACTGCTCTATACTTATCGTACGCTGTTGACAGGCATTCATCTGATGAAAACAGGGCAAATTGAGTCTAATCTCCTGAACCTGAATGCCGTCTATCAATTACCCTACATCCCTGATTTGATTGAGGCAAAACTCGCTGGTGACGAAAAAGGTATCTTGCCGGAAGCGGATTTTACTTTTCATGAAGGCGAATATCAACGACTGACGGAAGTGCTGCGTCAATCACAGGCAGATAGTCATTTGCCGGAACATCCCGGCGGCAAAGAAAAACTCAATGACTTGCTGATTCGCATCCGTCGCAAATATGGAGAAAAATAGGGCATCGCGATTATGCCATGCCCTGTATTTGCATTATTCGTCTGGTGATTCAGTTACTTCGGCAGTCATTTCTGCTGTGGCTTCCGGGGTCATTTCTGGATTTTCTGCGGCGCGTAACTTTGCATCGTAACTGAGTTCAAAAAATCCCCAGACAAAACGTGCTGTATCTAAATGGGCGGGTACGGGAGTATTTCCCTGTAGATATGCTCCTGCACCGGGCCAACTGTGTCCGGTTTCCTGTAAAGCATGTAACATCACCATATTGCCATCGGGACAATCACTGTACCAGTAGACAAAAAATCCGTTGTTGAACAACTCATTGGCAAATTCCGGCACATCTGCAATGTCACAATCATTGTGACTTGTCCAGAATTGTACCCCTAACGGAACAGGTAATCGACCATTGCCACCATTAAACGGAACGGTCATATCATCGACACTGTGTATCATGAGAACCGGTAACTGCGCCTCTTCCGGGCATTCCGTAGCCTGTTGAGAAAGTAATGTCCCTGCCACCGATGCAATCCCCGCGAATAGATCGGGTGCTTCACAGCCAGCCCGGAAAACCATCATGCCTCCGTTTGAGAAGCCAACCAGATAAACACGGTCAAGGTCTACCCGATAATCACGATCAACACGCTCAACTAAATCGCGTAAAATTTGCACATCATCTTCCTCATGGTCGCCGCGTGTGCCATCATTCCACTGATTGAGATAACCCTGTGGAAATGCCACAATGAAATTTTCCTGTTCGGCAAGCGGAATAAAACCTGTTCCCGGATAAAAATTCTCCCAGGTATCACCGAAACCATGTAAAGCAATCAGAAGCGGGAGGTCATTGTCTCCATTTTCATCATAGGTGGAAGGGATGTATAAACCATAGCCCCGTTCATCGAGACTTGCCCCTTCAGTCTGTGCAAAAACACCTGTGGCTATCAATAAAACGACGACAAAAAATAGGTATCGAAATAAGCGCATTCTAGCTCCTCTGTCTCTAACTTAACGCAAGCATGATAATAGCTTTGCTGTCATGCTAACAGAGGGATATAGAGAAATCATGAAGTGCTTATGCAAATCCAAATGCGCTGATAAAGTTATCCAGCGTCTCTTCACTCCCCTTTTTGATAACCAGCGCACCGTTTTCCTGTGCCATCTGACGCGGCATCATTCCGTTGATAACCATCACCAGTGAGCGATAATCCACCTCCATCACTACATCGGGATTATTAGCGATTCCAGGAATGACATTCAGGTTTCCTTCCTGTACCTGAACGTGAAAAATTTCATCTTCTCCGTGAAATTCACAACTGGCGCTGATGGTGCTGGCTTTTTGTTCATTGAACAACATGGTCAGGGCATTCATCGTCGTGACAGTGCCAATATAGTGTTCATCAGGTGGCGGCATCGGAATATATGCCATTCCCCAGAGTGCCATCGCCTGAACAATCGGAATCAGTCCTTTGCCATGCTCACTCAATTCATAAACAGATGATGCTGCCGGAGGGGGTAACTGACGTTGCCGGATGACATTAGCATCTTCCAGCGCTTTAAGACGATTGGCAAGTAAATTCGTCCCGACTCCCCGTAAACCGTTTAGCAGGTCAGTGTAGCGGCGGGGACCAAAAATGAGTTCCCGCACAATGAGCAGTGTCCAGCGTTCTCCGATGATGTCCAGTGCATATGCCAGTGGACATAATTGATTGTATTGTCGCTTCGCCATAAGTTTACCTCAGGGGTGGCTAAATTGAATTTACTTGAAAAAGATATAGTAATTACTTGACAAAATAAATAGAACAGATGTATAAATTAATTACTGCTATATAGAACAGATATTCCTATCATACTCAATAATTGGTCTATCAAGCAATTCTTTTACACAAACAGGAGGAAATCAGTGGCAGAGAAGAAAGCAAAACAGGGTTTTCCGCAGTCCTCACTCAATTTTTTGCAGGATTTATCAGAGAACAACAACCGTGAGTGGTTTACTGCCAATAAAGACCGTTACGAACAGGATTTACGCGACCCGGCTATCGAACTGGTCATTGCAATCGGCACAGGCTTACAGACTCATTTCCCTGATGTTCGTTTTGATACTGCCGTCAACGGGAGTGGCTCATTGATGCGAATCTATCGTGATACCCGTTTCAGCAAAGACAAAACCCCTTATAAAGATCGAATCGCAATGGGCTTTCCACAGGGAGACGGGAAAAAGATGCAGGTCGCCAGTTTCGGTCTACAAATTTCTGCTACAGAAGCCGATTTGATGGCGGGTATTTTTGGATTTGATAAAGATCAGCTTAAACATTATCGTGATGCTGTAGTCAATGATAAAACAGGATTACCTCTGGTTGACGCAGTGAAAAAAGTGCAATCCGCAGGGGATTATGACATCGGCGGCGCACACTATAAACGCGCACCCCGTGATTATGAAATGCCTGGCGACGAACGTGATGAATATTTGTTGCATAATGGCTTATGGTCATCTTATTCCGGCATTCCAAAAGAGGTGATTATCAGCGATGAGTTTGTCGATATAGTCGTCGATCATTTCGTGAAGATGAGTCCGATTCAACAGTGGCTGGCAAAGGTATTCTCATGACGGATACAAAAACACAATTTGACACCATCCGTGAAAAAATGGTCAACACACATGAAAACGTCGCATCCGGTAAAATGATGTCCAGCGAGGCTATCACTTACAAGAAAAAAGTTTTTGCCTTCTTCATGACTGATGAACGGATGGGCTTCAAATTAGGGCGTGAGTTCAAACCGGAAGAACACGGTATCACTGATTATGCTGTGCTATCGCCGTTCAAGAACAAAGCCCCCATGCTCGATTGGTTGCTCATTCCCGATATGGATAAATGGGAACAACTGTCTCACCTGGCATTAGAGCGCATGAAAGCACAATTGGACTGAATCCACTGCTACAAGAAATCAACTACTTAAGTTATAGTAGATAACACTCAAGGGGGTGGTTGTGTCCCGGTGGATGCCCCGGTCTTCAACATCGGTGGTCGGCTGCGTGACAGGCGATGGTGGGTTCGACTCCCATCCACCCCCGTTTTATCTTGTGAGCAATTTAACCTATAAACCCATAGAAGATAGGCAAGCTGGTTGACAAAACTCCATATGATTATGTCTCAATAAGTTAAAACATTGCCTCCATATACTGAATTACTGTATGTATTTGCTTAAAGGAGTTTTCGGTACCAGGGTTTTATAGCTTCTAGTGCCTTTTCTGTACCAATTTGTTTTAAAATCTCTCGAACTATGGTCGCTAGTGTTTTGTTCTCATTCATCAATGGAATTAGTTTGTCCACTAATTTTGGGTCATCTATTTTCGACAATATTCTGCCAGCTTTTTTAGCAACTTTAATATCTGTATGTCTCAACAAACGAAGATATTCTTCAGTATATTTGGAATCAGTGAAATGTCTTATTGCGTTCATTAATCGACTTGCTTCTCTTTCATCTGTTTTTGTTAGGTATTCGATGATAAGAGGTATTATGATGCTTGGCTCGACAAACTTTATAAGATCCTCGATAGTAGTAGATGTTTGTTGATCTGTTGTTAGTAACTCCTGTGTGATTACCTCGGCAAATTCTATATTTACTTCACTCTTTAAGTGCCTAACAACTTCTTTGTTGATGGGTTCATGTTCGCTTTGAATAGCTTTTATGAAGACATTTAACTTTGCTTTATTGGAATACGGTTTCTCAATAAGCAATTGTAGAATGTATCTTTGCCAGTGAATATCTATTTTATGAAAAACTATCAGAGCAGAATCAAGAAAATTATCTTGCTCAGTTAATTCGAGTTCGGAAATAATTTCTTTTCTTAAATTTATGTCCTTAATTATATTTAGATATATAATGAACTGCTCGAAAGTTGTATTATCCATTATATTCAAAAGTGCCTGTTTTATGTCACTCTGAATATCCACATCACCAAACTGCCTTGAAATCAATTCTATAGTTCGCTGACCAGGAAACCTTAAAAGATAATTTATTGCTATTTGTCGTAACTCTATAGGTCGTCCTCTATCCAATAAATAATCATTTATAGCGTAATAACGCATGTCAGGATCAAAACTGGAAACGTTTGATATCATTCCATTTAGGGCATTTTCTACCGCAGTAGTGTACTCATAAGGACTGCAAATCTGTTGTAGAGAATCAAGGGCATAAGTTTGTACTCTAATACTCGTATCCTGTATCAATTGACGTAAATATTCAACAACTTTGTTGGTTCCAATTTGACGAAGTGTCATAGCAACTTCTAGACGCATTTGAACATTTTCTGAATTAATATGTTGAGCAATCAACGGGATAACTGATTCATCTCGGAATTGAGCAATAGACTTTAAAGCTGCAATGGCAACCTCATCTGATGGGTCATTCAAAAGTTTAGCTAGGGTCGGCAAATACTTTATGTCGTGTAAATTCTTTGCTGCGAATTTTCTTACCTGTGAATCAAGATCTGCCGCGACAAAAATGTATTTAGAATTATCATCTTCTAGTTTGTATTTTTTAACGAAATCCAAGGCATTGATTTTTATGTTATTATTTTCATTAGTTGTCGCATAAACCAACGCTGAAAAGACACTTGGGTTATTTTCTATTCTGTTTAAAGCCTCGAGCGCATTTTTTCGTATAGCTTGGTTTTTATCGTCGAGCAAACTACGTAATATGTAAACATCAGAGGCAGACGAGACAAATATCAGTACAGAAGAAGCCTTTTGGCGTAGTTCATAATCATCACTATCTAAATAACCCAGTACGAGAGGACGGGCAATATCGGCATATTTTTTAATTCTCGAATTGACCTGTGAAAGACGTGCAGAATCATAAGCCGGCATCAATCCAATTATTGTGGGAATAGCTTCATCACCAATTTCGAAAAGTCTCTTGATTATGACACGACGCTCAGCATCTTCGGACATGATATACTTATCATATAGTCTTGCATATTCTGGGGTAAGAAACTCATTTACTAAGTTTGGCAGATTAGTCGCAATCACATTTTGAGCATCGTGAACAGGTTTCATTCTTTCATGTGACCATAGATAATCGTCATGACGCTCATTTTCATCCCATTCTCTAGCTGCAATTTTGACCTTATGCAATATCAATAATGCTTCTCGTGATTGTGTTATCCAATTTGCCAACCTTGTCCAAACCGTGAATATTGCTTCGTGTGCAACTTCAACAATTGCTTCCTCGCCACCCGAGCTTGTTAATAATCGAGCATCAATTAAGTCATGGATCAACTGTTCAATTTCAGCATCCTTACTAAATTCAGCCATTGGTGTTCGCCTGCGTGTAGCAATTCCATCTTCATTCACATCAACAAGTTGGCGAAAGACTTTTGGTAAAATTGGCTTTGCAGAATTATCAAGTCTACTATAAATATTCTCCGCTCGCTTACCTATTGCCCCCTGAACACCACCTACAGTTTGGTACTCTGTAAATGTAATTTTTTTCTTATTGAGTTTATACAATTCGTCTAATGCATAAGCCATAAGTGCAAGATTACCTGGTTCATCTCCGGTATCATTTAGAATGGTTTCTACCATTCCATTATCGAATGTTAGTCCTACTCTTTGTGCAGGTTTCTCTATCATTCGACGCAATGCGTCGCGCTTAGGTATCGAAAGCGAGAATGCCCTGTTACGTAGCAATTCTGCAAGTGTTGGATTTTCGACTGCTGTATGATAAAAATCATGCCGCATTGTAACTACTACGCGAACACGCATACTATATAATAGAGTTGCGAGCATTTCTGCAAATGGTTGTACATAGATATTGGTTGTTGAGCTGAATAGTTCCTCAAATTGGTCAATAAATAGCAGTATTTCAACCCTTTCAGGCATATCAACTAGGGCATGAGAAATTGTTTGAAGTAAAGAATTTGGAGCTAGTTGCAGTTGTTCTGCTGATGTTCGAATGTATTCAGGATAATCGAATGAGTTGCCTGAATATGACATTGATGGAATGGTTTTTATCAGAGCTGAAGCCAGAGTTTCAAATGGATTTTCATTTCCGCCGGGTGTAAAACGGACTATGTACCAGTATTTACTTCCGAATATAGCATTATCTCGTAAAGCGGGTATCAGACCTGCACCTACCAGTGATGATTTACCGCTACCTGAAGCTCCAACTACAGCAACAAATCTACTGTCTTTAATTTGCTGGATAAGCTCAGCCGTTTCTCGTTCACGACCAAAAAAGATATCTGCATCTCTTTCTGTAAATGCACGTAACCCTGGGAATGGAGACTTTTCCAAATCCCATTCATCAGTTTCAAATACAGCAATTTCCTGGGTATCCAGATTGAACTTCCGGGTGTTATGAAAGATTTCATCAGGCTCGCGAGATTCAAGAATATCGCTAACTATTTTGGCAAACTGGTGATCAAGTACCTCCTCAAAATCTGCTGGTGTATCATATGAATTGATACTTATCAGGATTTCATCATTCTTGTAGAACAAATCCGAGTTTAGGAATTTCTCTAGTCGATCATATTGATCAATCTTTATCTCTCGATTCGGATCACGTAAGCCAATTGTTGGTTCTTGTTTTCGGCAATAGATATATGTTCTTGCATGTTCTGCTGCAAGAGCATCAAGCAATTCCCAATGAGTTCCAGACAAATACACTTGCCCATTTTTGTCTGTAAATGGAGTCCCAATTCGAGACCAAAAAATTACAATCACAATGTCACATTCTGAAGGCTTTGGTAAACCTTTGTTGATGGCTTCTTGCGGGGTTAACTTAGCTTCTAAGGGGATAGATGCATCTAAATCATCCCATGCGATTATGTTCAATGCCACACGTCCCTTGAATGAAAAACGATTCGGTATCCGTTTCATGATTTTAAGAGCAATGGCGCGTTCTTCAGCTACATCACCGGGTGAGGAAAGAAATACATTTAAATAGGGAATTTGTTTGGGCATGAGGTTACACAAGTTTGTATGATTATTTGGATTATCATAATAATACCGCATATCCAGATATTATGTAGTTTTTAACCATATTATTTTATAAGTTGAGGGCTGGATTCTATTTGTGCGCTGAATCTTCTCATAATTCTATGATTATATATTGTGAACAGATAACCCCTTACACCACAATTCGCATTACGATATAATGCCCCGCGTTAAGGACTCCTATTAATTATGGATAACAGGAGCAGTACATTAAATGATTGAAGTTAACAATCTAGTCAAGAAATTTGGAAATTTTACTGCGGTTAAAGGAATTAGCTTTACCGCAGAGTCAGGGCAGGTGACGGGATTTCTGGGACCAAACGGTGCGGGAAAAACCACGACCATGCGTATCCTGACAGGTTTTGCGCCACCCTCGGGCGGGTCGGCAACAGTGGCAGGCTATGACGTTTTCGACCAGAGCAAAGAGGTTCGTAAAAATGTCGGTTATTTGCCGGAAAGTGTGCCACTTTATCGCGATATGACCGCAATCGGCTACCTCAAATACCTTGCCGAAATTCGCGGCGTCAAAAATCGCAAATCACGGGCACTGGATGTTTTAGACCGTGTTGGTCTGGTAAAACGTGCCGATAGTCAGATTCGCACACTCTCAAAGGGTATGCGCCAACGTGTTGGTCTGGCAGCAGCACTTATTCATGACCCCGAAGTGCTAATTTTAGATGAACCCACCATCGGTCTTGACCCGATTCAGGTGCTTGAGTTACGTGACCTCGTTTCAGAATTAGGGCGCGAACACACTGTGATGTTCAGTACACACATCCTCTCGGAAGCTGAACAGGTTTGTGACCGTGTGGTCATCATCAATCAAGGTGAAATCATGACCCAGGGTAATCCGGTTGAATTACGTCGTCAGATGGAACGTGGCGCACGCATTCTCATCCGTACAGAAGGTGATCCTTCACAGGCGCTTGGCACAGTTCAACAGGTATCATCGGTTCTGGAAGCCGAAATTGAACGTGATGCGATTATCGCCTACCCTGCTGACCCTACTATTGACCCGCGTGCTGACATTACCCGCGCACTGGTTGAAGCAAAACACAATGTTGTAGAAATTCGTCCTGCGGCGAACAATCTCGAAGAAATCTTCCTTGAAGTGACCCGCCGCGATAACATCGCAACCCCGATATCTGACGACGTTCCTGTGAACGAAGCGGAAGTCGCCGCAGAGAGTGAGGAGTAAATTATGGGTGCATTATTTGCAGTTTATAAACGGGAAGTCACACTATATTACAAGTCCTTTATCGCGTATGCCATCACCTTTGCTCTGATGCTGTTTCATGGAATTCTTTTCCAGGCAGAAATATCCATTGCGTATACTGTCATTGGACAGGGCGGACAGGCGGACAATGCTGCGAACATCGTGATAGGTCTTCTGTATACCTTTGTGTTTATCCTTTTTGTTGTCTCACCTGTACTTGCAATGAGGCTCATCTCGGAAGAATCGCGTGAAGGCACACTCGAAACACTCATGACCTTACCAATAAGTGATTGGGTATTTGTTGTTGGTAAATTTCTCGCAGCATGGACATTCTATACCTTCCTGCTGGGATTGACACTTATCCATCTACTCCTGCTAGCACAACTTGGCACAATCAATTATGGTGTTATTGGCGTTGCCTATCTGGGGGCATGGCTCTACGGTGGTGCGACCATTGCTGTCTGTATGATATGGTCGGCAATAACGGAAGATCAACTCGTTGCAGCCTTCCTCGGTGTAACCACTGTTTTAGCATTGTTCCTTGCCTCACAACTCGGACAGATTTTTGAAGGCAATCTCCTCGCCGCCAACGTTTCACAATTCGTTCGCGAATTAGGTTTGCAATCTCACTTTCAGGATACAATGCTGGTGGGCTTGCTGCGTGGAGAAGATGTTGCATACTTTGTTTTGATGATCCTTGTGTCTCTGTTCATCACAACCTTAATTGTCGGTACACGTCGCTGGAGGGCTTCATAAATGGCAAACCCTGAAAACAACACAGAAATCGAAGAAAAAGAAGTCGATAACAGCCTCGAAGAACCGATTTTGCCGTCCTGGGCATTCCTGCTGGCAGCAGCAATCGGCTTATTGATGGTAATTGTTGTTCTCTTTGCAACAACCGGATTCAATATCGTTGGCTGGGCAGGCATCGGTATCTCTGTCATCTCCCTGATTTTCTGGGCATTTATGTTCCCGGAAGAAGTGTTGAATCTTGTTCGCGGGCGTGCTTTGACCTTCGGCGGTCTTGGTTTGCTGGTGACAGTTGTTGTTATTGTCGCTGCTGTTCTGGTATACAGCGTTGTCTCCGATCAGAGGTGGAGTCGTGATTTCAGTGAACGCGATGTATTCTCACTGGATTCCGAAGTACGCGACTTCTTGCAAACAATGGGGACTGACCCTTCCGTGCCAACGGTTGAGATTTTAGCATTCTACCCGCGCACATTGGGGGGGCAACGGGATCGTATCTCGGTATTGTTACAGGATATGGTCAATAACAGTAACGGTAAAATCCGTGATTACCAGTTCATTGAACCGGATATCGAACCCCTGCGGACAGAAACTTACCTGGGAGAAAATCCGATCACACCGCGTATTGTGGTTGTAGCTGTTGATGAAGAAACAGGCACACTGAGTACCGAACGTTTTGAAATTGCTGCCCGCGATAACACCGGACAGGTTGTTTCCGGTCAGTTCCAGATTATCAATGCTATCCTGAGCCTCAGTGTTGAAGGCGATTTCCGCGCTTACTTCCTTGATGTTGATGGTGGTCTGGATATTGATGCTGCCAATGGTGATGGTGCAAACGGTATTGTCTCTGATATCGAAGATGAATGGACTGTTGAAACGATAAGTCCGCTAACCTTACCTGCTCCTGATGTCATCTTGAATGACCCGGCTGCAAGTGCGGAAGTGATGATTATTGCCGGCGGTACTCAGGCGCTTAACGATGCAGAAATTGCCGCGCTCAATGCTTACCTGCAAAATGGCGGCGACCTCGTTGTACTGGCTGACATCAACACAGATGGTGGTGTTGCGACTGCCCTGAACGAAAATTTCTCCAATATGCTCTGGGAGAATTTCGGGGTTCGCGTTCGTAATGATGTGGTGCTTGATCCGACAATTACGATTGACCCGCTCGGACGTACATATCTGGTGGACAACTACGGCACACACACCATCGTGAGCGGTCTCAATCCGGGCGATAATCAACTGGTGATGACTTTGCCGCATTCCATCGAAATCTCAGATACACCTCCGGGAACAGTTCAAGTTCTCGTGAGCACAGGTGAAGATAGCTATGCTAAAGATAATGTCGATTTCAGCCGTGACCTGACAGAAGCCGATCTTGCTTTCGTAGAAGGTGACCGTAGCGGCGAAATTCCTCTGGCAGTTGCTGCCGAAAATCCAACCACCGGAGCACGGATTGTTATTTTTGGTAGCCCCGATCTCATGGTGAATGCATGGCGGGCTTATGCCAACATCGAAGCACCGGAAGTCGCAGAAGCTGCTATTTACTGGGCATCAGATGCACAAAATCTCTCCGAGACTGTGCGACAGATCATACCCGAACCGCCATCTGTTGACGCTCCTATCTTCCTGAGAGAGCAAGAAATGCGCTGGATGGGCTTTGTGGCTTACGGATTACTACCGTTTGGTATGTTGCTGCTCGGTGCTGCTGTCTGGTGGGTGCGTCGTCCGACACATGCAGCTTAGTATGAATCCTGACTTACAATCTAAAATCCCCTGCCATCGGTGGGGGATGCTTTATGTCTATCAGAATTAGATAGAGGAGAAGAAATCACAATGCGCTTGAATCGAAATTCTGCCATTTTTATTGCTCTGCTGGCAGTTGTTATCATCGTCGCCGTCATTTTCTTGCGGGGCGATGGTAGTAATGAACCATCTCTGGATATTGAAGCAACATCTGAAACAATTGCCCTTTTCCCGGGTGTTCAACCGGCAAACATCATTTCAGTCAGTGTGGTTGAAGTTCGTGAAGTTGGCGATACCCGTCCAACCCCGATTCCTGGAAATGCGACCTTAGAACCACCGACACCACTGCCTGACGGTGTAGACCCTGCTACAACCACTGAAGTTGCTACGCTAACAAGAGATTCTGCAACCGGTTGGGTTGTCGCGGATACAACGACACAGACTGTTACAGGTACAGTCAATAATCTTGCTATTGAATCAGCACTGGCAAGCCTGCCTGCAATTAGTTCCAATAGCCAGTTTATCCCGCCCGAAGGCAATTATGAACAATACGGCTTAGCGGGTGAACCGAATTACGATGTGACATTTGTTGTACAACCTGTTGCAGGAACAGGTGTCGCTTCTGAAGGCGATCAATCAGCGGTTGAACCGATTACCTATCGTTTGCGTATCGGCAACCGTACCGTCAATGAGAGTGGCTTTTACGCTTTCCTGAATGATGATAGCCAGACAGTATATGTCATCAACAATGCTGCTGCCTTGCAGAATGGCATTCTTAACCTGACAACACAGATTCCTGTCGAAATTCCACCAACACCAACAGCCGTCCCAATTTTGAATACGGGCGCACCATTTGCGACATTCCTGTTGAATAATATCGGGAATTTCACCTTCACCAATAATGTTTCCGGTGAATTCATCACCATCACCCGTAACGCAGATTTGACATGGAATTATGTTGAAAACGGAATTCCACTCCAGGTACAGCCTGAAACTTTACAGGTGATTTTGAATAGCTTTATGACAGTTCAGGGTATCCAGCAAACAGATATTGCTGATCTCTCAACTGTCGGACTTGATTCACCTGATTACGTATTCGAAGCACAAACATCCGATGGACTGACAACCTATAGACTGCAACTCGGCGATCAAGACCCTACAGGCGGAATTTACTATGCGCTTGTCAATGATTTCACGCAGGTTCTGCTCGTTAATGCGAATAGTGTTTCGCTGCTTATCAGTCTTTTCGATAGCCCGCCACTGCTCGTTCCTCCAGCAGAAAGCACAGCAGAATCAACTGCTGCGGTTGAAGCGACTGCCGAAGTAACGGCTGATGCTCAAGCCGGACAGGTTGAAGTGACCGTAGAGGCAACTGCTGAAATGACCGAATCCGCCGCAGAAGCAACGGCTGATGCTCAAGCCGGACAGGTCGAAGTGACCCCGGAAGCTACTGTTGAAATGACAGAAGAGCCGATGGAAGCGACCGAAGCTGTTGAAATGACAGAAGAACCAATGGAAGCAACCGAAGCTGTCGAGATGACAGAAGAACCGATGGAAGCAACCGAAGCTGTTGAAATGACAGAAGAGCCAATGGAAGCAACCGAAGCTGTCGAAATGACAGAAGAGCCAATGGATGTAACTGAAGAAGCGACCTCTGAAGTTATCCCGACTGCCGCTGCGCTGGAAGCAACTGTCAATGCTGAAGTCACCGAAGATGTTGCGGAAATTGAAATTGATGTCACTGAATCACCATTCTGTATACGGGCAGAAGTGACACCGGAAGCAACCGTTGACCCCGAAGCGACGATTGATCCCGAAATGACACCGGAAGCAACCGTTGATCCTGAAGCGACTGTTGATCCTGAAATGACGCCGGAAGTGGAAATACTGGATTGTATTCCACTGGAAGTAACGCCGGAACTTACTCCTGAAGTGACACCTGATTCAACTGAACCGGCTGATGACTAAAAATTAATTTTTTGGGGAGTGTTGATTATGCTCCCCTTTCCCCTTTTTAACCTGCGCTTCAAATATTCATCAATCCTTATGTGTAAGCTGTAATATCTCCATGCTAAACTGAGACTCATTGTGTATTGATGCGTATACACAATCAAGCGACGACATTATCATACTGAGGCACAGACATTGACTAACGAATCATCCCCTGCAAATCCAGGGTTTTTCAATCGACTAATCTTCTATTTCACTTACGGTTTTCGTAATATCCGGCGTGGTGGACGCTGGACGACTCTAGCCATTTTTTGTATTGCAGCCGGTGTTGCGACTGTAGTTGCTCTGCGCGGATTGGGTTTGTCGATTGCGGAATCTTTACTGAGTACCGTTCGCGAGGATAACAAAGGTGATATTGCTATCCAGCGCGATACGGATGATGGACCCGATTTTGCACTGTTGCGTGGTACACAGGAAGTAGATTATTTCCGTCCTGATGAGATTCAGGCACTACAGACTTATGCCGATGAGAATAACATTGATATGGCAATGTTCACCACAGGTGGCGCGGTTCAAATCGCCGGGCAAAATAACGGCGTTATCTCGACCTCACAATTTATCGTCACCTATCTGGTTGAATCGAGTTCCTACCCTGTTCTGGGAGATATTCGGGTAATCGAACCTGCCGGAGCGACATTTGCTGAACTTTTCACAGGTGGCGCGGATATTGTCATCAGTGAGAATATGGCGCAATCGCAATTTCTGGAAGTTGGCGATGAAGTGCGTGTTGCGCGAACCGAAGAAATTTTCACTGTCCGGGGCATCGTCGGTACGGAGGCAGAAGCCGGAATCACCAATCCATTTGCCGCATTTTTTGGTTTTGCATACATTGACGTGACAACCGCCCAACAACTGATTGACCCTGATATTGGAATCAATCGGGTGAGTTTTGCTTATCCCGCTCCGTTGACTATTGATGAAGCCCGCGCTGAACGTGGGGCGATTCAAGATGCAGTTGGTTTCTCACGCTGGAATACCGATGTTGACCTTGCAGCAAATCTGCTGGAAGACCGTGAAGAAATTGCCACAGTTTTAGGCGATTTTATAGTCATTCTCGGTCTCGGCGCATTATTAATCGGTGGTGTTGGCATCTTGAATACGATGCTGGTCTTAGTGCGCCGCCGTACCAATGAAATCGCTGCTCTGAAAACTTTCGGACTCAAGGGACGACAGATAGCCCTGCTCTTCTTAGCGGAAGGAATTTTGCTCGGATTCATCGGTAGCATTATCGGTTGCCTTGTTGGAGTGCTGATGGGCGGATTCGTTAACGGCTTCGGTGAACAATTCATTCAGCAAGACCTCACCTGGCGTATCTACCCGCAGGCGCTCATTTATGGCATGACACTCGGGATGGCGACAACTGTCATTTTTGGTATTGCTCCGATTCTGACTGCGCTGCAAATCCGTCCGGCAATTGTATTACGCCCCAATGAAGGCAATTTCGCACGCCTCGGTATTCTACAAAATATCGCCCTGATGCTGATTATCACTGTGTTACTCGGTCTGGTTGTGGGACAAATCGTGCAGCCAACTTTCGGTTTAGCCTCCAGCTTAACGCCACAGGATGCCTATCTCTGGAGTGTGATAAGTGTAGCTATATCCCTCCTGATTCTCGGGATTTTGACAGTGTTACTCTGGGTGCTGGTCTGGATTATCGGTAAATTCCCTGCTTTCGGCTGGGTTGATTTACAACTTGCACTCCGCAATATGAGCACACAACGTATGCGAACAGCAACCACTCTGCTGGCTTTGACTGCCGGGATGTTTGCGCTCAGTAGCATCAGCTTTGTTGGAGAAGGCACACGTCAGCTACTCAATGAACTTCTCAGTAACTCCTTTGGCGGCAACGTACTGGCAATTCCAGTTCAACCCTCCTTCGACGACCGTCTGATTGACCTGGCAGAACGGAATCTCACGGGCGCTGTTTCGGATGTTGAAGGGGTGAACTATCATACAGTAATTTCAATCTATACTCCGGAATTAGTCGCCATCAACGGTGAACCTTTCATAGATGTTGACATTGATGAAACCAACATTTTCGATGAAGCCGCAACTGCGCCGCTTGCCTGG
>ENA-OWNT01001768-OWNT01001768.1-seawater-metagenome-genome-assembly--contig:-NODE-1768-length-25274-cov-6.049927_pt1 | contig 25274 bp, 20 predicted proteins | sample MGYA00238136_ERZ651165 | MGnify/ENA primary metagenome ERZ651165 (study PRJEB26861, sample SAMN08777766) | seawater metagenome | isolation source: coastal seawater | place: USA: Florida | collected...
TCCGCGAACGACGACGACAACACAACGAACGACGAACGACGAACGACGACGAACGACGAACGACGACGAACGACGAACGACGAACGACGAACGACGAACGACGAACGACGACGGCAACGACGACGACGACTTCGTTTCCCCCTCTCTGCTGTTGTCGTTGCCTTTGTCGTTGTCGTTGTCGTTGTCGGTAGTGTACTCGAGTACAGTAGCGTAGTTCGTTGGCTTGATTCTTTCTTTGCGGGGGGGTTGCTGGCTGGTGACAGCGAACGGCGGTTGCGTGCAGGGTGGATGAAAATAAATCCTGGCCCGAGCAATCATTCAGGACTCGGTGGGGCGGTGAAGTGGAGTGACTCGTGAGAGAGAGACCGACCGGGAAACGACAGTAAAGGATGGTGGAGACGGGTTTGGCTGAGTAAGAGATGAGTGGTGGATGGTTGAGGTTGAGCGGGTGTTTGGTTGGCAGTGAATACTACGTGTTGTTGCAGTGTTGTTGTCGGTGTCGCCAATCGCCGGCGATTGCAACAATACGACCTTCCAGCGCTCATGTGTCCGGGATAAGTTTCCAGGTCTAGTATTTTCCTTGTCATAGCGCATAAAAATGTGTCGTGGTGGATTTTAGCAACTTTTGTGGCCATTGCGCTCAACTTGAGAGTTGGTTAGTTCTCTGGACACCACGTGCAAAGCGGGTCAGCTCATGATGAGCGGAGGAGCAACAGTCTGCACGAGCGCCGACGATGCCGTTGGCGTCTCGGCGATTGAGGACGGCACTTCAACGTCAGAGCGCATCAAATTGCTGGAGGCACAGTTGGAAAAGCTTGGCAACGACCTGCAGCAAGCTTCAGAGCTGAATGACGTTGACGGTATCAAGAGCACCAAAGTGCGGCTCGCCGACGTGCAGAATGAGCTTAACGTGTTGGCAGGGCATGGCCCCATGTGGCGTGGGTCTGGTAGGGGTCCGCCAGTGCCTTTCGAGCCCCCCAGGTTTGATATCAGAACGCAGCGTGCGGAGTTCCTCGCATACTTGGAGGAACATGGCTATGCCGTTTCTGCAAACGTCCTCAGCGAGGAGAGCAAACTGCAAGACTTGCGGTCCAAGTTCTGGGACTTTCTGGAAAAATACCCCCCAGGGACAAAAGTGAGGAGGGACGACCCGGAGTCGTGGAACGACAAGAGATGGCTTCCGGACGAGAGGAACGGCATCATCGGTGGGTATGGCTTTGGCCACAGCGACTTCATGTGGGATTTGAGGCTGCAACCCCTCGTGAAAGCGACGTTCGCGGCCATTTGGGAAGACGACGATCTTTTGGTCAGCTTCGACGGTGGCAATGCCTTTCGTCCGTGGCAAAGGAACCCTGAATGGCGGACGGACTCTGGATGGTGGCACGTGGACCAAAACGCATCTCGTGGGCCACAACGACAAGGAAAGGTCTGCGTGCAAGGTTTGGTTACTTTGTTGGATGCCACTGCCGAAACGGGCGGGTTGTGTGTGATTCCGGGCAGCCACCGGCAGCACAAGGCCCTTTGCCAGCGATCTGCTTTCGCCAAGTCGTCCAGTGGAGATTTTGTGCCAGTCGGGGAAGATGACGAGGTACGTTCGTGGGCATCTCATTTTGCGGCGGCACTCTCCGGCACCCTCGCACACAAGAAACACTAAAGTCAGAATGTGCTCATGTGTTATTTGGTAGATCTTGAAAGGGCAGCGCGGAGTTGCTGTGTGCTGCAGGGCGGGCGACATGGTTGTGTGGGACAGCCGGCTGGTCCATTGCAACACCCCAGGACAGCTGCACCTTGCTCACGGGGCCTCCAAGGGCGAGGTCGAGGAAACAACCGGCGTGCCAGCCGAGAATAGTAGAACAGACGGGTCTGATGCACCGCCAAGAGAGCAGCCCGCCGACGCCGACGATAGCGGATGCAGCCGCGAAAAAAGCCACAATGAGCTGATTAGAATGGTCGGGTATGTATGCATGCTGCCAGCCTCCACGGCCACCGAGAGCGTGTTGAGATCACGCATCATGGGGTTCGCGTCGTCCACACAAACGTCCCATTGGCCAGATGCGTACGTGCTGTTCAGTTTGCTCGCGAGGAGTTCAAATTGTCTCGGATAGCGAACCTCACCGTTGTGTAACTCCTGGCGATGTGCTCGTTTAGACCTGTGCCAGCAATGTACATGCCTTCTGGCGAGTTGTTCGCCCCGAAAGAAATTGGACTGCGTGATTTGAGGCGCCAGCCATTGGAACACCGACAGCTGGTGGCCGGGGGTGACGTCGACATTCTGCTGGCCAAAATCGAGAAGGACACCACCAGTTTGCTCGGATCTGCATGGAACAGCGTCAAGAAGGGTCTGCGCGGACTGCGGGACCGTTTCGCTGGCAAGCGCAATTGAGACTTCGAGCGCAGCAATGCATGCTGCCACAATCGTAGCGCGTTCGTCGAAAAGTGCAGTCGCACACGAGGTTGGAATGTACCCGGGTAGTCATCTTAGAGTTTTATAACAAATACATGTTGCAAAAGAGAAATTGGAAATTGGCAATTGTTCAAAATGTAGCCACCACAGAATCACATCGCGCGAAGGTCATGACAAGTATGCGTCTTAATGCAGTCCCAGCGCTTCGGGAAGGCAAGCAATTAGTTTTGCTTGACTTTCTTTCCCGAGAAGAAGCAGCGCGAGATGATCCACAATAGCAACCCCGCAACAATGAATGGGATAGCTATAAGAACGTACGCTGCTGGGATCAAGTGGCGGTTGCCGTCGGCAACTTTAAAGTCAATCATACTCTGGCCCGCCTCACGAATGGTCTCATGCACGTCGGTGTGTTGGAACACGTACCCGGAGTCTCTGAGACGGCTTCCATCGAAGCGTGGGCCGGGGCAGTGTCGGGCGAGCTCTACTTCGTACGAGGAAATGCGGTCGTCTACAACCGCCAAAATTTCTAGGGCCGGCATTGGTATCGTGACGGATGGAATTGGGAAGCCGGGAAAGTTCTTTTTCAAGGAAGCCGCGATATCCGACATGTACATAAAGTGTTCTTCGTCGTTGGCCACGATGAAGCGGCCAGACACATCGTTTTCGAGGACGTGCACATGAGCGCCCGCAACATCACGCACGTCAACAATGTCCGAGCACAAAGGTACGACGAAGGGCACCTCGCCGAGCAAAAGGTGCGAAATGTAGTTGTTCGAACTCGTGACGCGCGAGTTTTGTTGCGGACCAAAGGCAAATGGGAAGTGAATGGTTCCGAACTTGAAGCCGGGCTTCTGCTCCTCGACAAAGCGGTGCGCAGCGCGCTCTGCCTCTCTCTTGGAGGTCGGGTACGCACCGAAGTCGAGGGTGGCAACGTCGTTCCAATCTTCTTCAGTGTATTTGGACACCGGTTCTCCGGCGGCTTCAGCGTCCCACTTGGCCTGCACCGGGCGCACCGCGGCGACAGAAGACGTGACCACAACAGACTTCATGTTCGCTGCAGCGGCTGCGCGCAGCGCCGAGTTGGTGCCCGCGATGGCGGGTTTCAGGATCGCCTCCTCTGGGTCTTTGGCATCAAACACTGCCGGCGAGGCGACGTGCAACATGCCGACACAGCCCTTGGCCACCTCCGTGAACGGGTCGTCGGAAGAAAGGTCGGCTTTGTGGAACGAGATGGTGCCAGGTAAGCGTGCGTCCAACGCCTTGAGGTGGGCCAGCTTGCCCTCGTTCGAAGGGTCTCTCACGGTGCCACGCACTTCGTATCCCTTTTCTAACAGGATCTCGGCAATGTGACCCGCAACGAAGCCTGTCGCGCCAGTCAAGACGACGCAGCCGTCGGCAGGACTCAAAAAGTCGCCCATTTTGTCGAGTAAGCCCGGACAAGCGGAGGAAGAAGAGCACTCGGCTTGGTTTGTGAAGTGAGTGAGAAACCCCAACAGGAGAACGGTTTGGAGGCACCACACGAGGGCCAGCCGAACCAGCCGAACCAGCCGCAACGAAAAACAAAAAGAGAAACGCAAAGAAGGCGAAACCAGCAACAAATACGCGGCTGACTCGTATCACGGTCTTGACCCCTGCAACGATCCCTTCTCGTTCAGGGACGACGACCGGCTGGGTGCTCTTCGTGAAGACGACGAACGACAACAACTTAGTAGACGGCGACAGCAACTGCGACATTGACGACGACGACATTGACGACGACGACGATGACAACAACGACGATGACGATGACGATGACGATGACGACGACGACGATGACGACGACGACGATGACGACGACGACGATGACGACGACGACGACGGTGCTGGGGACGACGACGACGCCACCGAGCCCACGGGCGACGACGACGACTCCGCCGAGTCCCTCGACAACTCCCCGTTCGTGGGCGGCGCCCGGCAGAACGCCTTCGCCGGAGATGCGCAGGTGCGCAGCGGCTGCCGCAGCCAGATTGGTGGCGGAGCCAGCTCCTGGTTGGCGCTGCTGCTGCTCGGCAGCCTCATCACGCGACGCCGCCGAGGCTGATAGCCTCCCCCTCCCATCGCGGAGGAGAACCCCATGGCGGAGTCCAAGAAGGTCGCGGTCGTCCTGAGCGGCAGCGGCGTGTACGACGGCACCGAGATCCACGAGGCCGTCCTGACCCTCTTGTCCCTGGACAACAACGGCGCAGAGGCGGTGATATACGCCCCGAACGTCGACCAGGCCCACGTCATCAACCACCTGACCGGTGAGCCGATGGACGAGACGCGCAACGTGCTCGTCGAGTCCGCGCGCATCGCCCGCGGCAAGATCGCGGACCTCGCCGAGCTGAGCGCCGGCGACGCGGACGCGCTGGTCTTCCCGGGCGGCTTCGGCGGCGCGAAGAACCTCTGCACCTTCGCGTTCGACGGCACGGACATGTCCGTGAACCCCGAGGTGGAGCGCGTGATCGGCGCCTTCCGGAAGGCGAACAAGCCCATCGGGTTCATCTGCATCACCCCCGCCCTGGCCGCGAAGGTGATCCCCGGCGTGACCATCACGCTGGGCTGCGAGGGCGACGCTCCGGCCGCTGCGCGCGCCATGGGCGCGACCCACACCGAGACGAGCGTCGACCAGATCGTCATCGACGACGAGCACAACGTCGTCTCGACGGCCGCGTACATGCTCGGGCCCTGGGTCGGCTCCGTCGCCAAGGGCATCGACGCCCTCGTGGTCGAGGTCCTGAACCGGGCCTGAGTCCGGCCTCTCCGCATCCTGCCTCCCACAGCGATCGCGCCCGCGGTACGCTGACGGCGTTGTCGTGGGAATCTGCGCCATGGATGGCGCGCAGCGCAGGACGCCGCCATGGGTGAACAGAACGTCGAACAGATGGACAGCGCCGAGCTGCGTCGCTTCACGCGCCGGGTGCTCGACGACCTGGCGGCGCTCGAGCGCATGTGCGCCGAGGGCCTCATCGAGACCGGGATCCGGCGGATCGGCGCCGAACAGGAGATGTTCCTGGTCGACCAGGCCGGCCGCCCCGCGCCCATCGCCACCGCGATGCTGGACACGCTCGGCGACGACCGCTTCACCACCGAGCTCGGCAAGTTCAACCTCGAAGCGAACATGGCGCCGCACGTCTTCGGCGGCCCGTGTCTGCGCAAGCTGGAGAGCGAGCTCCGCGAGATCAACCTGACGGCGCGCACGGCCGCGAAGAAGCACGACGCCGAGATCGTCCTCACCGGGATCCTGCCGACGCTGGAGACGAAGCACCTCAGCCTCGACTTCATGACGCCGGTTCCGCGCTACTACGCACTGAACAACACGCTCGTCGGGATGCGCGGCGGCACGTTCACGACCGCCATCAAGGGCATGGACGAGCTGTCCTACGAGCACGACAACATCATGCTCGAGGCGTGCAACACGTCCTTCCAGGTGCACTTCCAGGTGGGCAGCGAGGAGTTCGCGAAGCTCTACAACCTGGCGCAGCTCGTGACCGCTCCGGTGCTCGCGGGCGCCGTGAACAGCTCCCTGCTGTTGGGCAAGCGGCTCTGGCACGAGACGCGGATCGCCCTCTTCCAGCAGTCCGTGGACGTGCGCAACAAGGCGCAGCAGCAGCGTGGACACCGGACGCGCGTGCGCTTCGGCGAGCGCTGGCTGCGGGGTGGAGTGGAGGAGCTGTTCCGCGAGGATCTGTCCCGCTTCCGCATCGTCCTGTCCACGGAGCTCGGCGAGCCCAGCACAGATCTCCTGGATCGCGGGGTGCTGCCGCCGCTGACGGCCCTGTGCCTGTTCAACGGCACGGTCTACCGCTGGAACCGGCCCTGCTACGGCGTGAAGGACGGCGTGGCCCACCTCCGGATCGAGAACCGCGTGCTGCCCAGCGGCCCGAGCGTGGTGGACGAGGCGGCGAACGCAGCGCTGTTCTTCGGGCTCATGGCCGCCCTCGCGGACGACCTCGGCGACCCGGCCGAGTCCATGCCCTTCGACTACGCGCGCAACAACTTCGTGGCCGCCGCCCGGTACGGCCTGGATGCCCAGTTCCACTGGACGGGCGACCGGATGATGACCGCGCAGAAGCTGCTGTTGGACGAGCTGCTCCCGCTGGCCCGGCGCGGCCTGACCAACGCGGGGATCGATGCGGCCGACGTGGATCGGTACATGGATGTCCTCGAGGCACGCACGAAGGCCCGGCGGACGGGCGCGCGCTGGATGCTCGAGTCCCTCGACGCCATGGACACGGGAAGCTCCGACCAGCGCATGCGCCACCTGGTGAACACGCTGCATCGGCAGCAGCTCGCCGGGAAGCCCGTCCACAGCTGGGCACTCGCCGGCGAGCCGGAGGCCGGGGACTGGATCGAGAGCTGCCGCGTCGTGCGCCAGGTCATGACCCGGGAGCTGTTCACCATCCACCCCGAGGACGTCATCGATCTGGCGGCCTCGATGATGGAGTGGGAGCACATTCGCCACGTCCCCGTGGAGAACGACGAGGGCAAGCTGGTGGGCGTCCTGTCTCACCGCGCCCTGCTGCGCGCGTTCGCGCGACGCAAGCCCGACGACGCGCCGCCCGCGGTCCGCGATGTCATGAACCCCGAGCCGGTCACCGTCACGGCGGACACCTCCACCGTCGATGCGATCACCTTGATGCGTCAGCGGCGCGTCGGCTGCCTGCCGGTGGTGGATGGCGAGACGCTCATCGGGATCGTCACGGAGCGCGACTTCATGAAGATCGCGGGGCGCATGCTCGAAGAGAGCCTGCGGGCGTCCACCGGCGACCACCCGAAGGTCGAGGCGGGCTGAGCCCCGACGCCGTCAGCCGGCGTCGGTCCAGGCGTCCGGATCCGGGCTGCGCCGCTTGATCTCCGGGAAGCCCTTCAGCTTCACCCCCACCATGAAGTGGAAGGGGCGCCCCGGACGCAGCCCGAAGGGCCGCCGCGACACCGCGTAGGTCGCGTTCGTCAGGTTGTTGATCGTCCCGTAGACCAAGACGTGGTTGGTGATCCGCACGTCGGCCGCGAGGTCGAGCACCAGGAACGCCGGCAGCTTCTCGTGCTCGGGGATCACGCCCTGCCCCGCTACGTCCCGCATGGCGCTCTGGGCCTTGCCGGCCAGCTCCACGCTGCCCCGCGGGTGATGGAACGTGATGCTCGCGGCGCCCTGGTGCTCGGGCACGTAGGGGAGCTCGTCCCCCACCGCCACGGCGCCGAACTGCGGGAAGCCCGACACGAAGTTCGTGCGGAAGGAGCTGCCCGTCAGGGTGTAGCTGAGCACGCCCTCGAAGCCGAAGCCGGCGGGGAGGATCACCTCCTGCGAGAGCATCGCCTCGAGGCCGAAGACGTGGGCCTTGCCGGCGTTGTACTGCTGGCCGAGCTGGTCGTCCGAGCAGCCACCGGAGAACGTGCACTGGCCGGTGAGGTTCACGTAGTCGTTGAAGAACCCGATGGCCTCGAAGCGCGTGCCGCGGTGCAGGAAGCGGGCACCACCCTCGATGTTCCAGGACTGCTCGGGCTTGGTGTCCGCCGGCTGGCCCGGCGCGACGGGGCTGTACCCACGGTGCACGCCGCCCAACACCGACAGCCACGGAGTGGGCTGGACGTGCAGGCCGATGCCGGGGAGGGCCACCGCCCGGGTCGCCTGCGTGGCCTCACCCGCCAGCTCGTCGGTGAACGTCGTCCCCACGACCTCGACCCGCAGGCCGGGCAGCAGCCGCAGCGGACCGATGCCGAAGTCCTCGTGCACGTGCGCGGAGAGCGCGAGCGCCCGGCCGGTGTTGACCGTGGTCGTCTCCACGTCGCCACCCTCCGGGATCAGCCGCCCGGACCGCATCAGGAAGGGCTCCTCGGTGTGGTCCCGGTGGATCTGGTCGCCGTGCAGCCGCAGCCCCACCTCCAGCTCGCTGCTGACCTTGCGCCAGCTGGTGCGCAGGCGCGCCGTGACCTGGCCGCCGACGGCGTGGAAGGCGCGGGCGTTGGTGCCGATCATCAGCGTCTGGTCGGACGTCGCCGAGTCCTCCTCGCCCCGGAGGATGGCCGCGTACACCGCCGCCTGGCCCCCGTCGGGGTTCAGGAGGAGGCTGTGGAGGGACGGCCCGCCGACGAAGCGGTTCAGCTTCCGCCAGGACCGGTCCATCCAGTGGTGGTAGACGACGGCGTTGATGTCGAACGTGTCGCGCACGCGCAGCGTCCAGCGCAGCTCCGCCTGGGTGCGGTGCCAGCGCATCAGCCCCTCGGCGGACGCGGCGTACCGGCGGGTCGGCGTCTCGAGGAAGTCCGCGTCGCTGAGCCCCAGGTACGTCTCGCGGGACAGCTCGTTGCTGTAGCCGCCCTTCAGCTCCCACTCGCTGACGATGGGGGCACCGGGCTTCGTGCTGACCCGGGCCTTGAGCATGATCTCCGACTTGTCGAAGCCGGTGTCCGCGCCTCCGTCGAGCTTCTTGAAGCCATCCGTGGACAAGTGCACGCCCTCGAGCAGCACGCCCCACCAGCGCCCGCCAGCCCCGGCGTGGCCGTGGAGCTTGAAGGTGCGCCGCATGCCCATGCCCACGTCGAGCCCGCCGTCCGGCCGATCCGGGGTCGGGCGCGTCTGCATGTTGATGGCGCCGCCGATGGTGTGCGGGCCGTGGCGCGTGGCCGCCGGCCCCTTGAAGACCTCGACGCCGACCATCCGCGTGGTCGTGGGGAAGTAGTAGGCCGCCGGCGCGGAGTAGGGCGCAGGCGCCAGGAGGACGCCATCTTCCAGCAGGGTGATCTTGGCGCTGCGGTCGCTGCTGGCGCCCCGGAGCCCGATGTTCGGCCGCAGGCCGTAGCCGTCTTCGTCGCGGACGTAGACGCCGGGCACGGGGGCCAGCACCCGGTGGATGTCGTCGTGCTCGAAGCGCTCGAGCTTCTCCTCGTCCACGACGTGCGCAGAGCCCGCCACGCGGGGCAGCCCGCCGCGCGTGTCCACGATCGTGACGGTGTCCCCCACCCGCTTCGCGTCGCGGTCCTCGGCGGGGGCAGCGGGCGTCGGCGCGTCCTCGTCGTCGTCGTCCTCCTCCTCGGTCTCGCCGTCCTCGTCGTCGTCCGCGCGGGAGACGACGGGAAGCGCGAGCGCACCGATGAGCACGGCGAGGCCGACGGGCGCGGGGGATAGGCCGCGTGCGATCGCCGCGAGCGGTCCGAGGAGGGCGCCGAACAGGTCGTCCGGAGCGTGGTTTCGCCCCTCGTCCGGCAGCCCGAAGACCAGCTCGCGCCGCGCGCCGGCGCGCTCGAGGGACCCGCCGATGCGGTCCCAGATCGCGAGCCAGGACCCGTAGTTGGTGCGGCACCCGTCCGGCGTGTGGTGGAGCTGGTGCTGGGCGGGGCTCAGCAGCCAGCCCTCCAGCCAGCGGCCGTACGAGATCCACACGTGGCTGTGGCGGAGGTTGCCTCCGAGCGCGTTGAAGACGAACCCGAGCGCGCCGACGCCGAGCAGCTGCGCCTGGGACGCGGCGCCGCGGAACATCCAGAAGAACGCCCCGGCCACGAGCCCCGTCACCAGCGCGCCCCGGAGGGCGAAGAGCACGCTCTCGATGGGGTGAGCGCGGTAGAAGGTCGCCGGCGTGAGGACCTCGGCGCTGTGGTGCACCTGGTGGAGCTCCCACAGCGCGGGCACCTCGTGCACCAGTCGATGCAGGACGTAGCGCGACAGATCCCAGCTCAGGAAGAGGACGACGGTGTAGCCGGCCATGAGCGCCCACGCGGGAGCGGTCAGGCTTGGAGTCCCAAACGCCCTGTCGAGGGCGCGCGTGACGGCGACGGCCAGGCCCCACGCCCCGATCGTCCACGGGACCAGCCCGAGGAGACGAAGCAGGCCACGCAGGAGCGCGAGCTGGAGATCGAGCCGCGAGGAGCGATGCAGCCAGAGCCGCGGAGAGAGGAGGCCATCCCACACCGCACGCACCGCCGGGCGCAGCGCGCGGTGGGTGACGAGGGCGGCGGCGAGAGCGACGAGGACGGACGAGATCAGGAACGGCCAGAACACCCGCTGGGCGGGGTCCATCAGGGGAGCGGCGAGCTCCCGCAGGCCGCTCCCATCAGTCATTGTCGCTGCCGGCCTCCGCGGGAAGCTGCAGGACGAGGATCGTCGCCAGGTCTCCCTTGAGCAGGTCCGTGACCGCCTTCACCGCTGCGTGCAGCGCGAGGACAGCGTCGAGGTCGTCGGTCACCCGGTCCACGAGGGGACCCTCGAAGGCAGCGGCGGCGGCCTGGGCGTTGGCCGTGGCACCGAGGATCGCGTCGGCCAGGTCCTCCTGCTCGATGGACGCGAGCAGGTCGTCGAACCCGAGCCCGTCGCCCCCGCTGAAGAGCTCCTCGAAGCCGTCCAGGTTCGCGGCGATCTCCTCGACCGACACGCGCGCCCACGGCGACTCCACCGCCTCGGGGTCCGGCGTGTCCGCGCACTCGTCGCAGAGGCCCGCGGGGACGCCGAGCTTCTTGTCCTTCGTCTTGAGCTCCAGATAGAAGAGCGCGTCGAAGACCGCGTTCAGGGCCTCCACCTCGGTGCCGTAGATGGAGCCCGGATCACCTGCGAGCTGCCCGACGAAGTCGCCCTGCTCCGGGTCCCACGCCGTGATGATCGCGTCCACCTGGTCGATGAGCAGATCGGCGAGGGAGCGTGCGTAGTCGGCCCGGGCCGCGAGCACGCCCGCGTCGCCCAGCGCGTCCCAGGTGCCGTCCGCGTTGATGTCCACCTGGGGCGGGCAGTCGTTGTCGCCCGGGTGCCACAGGAGGTACTCCAGGGCGTCCAGCCCGTACACGTTGACCAGGTTGCCCTGTGCCCAGTCCGCGCCGGCGTGGTTCGCCGCGACGAGCTCCTGGTCGACGCGGCAGGGGTTCAGCGTCGGCCAGGAGTAGACCTCGTCCCGCAGATCCTGGCCGCCGAGGGTGTCGACGGAGGCGCCGGCGGGCCCCACCTGCATGAGCTCGGCCCGCTGCCAGCTGAGCATCGCGCTCGTCCAGCGACCGCGGACGTTGGCGAGTGCGTCCACGTCGTCCGGCGCGGTCGCCCAGTCGTTCGCTGCCACCTGGAGCAGCAGCGCCTCGGCGCGGGCGTCCTGCAGCGTCGGCAGGATGACCGTCTCCCCCAGGGACCGGAGCATGCCGGCCGAGTCGAACGGCTCGGCGTCCGGCGGCCCCAGGTCGCACGCCGGGCGCAGCGCGAACAGCCCGAGCGCGCCGAGCAGCGCCCAGGAGCCGGCTGCGCGCCAGCGGCTACCAGCCGTTGAGTCCATCGTCGTCTCCCATGTTCGCGGCGTCGAAGCCGTAGGCGGTATGCAGGAGGCCCCGGGCGGTCCGCAGGTCCGCCGTGTACTGGTCGATGTCTGCCTGCAGGGCGCTGGACAGGACCGGCGCATCGCCGAGCAGGTCGTGCAGGGTCTCGAACTCACCCAGCATCGGCGACCGCCGGTTGAACTGGAACGCCAGGGCGAAGCCCTTCATCTCCGACCAGTGCTTCGCGACGTCGCCGAAGTCTTCGTTGGGGTAGGTGCCGATGTCCTGCAGCAGGTCGTTGATGTAGTGCACGACCGTGGCCGCGATGGCCTTCTCCCAGGCGTCCAGCGCGAGGTCCCGCTGCTCCCCGAGCTTCCCCGCGTCCTCGTCGCTGAGGGCGCCGTCGGCGTTGGTGATGATCGCCCGGCCGGTCAGGAACGCGTCCCAGGCCTGCTGGGTGAAATCGGTGGCGACCACCGCGCCCAGGTCCCGCTTGCCGGCGTTGACGGCGTGGCCCTTGACCCACTCGGTGGTCAGGTCGATGGCGCCGTCTCCGTTCGCGTCCTGGGCGTCCTCGTCGGCCAACTGCTGATCGGTCCAGTCCCCGTAGTTCCGCGTGGCCCCGAAGTAGCCGAAGCCCTCGTCCCAGGCGTGCTCGAGGGCCGAGTAGGGCTTGCCGATGTCGTCGGCGACCGTGTTGTCCGCCTTGAGACCCTTGCCGTCGATGTCGTCGTCCAGGTAGTCGTCCGCGCCCTGGGAGAAGCCGACGGCCGCGTCGAGGAACTTCTGGATGAGCTGCTGCAGGTCGTGCCCCTGCGCGGTGACGAACACGTCGCTGACGGGGTTGCCCTGGGGGTCCGTCGGGATCGTGCCGCCGGACCACGCGATGGCCGCGGCGTCGAGCTCAGCGAACCAGGACATCAGGAGGTCTTCGGGCGTGGTGGATCCGGTGGCGCCCCAGCCCGCGAACTCGGTGGACCAGTCCCGATGCTGACCCGTCGGATCGTTGCCGGCGAGCTTGCCGACGAGGTCCTTGCCGGACGAGACATCGTCGTAGGTCGTCTGGCTCGGAGCGGGCGTGGTGTCGACGCCGTGCGGGATCGAGCCGGACGTCTCGCTGTCGAACGCGAAATAGAAGAGGATCTCGTCTTCCACCTCGCCCTGCACCGGGAACCAGGGCGCCCCGCCGGTGCCGTTGAGGCGGTCCGTCATGCCCCCGATGTGGCCCTTGAGATCGTGGATCAGGACGTGGCGGACTACCTGACCCGAGTAGGAAACGCTGTCCTGCCCGGCCTCGAAGCGGCTCGGGAACGTGTACGTGTCCGGCAGCGCAGCGCTGTCGTCGTCGTCGCCCGTCGCGTCGTCGTCATCACCCGTGGCGTCGTCGTCGTCGCCCGTCGCGTCGTCGTCATCGCTGGCGGAGTCGTCGTCGTCCCCCGTGGGCGGGCAGCCCACGGCGAGCAGCCCGAAGAGGAGGAGAAGGAGCAGGTGGCGTGCAGTGGTCATCGTTGTGGTCGCTTTGATTGCTGATATTGAGAATCGTTATCAATATCAACGCGTGAACAATACCCGGCCTGTCGGCGGGTCTCCATGCTGAATGTCAGAAACGAGCCTTGGCGGCTCAGCCCTCGCCGCCGCCCTCGCGGATCTGCTGGGCGAGGTAGTTGGCCTCACCCATCTGGGCGATCTGCTCGAGCTGGCCCTCGAGCCAGTCGACGGCGTGCTCCTCGCCCTTGAGGATGTCCTCGAGCATGAGCCGCGTGCCGTTGTCGCCGGCGTCCCGGGCGAGGCGGATGGCCTTGTTGAGCCGCTCGCAGGCGGCCTGCTCGAGCTGCAGGTCCACCTCGTGCATCTCCTTGAGGGTCTCGCCGACCATCACCGGGAAGAGACGCTGCATGTTGGGGATGCCGTCCAGGAACAGGATGCGGTCCATGACCGCCTCGGCGTCCCCCATCTCTTCGATGGACTCCTTGCGCTTGATGGCGCTCATGCGCTGGTAGCCCCAGTTCGCCAGCATCTTGTGGTGGATGAAGTACTGGTTGATCGCCGTGAGCTCGGCGGTCAGGACCTCGTTCAAGGCCTCGATGATGGCGGGATCGCCCTTCATGACGTCTCCTGGAGTGGGGTGGGGGCGCGCAGCGTATCAGCGGAGGCAGGTCAGCCCGCGACGACCGCGAGGCTTCGCGGGGCCGCTTCGTTGGACGCGACGAACCGCTCGTTCTCGCGCTCGACGAGCTTGTCGATCAACGGCCGACAGCCGCCGCAGCTCGTCCCTGCGCCGCATTGACGACCGACGGTCTCCGTCGTGGTCGCCCCCTGCTGCACGCAGTCGCGAATGGTGTGGTCGGTGATTCCATGGCAGTGGCAAACGCGCATCGTGGGGAGACCATAGAAGCGTCGATTCTGAGAATCAATTTCATTTTCAATTAGGCATGACGATCGTCAGGATCGGGGTCGCGAGCCCACCCCACAAGACGACGTTCGATCGCCCCGAATCGCACACATCCCGGGGAGCACGGCGAGCTCACCCCGGTTGGGTGCGATCGAGGGCCGGGGATCGCACAGATCGGGGGTGAGCACGGCGAGCTCACCCCGCCAAACGACGTTCGATCGCCCGGGATCGCACACATCCCGGGGGAGCACGGCGAGCTCACCGCGGCTCTGTGCGATCGAGGGGCGGGGATCGCACAAGTCGGGGGTGAGCACGGCGAGCTCACCCCGCCAAACGACGTTCGATCGCCCGGGATCGCACACAAGCCGGAGGGCGCGGGTCGTCTGCGTCACCGACGGGGGCCCCCTCCTGTCGCACGCGCCAGACAAGACCCGTTGGCTTCGCCTGCTTCGCAGTCGACCGTTGCGAGGGCCATCCGTCGTCGCCTCGGGCGCACGACCGACGCGCCCCTCCCCCTTACCGGCGGAGACGGTCCAGCTGCCGCGCGAGCCCCAGGAGCTCACCGAGCCCGCTCTGGAACACGCGCTCGTACATGGCGTCGTAGCGCGCCGTGACGTCGGCGCGGGGCCGAACCATCGGGGCCGGCTTGACCATCGCGGCCACGGCGCTGCCGAGGTCGGGGTGCACTCCCGCGCCGACGCTGGCCACGAGGGCGGCTCCACGGGCCGCCAGCTCTTCGGACGGCGGCCGCGCCACCGGCAGGCCGAGCGCGTCCGCCAGGATCTGCACGACGACGTCGCTCCGGGAGCCACCGCCACCGACGCGGACTTCACGCAGGCGGGTCCCCGTCGCGCGCTCGAGGATCCCGAGGCCGCGCTTGAGGTCGAAGGCGATCCCCTCCAGAAGTGAGCGGAACACGTGGCCGCGGGTGTGCACCTCCCGCAGCCCGAGGACCGCGCCCACCTCCTCCGGGTGCTGCAGGCTGGGCGACCACCGGGGCCAGGTGACGACGCCACCGGCGCCCGGCTCCGTGGCGGCCGCCTCGTCGCACAGAAGCGCTTCGACGGGCCGGCCCTCCGCTTCGGCGCGGGGCACCAGGTCCTGCCCGAAGTTGCGCGCGAACCAGCGCACCGTCCACATCCCGCGGTAGACCATGTACTCGAGCGACCAGGACGCGGGCTCGCAGGACGCCATCGTGAGCCACAGGTACGAGCGCGACGCCACCGGCTTGCGCCACGGGATGACGATGGAGCTCGCGGTCCCGAGCGAGACCGCCCCGACCCCACGGTCCCCTGCCCTGACGCCGGCGCCGAGCGCCTCGGCCTGCTTGTCGCCGCCGCAGGCGTACATCGGCAGGCCCTCGGGCAGGCCCGTCTCCGCCGCCACCGACGCAGTGATGCGACCGAGCTCCCGCCCGGCCTCCACGACATCGGGCAACCACTCGTCCTTGAAGCCGAGCAGCTTGTGCTCCAGGCCCGGCGCCTTCCAGGTGCGCTTCTTCGCGTCGTACGGGAAGACTCCCGCGCATCCACCGGGCGCGAGGGCGATGCGGCCCGTCAGCTCGTGGTGCAGCCAGGCCTCGAGCGGCGCCACCTTCGCGGTCTGTTCGAGGATCTCGGGGCAGCGGTCCCGCCACAGCGCCGGCACGGACTTCGAGAGCAGCCGCGGCACGAGCGCCTCGTCCCCGAGCAGCCGCAGGACCCCGCGGATCGCGCGCGACGGCTCCGACTCCACGGGCGCCCGCCGGCGGTCCAACCACGAGACCGCGTCCCGCAGCGGCGCCCCGTCCCGACCCACCGGGAGGATCGTGCTCCGCTGGGTGGTCATTGCGCCGCCGGCGATGCGGCTGACGTCGCCGCCCCAGGCGTCCAGGCAGCGCTTGATGGAGCCGAACAGCGCGTTCCGGATGTCCACCGGGTCCTGCTCGACGGCACCCTCTTCGGGGTGCTTCATCGGCAGGTGATCGCCGCGTCCGACAGCCAGCACGGCCCCGTCACGGTCGAACAACAACGCGCGGGAGCTCTGGGAGCCCGAGTCCAGCGCAAGCAGAACGTCAGGAGAGGTGTTGCTCATGTGGAGCGCAGCCTACCGCGGTCGGTCTGGACGCCCGCCGCCCCAGGGCTATAGTTCGCCGCCGTCGGAGCCATCCGGCGCAACAAGGGAGCCGACATGGCCGAGATCGAGCGCTTCAAGTTCGAGCGCCTGCCGATGATCAAGCCCAAGGAGTACGACGCGCGCGTCGTGCACTCGGAGTGGGTGACGCCGGACACGCTGAAGATCGCGTTCGAGCCGGTGGACGCGGCGATGTTCGACTTCCACGCCGGCCAGTACGTCTCGATCATGCTCCCCGCGGACGAAGCGGCCGGCCTCAAAAGGGACCTGCGCCCCTACTCCATGTGGAACCACCCGGACGAGTTCGAGTACGTCGTGACCATCGCGAAGATGGTCGACGGCGGCCGCTGCACGGGCTGGCTCCGCACCCTGAACGCGGGCGACCCGCTGCGGCTCATCGGGCCCCTGGGCAGCTTCTGGCTGCGCCGGCCGCTCCACCCGCACGTCTACTTCGTGGCCACGGGGACGGGCGTGGTGCCCATGCGCGCCATGCTCAAGGACATGATCTCCACCGGCGAGATCCACGACCGCGACACGACGCTGCTGTTCGGCGTCCGCAGCCAGGACGATCTGTTCGCCACCGCCGAGTTCGAGCGCTGGGCGTCCGAGTTCCCCCGGTTCACCTTCGTGCCCACCCTGTCCCGCCCGAAGCCGGGCTGGGAGGGCGCCACGGGCCGCGTCACCGCGCACCTCGCCGAGTGGGACCTGCCGGTGGACGACATGCAGATCTACTTCTGCGGCAACGGCGCGATGATCAAGGACGGCATCGCGCTGATGGAGTCCCGGGGCCTCAGCAAGCGCACCCGGCGCATCGTCTTCGAGAAGTACTTTGACTGAGCGCCTCGCCCTGCTGGCCGCCCTCGCCCTGTTCGCCGGCTGCGCGCCGTGCGAAGAGGCGTGCCGGATCGAGTCCCGCCAGTTCGAGGCCTGCCTCGGCGAATGGGGCATGGACTGGGTCGACGTCGGCGCCCTGGACCGCGTGGACTACCGCCGCACCTGCGTCGATGAGACGGACGTCTGGCTGGATGGGCTGGAGGCCGACGCGCGCGCCGAAGAGAACCGGCAGTGCCAGGGCCTGGTGACCGACCTCACCAACCAGACGGACTGCGACGTGGTCTGGCAGGCGCTGGTCGACTACGGATCGCTGTAGGTCAACTCCGCGTCAGCGGCGGCGACGCATCGCCAGGCCGAACACGCCCACCACCAGCAGCAGCAGCGCGGGCGACGCGCTGCCCCCACCGGACGCCGCGCAGCCCTTGCTTCCCACCTTGCCGGTGGACGTCACGGGCGCGTAGTCCGTGGTGATCTCGCGGCTCAACAGCACGTTGCCGAAGCCCCAGGCCGTCTGACCGAGCGAGTCCGTCACCACCACCATGATCGTGGGGAACTGGCCCACCAGGCCTTCGTTCTCCTGCTCGTCCGCGGGGGCGTTCCAGAAGACGCTGGGACCGTTCGCGGGCTCGTCGAAGCTGCCCATGTCCGTCGTCCACTCGTACGTCAGCGACTCGTCCGGCGAGACCACGAGCACCTGCGCGTTCACGCGGGAGCCGAGCTCGACCTGGAAGCGGTCGGTGATGACGCCGCCGATGATGCGGGGTGGAACCGTGGGGTCCGTGCAGTCGTCGTCGATGGCGTTGTTGCAGTCGTTGTCGAGGTCGTCGCACCACTCGAGGGCGCCCACGAACACCGTGTCGTCCTCGTCGTTGCAGTCGCCCACGGCCTCGGTCTGCCCGTCGCCGTCGTCGTCGAAGAACGCGGTGCCTTCGTCGGTCATCCCGTCGCAGTCGTCGTCGATGAAGTTCAGGGACTCGGCCGTGCCCGGGAAGATGGGCGCGCCGTCCTTCACCTCGTCACCGTCGAGGTCGAACGTGGAGTCGTTGCAGTCCCCACCCTCGACCGTCGCGCAGGAGGCCTCGTCGCTGCCGAGGCACGGCGCGATCTCGCAGAAGCAGTCGCCGTCGTCGTCCCAGACCTCGGTGTCCTCGTCGATCGTGCCGTCGCAGTCGTTGTCCTTGCCGTCGAACTGCTCGACCGCCTGCGGGAAGCTCGACCGGTCGGAGTCGTCGCAGTCGCCCTGGTTCGGGTCGTACCCGTCGCCGTCGGTGTCGCCCTGGCTGATCGGGAAGTCGATGGCGGCCACGAACACGTCGTATCCGAAGAGCGGGCAGCCGTCCGACACCTTGAGCGTCAGGGTCTGCAGGCCGCTGGGCAGCGGCGGGTTGCCCTCGTCGATGTCGATGGTGAAGGTCGCGAGGCCGTTGACGCCGGGGAACTCGTCCTCGATGCGCAGATCGCCCAGGAACATCTCCACGTACAGCGACTCGGGCGGCTGCTCGGCGTCGCTCACGCGCGCCTGCACGACCATGTCCTGCCAGCTGTGGAAGAAGGTCGCCTCGTTCGGCGAGACCACCGTCACCGACGGCGGCGTGCAGTTCAGCGCCGAGTCGCCGTTGCCCAGCAGGAACACGGTGAACTCGGGGCGCAGCGGGTCGCTCGTGCCGATCTTCAGCTGCGCGGACACGCCCTGGAGGTTCAGGGGGATGAAATTCACCTCGAGCAGGACCGCGCTGCCGGGCAGCACCGGATCCACGAGCAGGTTCGGCAGGAGCGTGTCCTCGAAGCTGCAGTCCTCCGCCGGCCAGACGCCGGGGCAGGTGATCTCGAAGGCCGGCTGCTCCTCGGACTGGATCAGCTCGATGCTCGTGATCATCAGGTCTTCGTCGCCCTCGTTGCGCACCTCGAGGGTCCGGCGCTGCTCCTCGCCGGTGAACTGGAAGCCGAAGTCGACGATGTTGGCGGAGACGCGGGCCTCGGAGCCGCCGATGGCGCCGTTGCCGATGAACGCGACAGTCTTCTCCGCCTCGTCCGGGTCGTCGCTGAAGATGTCCAGGGAGGCGAACGTGTCCACCCCCTCCACCGCGGTGTAGAGGACCTCGAGCAGCACCATCTCGTGAGGCTTCACGACCTCCGGGATCGTCTCCTCGTTGAGCGTCCAGTTGTCGTCCGACTGGTAGTTCAGGCTCACCTCGTCGATGACCAGGTCGCGATCGCCGGCGTTGTGGATCGGAATCTCGTTCACAACGACGGTGCCGACGGGCAGCACGGGCAGCTCGATGAGGCGATCGGGGATGAAGATGTCCTGGAGCTCGACGGTCGTGCTGATGAAGTTCGACTCCGGCTCCTCACCGGGCTCCTCGCTGGGGCAGCCGGCGAGCAGGATCGGCAGGAGCAGGGGCAGCACGGAGAGGCTGGAGATGCGCAGCATCGAGATCCTTCCTGGCCCGCGGCGGGCACAACGGCACCTCGCCCAGCGGACACTGGTCCGCAAGTTATCAGTCACCGCGGCCCCTTGGCCACAGTGCGCATGTCTGCCCGATCGGTTGGGGGCGACGGGATCGCCCCGGGGGAGGGTGCGCTACGGCGCCGCGAGCGTGATCGTCAGCGTGTAGCCGGCCGAGACGCCGTGGTGGCAGCCGACGCCCACGACGAGCTGATCGCCGCCCGCCAACACCAGGGGCCCGCCGCTCGTCTCGGGGTGATCGCGGGAGAACCCGGCCTCCCGAAGCACCGCGCCCGGCGCCGCGCCGTCCCGATCGAAGAGCACGAAGTCCAGGTCGCTCTCCGTCTGCCACGGGCCGTCGTCCGGCGGCTGGTACGGCGCGTTCACGCCGTCGGCGGGCGGGTTGTCCCAGCTCATCGTGGCGTCGAACCAGGCTCCGCCGTCGAGCTCGACGGCGTACCAGTCGACGTCCCCGGCGTACCAGCCCGCGTACCAGGGCTGCTCGCCATCCGTGACGCCGTCCCCGTCGCTGTCCACCGGGCGGTCCGGCCACGCCGGCCACTCCGCCGCAGCGTCCCAGCCGCAGCTGGAGACGTCGCCCGAGATCGTCAGGGTGCTCGGCGCCGTGAAGCTGCCCAGATCCTGGAGCGATCCCTCGGCCACGCCCACGTCCTCGGCCACGTCCTCGGTGTAGGGGACGACGATGGGCTCTTCGTAGGGGTCCGGGAGGTGCGCGTGCAGCGGCCACGCATCGCATCCGGCGAGGGGCGCGAGGGCGGTGAGGGCCAGCAGGAGGCAGGTGCGCATCCCTCGGAGTGTACCCGACCCATTCCGACTGAAGATCCGGCGGCGTCGTCCGATGAGCAACGGCATGGGCGCGTTCGTCAACTCCGTGAAGCAGATCTTCTCGTCCGTGTTCGGGCGCGGGGACATCGTGCACCTGCTCGAGGATGGGTTCGAGATCGACCCGAGCATGAACCCCGAGGCCGCGCCCGGCGCGCTGCACGCCAAGCAGGAACAGAAGGCTCCAAAGCAGAAGCGGGCCAAGCGCCAGGCTCCCCCGAGCCAGCTCAGCCCCAACGCGGTGGCGCGGCGCCTCGCCCAGGACACCTTCGGAGGCGATCCGAGCCTCGAGATTCCGGACATCGAGGACTTCGACTGGTCCACCGAGTTCGGCCCCGACGACGACGACGACAGCGTCGACGGCCCCGCCGCGCTCGACAGCTTCTTCTCGCCCGACGGCGCGCCGCCCGAGGAGGCGCAGGAGCCGGTGCCCAACGACGAGCCGGATCCCGCCGACGAGTCCGACGGCGTGCTGCGCCTCGTGCGCCAGGCGGGACCGGCGGACGAGGGCACCCCCGTGGCGATGGCGGGGACGGTGCTGGAGTCGGACATCGTGCCCCCCACCCTCGACACGGGCGAAGTGTTGGATGCCGCCGCGTCGATGCTCGCCGGCTCGGCGTTGGCGCGCGTCGATGACGTCGGCCCGCCGCCGACCGAGCTCTGGGACGAGGCCCAGGTGAAGCTCGAGCTGCTCGACCAGCTGGAGCGCGAGCGGATGACGCCGCCCCACGACCTGGACCCGGTGCAGTGGACGCTGGCCATCGATCGACTCGGGCTCGGCCTCGCCCAGATCGAGCGGGAGCTGCCTCCCCTCCCCGTCTCCGCCGGCGCGCTGCTCGGGACCGACGGCCACAGCCCCAGCGACGAGGAGGTCATCGAGGCGATCAAGGCGGACCCCTCGCTCGCAGGCTCGGTCGTGAAGGCCGCGAACTCGCCCTTCTACATGGCGGCCGTGCCGGCGGCCTCCCTCCAGGCTGCCCTCGTACGGCTGGGCGTCAACGAAGCGCGGCGCGTCGCCGTCGCCGCCGCGTTCGAAGGCACGTTCGAGCTGCCGGGCCAGGAGGACGCCGTGCGGGCCATGCGCCGCCACGCGCTCGCCACCGCCATCGCCTGCGAGATCCTCGGGCGCACGGCCCGCGACGTCGACTCGGGTCAGGCGTTCCTGGCGGGCCTGCTGCACGACGCCGGGGAGCTCCTCGTCCACCGGATGCTCGTGGCCGAGGCGAGCGACGAAGACATCGAGACCGAGGTCATCGCCCGCCTCGCGCGCCGGGTGCACCCCCGCACCGGAGCGCTGCTCTTCGGTGGTTGGGATCTCGACGCGGGGATCGCCGCGTGCCTCGGCTGGCACCACGCGCCGGGTGAGGCCGAAGAGCGCTTCGCCCCGCTCTGCCACATCGTGCACGTGGGCGACATCGTCGCGGAGATCGCAGTCGCCCACTCCGAGACCACCGCCTGGCGCGACGCACTGTCGCTGTACTCGGACCGGGACGACCCCGGCGCCCGCGAGCGCGCGGTGGCCACCGACGGCATCGCGGATCTGAACGTGGATCCGGTGGTCGCCATCGTGCCTCGGGGCTTCGGCGCGGACCGCGTGCGCGGCGTGATCCGCGGTCTCCTCCTCCGGATGGAGAGCGACACCATGGCGTGAGCGCCCGCCCGGGGTAGCCTGCTCGGGTGACGATCTCGCTCCCCCGCCCCCTCGACACCGTTCGCTGGAACCCGTCCAACCCCCGCGGCGCGGTGGAGTCCTGGTTCCTCAAGGCGAACGACCCCGCCGACCCGAAGCGCGCGTTCTGGCTCAAGTTCACGCTGCTCGTCGCCCCGGAGGCCGAGCGACGGACCCGCCCTCCGCTGGCCGAGGTCTGGGCGATCCGGTTCGACGGCGACAAGCTCCACCGGGCTGGGAAGGGCACGTTCCTGGCGAGCGAGTCCACGCTTGGCAGCGACGCATTCGACGTTCGGGTGGGGCCGTGTCAGCTGGGGCCCGGGACCGTGCGCGGCGAGGTGGGCGAGGGCGCCTCCCGGCTCAGCTTCGACCTGACCTTCGAGTACGGCCCCGAGGGCGGCCAGGTCCCCATGTTCGGCTTCCCGCACACGTGGATGTACGAGGGCGGCTGGCCGAAGAGCAAGCTGTACACGTCGTGCCCGCGCACGCGCTTCCGGGGCCGCGTCACTGCGGGCGACGAGGTCTGGGAGATCAAAGACTGGATCGGCATGCTCGGCCACAACTGGGGACGCGCCCACGCGCCGGCCTACCACTGGGTGCAGTGCGCGATGTTCGCCGGCGACGACGGCGCCGAGGACGCGGTGTTCGAGGGCTACTCCGGGAAGATCCCCCTCGGTCCCTTCCTCAGCCCGTGGCTCAGCGGCGGGACGCTGCGGTTCCGGGGTGAGGAGATCGCCTTGAACCGACTCGGCGGACTGCTCGGGAACCGCGTGGAGGCCGGCCTCTACCACTGGTCCTGCGTTCTGAAGGGAGGGCCCTGGCGGGTCGTGTGCCGGGTCGAGGCGCCGCGACAGGACTTCGTGGGCCTGCGCTACTTCAACCCCGACGGCACCGAGAACCACTGCCTGAACTCGAAGATCGCCACCCTCACGCTCGAACTCGAGCAGGGCGGCAAGCGGGTCGCCAACCTGCGGGGCGAGCGCTCCTGCGCCTACGAGATCCTCACGCGCCGGCACGATCACGGCGTGACTGTGCTCGCCTGACGCGTCATCCTGCCGCCCGTGCCGGTTGTTCCCCGCCTGCGAGACTCCCTCCGCGTCAGCCCTGTCGGCGACGGCCAGTTCGCGGTCGTCGGTGATGACGGCGCCGAGCTGTTCCGCCTGACGGGCGACGGCGTCTTCCTGCTCTGCCAGCTCGACGGCCGCACGACCCCGGAGGAGCTGCTGCTGCGGTTCGAGGAGGAGTTCGACCGGGAGATGCCCCGTGCGGACCTCGCCGGGTTCCTGGACGGGCTGTCCGACGCCGGCGCCTTCATCACGCACGACCGCGCCGCGCAGGCGCTGGACTACCTGCTGGAGCAGAACCTGAGCTGGCGCGGGGCCCTGGCCGATCGGCGGGCCCAGTCGGACACCCCGGACGCCGAGCGCCGCCAGGGCGCCCGCCGCGAGGAAGGCTCGGTCGTCACCCAGTGGTGGGACCACGCCGTCTTCCACCTCAACTCCGGCCACCTCGAGCACGCGGTGGAGGTCTTCGAACGCATGGCCGACGCCGCCCCCGGCGACATGCGGCTCCGCGAGATCGCGAGGCACCTGCGCTTCCTGCTGCAGGCCGAAGCCCAGCCGGGGCTGGTGGAGCAGCGCGACGTCACCTGGGAGGTCTTCGACGCCGTCCTGGGCGACATGCTCACCAACGGCGTCTGCCCCCGCTGCGACACCCCGTTCTTCGTGGAGCTCGGCAAGACGAACCGCTGCAGCGGCTGCGGCGCGTCGTTCTCGTCCTGGGTGCTGACCCACGCGCAGGGCAGCAAGCGCGCGAGCGACGGCCTCTTCGGGGACCACGAGTGAGCGGAGCCGACGCGCTCGGTGCGCTGACCCCGGACGAGCGCGCGTTCCTGGACTCCCTCGGGTTCGACGCAGACACGTTCGCGGCGCTGGTGGACGGCCTCGAGGCGGGCAGCCTGCCCCCGAACCGCATCGCGGGCGCTGTCACTCCGCCTCCGCCCGCCTCCCTGTCGACGGTCGCCCCCACCGGGAGCTGGCAGGGGGACGCCCTCCTGGATGCAGGGCGCCAGGCGCTTCACGCGGGGCGCGCGGCGCTCGTCCTGCTGAACGGCGGCATGGCGACCCGGTTCGGCGGGCGGGTGAAGGGCGTGGTGGATGCACTGCCCGGACGGTCGTTCCTGGCCCTGCAGGCCGAGCGCGTGCGGCTCCTGCGGGAGGAGACGGGCGCCGAGCTGCCGCTCGTGCTGATGAACTCCTTCGCGACCGACGCCGCCACGAAGGAACACCTGGCCGCCAACGACCACTTCGGCCTCGCGGACGACGGGATCCTGACCTTCGTGCAGAGCGGCAACCCCCGCATCCGCCCCGACGGCAGCCTGTTCCGCGATCCCGCCGGCGGCGCGTCGATCTACGGACCCGGCCACGGCGATCTGCTCCCCTCCCTGGCGCGATCGGGGGTCCTCACGGCCTTGCGGGCCCGGGGCATCGAGTCGCTGCTCATGGCGAACGTCGACAACCTCGGCGCCGACCTCGATCCGGCGCTGCTCGGCCACTTCCTGGCGAGCGGCAAGCAGATGATGGTGGAGGTCGCACCCAAGCTCGCCGGGGACGTGGGGGGCGCGCCCGCCGCCGTCGACGGCCACGTGCGGATCGTCGAGGGCTTCGCGTTCCCCGAGGGCTTCGACCATGACAGCATCCCCGTCTTCAACACGAACACGCTGTGGTTCCAGACGGCGGCCCTCGAGCGCGAGTTCCCGCTCCGCTGGTACGTCGTGCACAAGACGGCGCACGGCGAGCCGGTGGTGCAGTTCGAGCGGCTCGTGGGTCAGGCGTCCTGGTTCCTGCCCACCGAGTACGTGCAGGTGAGCCGGGATCGCTTCCTGCCGGTCAAGCGGCCGGAGGATCTGGAGGCAGTGCGCCCACGGCTGCGCCGCATGTTCGGCGTGTCGCTCCGGGTCGTCTGAGCTGGGCTACTTCTTCTTCGCGCCGCCGATGAGCAGGTAGAGCGCAGACGCCGCCCGGACCGCCACGTGGGGGTCCTCGTCGGTCAGCAGCCCGAACATCTGCTCGGTCCGCCCCGAGTCGCAGGAGGCCACCGCGGCGTCCACCGCGAGCTCGCGGATCGTGGGCACGTCGGACTCCATCCCCAGCTTCACCGCCGCCTCCCAGCGGCCGTCGCCCGTCTGCTTCAGGGCCTCGAGGACCCCGACGGTGGCGCGGTCGTCGCCCCGGGCCAGCAGCGCGCCGATCGGGTTCGCCAGGGCCTCGGAGCCTCGGACGACCGCCGTGGCCGCAGCCGCCGCCCGGGTCGCCGGATCCATCGCGTCCAG
>ENA-OWNT01001769-OWNT01001769.1-seawater-metagenome-genome-assembly--contig:-NODE-1769-length-25264-cov-4.554572_pt1 | contig 25264 bp, 10 predicted proteins | sample MGYA00238136_ERZ651165 | MGnify/ENA primary metagenome ERZ651165 (study PRJEB26861, sample SAMN08777766) | seawater metagenome | isolation source: coastal seawater | place: USA: Florida | collected...
TTCCTTCGTTCCTTCGTTCGCTTCGTTCGCTTCGTTTGTTCGTTTGTTCGTTTGTTCGTTTGTTCGTTTGTTCGTTTGTTCGTTCCTTCGTTCCTTCGTTCCTTCGTTCCTTCGTTGCTTTGTTGCTTCGTTGCTTCGTTGTTCCTTCGTTTGTTCGTTCCTTCGGTCGTTTGTTCGTTCCTTCGGTCGTTCGCTCGTTCCGTCGTTGCTTCGTTGCGTCGTTGCTTCGTTGCGTCGTTGCTTCGTTGCTTCGTTGCTTCGTTGCTTCGTTCCGTCGTTCCGTCGTTCCTTCCGTCGTTCCTTCCGTCGTTCCTTCCGTCGTTCCTTCCGTCGTTCCTTCCGTCGTTCCTTCCGTACGGACTTCATCTTCCGTTTTGAGTAGCGAGGAAAAAGAACTCAAAGGAAAAAACAGAGGAAATGGACAAGTCGCCAACCCAGTCACCCACATGGGGTTGACCAGCGCCGCAGTGTCTGCGGCCATGACCGATCCGTGCCGAAATACCTTCGTGGAACAAAGGCCACTTGGATTGGGCGACTCATGAGTGCGGTATTGCTACTGCGGTCTAGTGCCGCTGTTGTAGCACTCCTACTAATTTCCTGGGCACTGGAATGCGTCGCCCAAACGCAGTGCAGCAGGGGCAACTTCTCGTCAACCGGATCGACACCTTGCCTTGCGTGTGCCAAAGGCAAGTATCAGGACAACATTGGCCAAACGACATGCAAGCTGTGTCCCACTGGACAAGTGTCATCTCAAACCGGTTCATCGGAATGTTATCGTTGCGACAAAGGCACTTTCAGCAACGTCTCGGCATGCTTGGTGTGCGAGCGTGGCTTTTTCAGCAACTCCACCACCGGAACGTCGCAGTGCGAGGCGTGCCCTGATGGACAATTCACAGCAAATGAAACTGCTGACCCACAGAACCGTGAATCATGCAGTCCGTGCCCAGCGAACCACCGGTGCACCGCGGGTTTCAAAGTGAGTGGATACATGTCGCAATTGGCGGTCGCTCGGCATTGTTGCAACTTTTGTGTTGGCATTGTTGCAACTTTCGTGTTCCTCATTGGCCTTTATTAACAACCCCACTCGTGACTAGGCCACCGATCTTACAGGAGAAGAATCGTCATGCACGGCATGCATCAACGAAGCGCGGCACCTGAGCGATCGTGTTTGCGTCGATTTCGCCGTCGCAGACACCGAGAGCGCATTCTATAAGTGCACATGCAACACCACCCGGACTGGATATTATTGCGACGAAGATTTCTTGGAATGTGCCAGTTCGCCATGCAGGTACGAGTCTGCACGTATTTGGTTTGGAGTGGGGCGGCGAGGGTGTATTCCCGGCGTTTACTGCGCCTTGCTCATATTTGGCCCGTGACGCCTGCTGTTGTTCCCAGAAATGGCGCGAATTGTACTGAAGGAGAACCGTTCACGGGCCAATTTTTGTGCACATGCACCCCTGGCTGGCAAGGGACACTCTGTGACGAGGTCTGTTTCTTTCTTTCACTCCCCATCACACGATGGTGTCGCACAAAGTCCACAGCGTTGTTGTTCGTCTTCATTGTGACGAACTGTGTTGTTCCTGTGGCAGGCAATCGACTACTGTGAGGGCTACGATGACCGGGCTGCGTTGCAGCATTACGGGAATGTTACCTGCAACGAGCTGGTGCTCCCCGAGGCAGAAGTCGCCAAGTGCACGAGTTACACCAATCTGACAACGTATCGCTGCACGTGCCCGTTGGGTCACTTTGGCGTTTCACAGTGCCAGGCCTGTGCACCTGGGAAGTATGCTGACAAGAGAGGGCTGTGCCAATGTCTGGATTGTGAATCAGGTTTGACGTTTCACCCAACTTTTTCCATCGCTTGAAACTTGACCAAAGTTGTCTGCACTTTCTGCACAGGCATGTTCACAAACAAAAGTGGGTTGTCTGCGTGTTTTCCCTGCAACGAAGGACATCGATGTCCTCGAAACAACGAATCACAGATTGAGTGCACACCTGGATGGCACCAAAACGAAACAAGACAAACCAGTTGCCGTGTGTGTCAACGAGGCTACTTCATGCCAGACGAGGTCTCATCTGCGGCACAATGCCCATCTTGTGCTCCTGGTAGATTTGCTCACCATGAAGGGCAGTCCGTGTGCCAACTTTGTGAGCCGGGGCATCAGTGCCCCACAGCCACGGACGCACAAATCCAATGCCGCCCTGGTTTTTTTCAACCCTTTAGCGGGCGTACGTCTTGCCAGCCGTGTGCGAACGGGACATTCACCACGGACTACGCGAGCACAACCTGTCGAGGGCCAATGCCCGGAGAGTATTCCGACTGCCCGACCGAGGAAGACGTTCTCTGTGCACGTGGATGGTTCCAGTCACTTCCCAACTCAACCGTTTGTGTGCGCTGTGCAGAAGGCAGATTTGCTGCCGGGGTTGGACTGTCGGTCTGCAGTCGTTGTCCTTTGGGCAGTTGGTGCGAAGACAGTGGTTCGCCACCGCAATTTTGCGATCCTGGTTTCTTTGCTGAACACCACGACCAAACCACCTGCACCGAATGTGCTCCTGGACACTTTGTTGTTGAGTCCAACGCTTCTGTTTGCAACAAGTGCCCTGCAGGGCACCGTTGCCCTCTCGTGGCATCTCTCCCCATTCCGTGCTCTCGTGGCATGTTCCAACCGCTGCAAGAACAAACTGCGTGTCACCTATGCTCGGTTGGCTTTTTCGAGAACGAGACAGCTTCGACTGAGTGCCAGCCATGCTACCGTGCTCACCGTTGTGCCGGCAGCTTGTTGCCCGAACCGTGTCCCCCAGGGCGATATCAAAATTCGACCCAGGCCTCAGAGTGCATTATCTGCCCACGAGGGCGATTCAACAACGAATCAAATCAGAGTATGTGCACGCCGTGCCCTCCACACACGAAGTGCCCGTACCAAGGCATGTTGAATTGGATAGAGTGCGACGAAGGGACTTTCTTTTCCGCAGGAGAGAACCCAAATAGCTATTGCAGCACTTGCCCTGACGATGGGGTGGCACGGGACGGCTGTTTCGCTTGCCCGCGCGGGAAATATTGCTCCGACCCAGATCACCTTCTTACGTCACCCGCCGTTGATTGTGGTGTGGGAAACTACAGTGAAACTCAAGGTCAAACTGAGTGTGACAGGTGCCCGAAAGGGAAGTTCCAGAGCAGCACTGGACAGTCTAAATGCGTTGATTGTACAGGCACAGCCACGTCTGTGCTATACTCAGATGAACTCGGTTTGTCTGTGTGCAAACTGTGTCCCAGTGGGTCATCGTGTGCGCTCGCCGCCAACTCCCCGGAGCTTTGTGAACCGGGAACAGCTCGAGAAGCCGACATTTGCAAATGTCCGGCGGACAGTCCAGACTGCAGTGATGGTGGACAATGTAAACAGCGCGAGTGCGTTGAGTGCGAGGCTGGGTCATTTTCGGGACTCGGCCAAGATGTGTGCACAACTTGTGGGGTGGGTCGATACACGGACACGGACGCCAGCGGTGAATCACAGTGCAAGTTATGTGCAGTCGGCATGTTCAAGGACTGGGAAGGCGATGGTGTGTGCCTATTGTGTGAACTTGGGACGTATCAGGATCGAACTGGACGCTCCAATTGCACACGGTGCGCCGAGCAAAAGTATGCCAACGTTAAAGGACTGAGCGCTTGCTTGGACTGCGACTCCGGTAAGCAGTGCAACGATCCAACGGAGGGTCCGCAAGACTGCCTTGCTGGATTTCGTGCGACAGATGGGCCATGCCAACGTTGCAAACCTGGGCGCTACCAAGACGAGATTGGGAAAGACGAGTGCCTGCCCTGCGAGCCCGGCTGGTTCGCAGACAACTCTGCAACAAGTATCTGTGAAGCTTGTCCGTTTGGGTATGCGTGTCCCAACGCAAGTGAGGCACCAGTCCCATGTGCCACCGGATCCTTTGCCGACGAACTAAACTCAACAGCGTGTATGCCATGCCCAGTTGGGCACCAGTGCAAAAGAGCTGATTTGTCACCAGTTGCCTGTGCACGTGGAACTTTTGCCAACGATACAGGCCTGACGTATTGCTACAATTGTACATCAGGCTACTTCGCAGCGAGTTCTCAATCGAGCGAGTGTGCCATGTGCGACCCAGGTTATTTTACAAGCAAGTCAGGGCATTCTATCTGCACAGCATGCAACAAAGGCTATTTTGCTTTCAACTTCGCGCAAAGTCTGTGTGACGAATGTCTCCCTGGTTCTATCGCGGATGACAACGCTTTTAGCGTGTGCACAAATTGTGAGATAGGAAAGTACTCTAATGCTTCGAGTTTAACTGTTTGTACTCGGTGCCCTCGCGGCTTCCAATGTCCTGACCCGGCACAGAGCCCAATGGCGTGCCCAAGTGGGACTTTCGCCTCTGGGGAACAATGGTCTCAATGCGAATCATGTCCAGTGGGCCGTTTCAACGATGGAACTGCACGGCCAGGTTGCAAGCTGTGCGAAGAAGGCTTCTACTGTAATACGACACATCATATGGAATGCTCACAAGGAACATACAGAAACAACGTTGGTGTAGAGGACACGGGAGATCCCTCATGTTCGACATGTGGATTAACGTCAACTTGTTCTTGCTCATGTGTTGGAGAAGGTATTACCGAATGCGACGACAAAGCAACTGCTTGTCGCGACTGTGAACCAGGATCATTCAACAACAAAACACAGCAGGTACGACTCTCACATTGGTGTCAATTCATGGTGCCCATTTGTCCAAAATGCGCAATAATCCGTATGTGTTGTTTGTGCGATGCAGTCCGTTTGTTCACTGTGCCGGCCCGGTTACGAGTGTAACGGGAGTGTTGCGTTAGAAGTACCGTGCGCCTACGGTCCGCGTTCTGAGTATATTGATTCGATCGACATGTTACTCACTGGTCCCATTGTTTTTTATTTTATTGTTGCAGGTAAGTTCGCCACGGAAGAAGGCCATTCAGAATGTGTTGCATGTGCACCTGGGCGTTACAGTAGCGGGACCGGAGAATCGCAGTGCCGAGAGTGCACACCTGGGCACTTTTGTGCCGGACAGCGACTGAATTTCACACAGCTTCCTTGCCCTCGAGGCAAGCACCAATCGCTGCATGAGCAAGGAAGATGCACGAAGTGTGTTGTGGGCCGTTTTGAACCAGATATTGGATCCAATGCAACTGAATGTACTCCGTGTGGCGAAAACACCGCAGATGACGACGATGGGGAATACAAGTACGTTGGCTTGGGGACACAATCTCGCACGACCGTTTCAGTAGTGACCATGCGCTGCGTGTAGGTGTGCATGCAACGAGAATTACTTCATGTATGTTGACGATGCTGATTTTTACGACCAAGGATTTGTCTTGGACAGTTACTCCACAGCTGTTCGATGCTTCCAAGAACCCACAGCGACCATGTGCAGCGAGATCGATTCCACAGTTTCAATATTTGAAAACTTGGACAATTGCCCATTTGATGACAGCTACGTTTGTAGACTTGTCCTTACACTATCGGAAAGTATGGATGCTGACCCAACTATTCAGCGATTGGATCGGCTTTCCAAGACGTTGAAAGACCAATCGAAAGCCAGCTGCTTAAAGTGCCCGGAGGATGGTGCAGAATGTCCAGCTGGGACAGAGTTCATCGATGGGCGTGTTCATCCAAACGCTCTACTGTCTTCCGCTGGGTATTGGCAGGACGAGGATCTATATTTCGACAAGGGTCTTAACGGAGTGTCCACAAAAACTGCGTCTGAATGCGCCATTTCTGGCAGCTGCGATGGCACTGATTGGCCAGCTTTTGAAAACTGTTTTTCGGAATCATGTAGTGCAGGATTGTGGAGTGATTGTGCGGACTTCAATGCTGGAATTCTGTGCAAAACATGTGTGGATAATTCCTTTTGTGTTGACGGTGCCGGCATTCTAAACGGAAGTACGTTGCACCGTGAAGGATTTGTCGCTTGGTCGAGTTATTTTCTTGCAATACAAGAACATAGTGCTCATTTTTGTGGAATTTGCACGCAGATCCTAATTTGGACAGCTCTTCCTTGTACGCACAACAGTCGGCTGCCTACACATACAATTCCACCGGCAGTTACTTTTGTCCATCAAGCACATTGCTAGAGGTAGCACTTGACCCTCAGTTCAAGAAGACGGGATACAATTGCACACTCTGTGAAGAACCCGATGATACCGTTGTGAGTCCTCTTTCATCGTTGGTCCGTGTGTGTTCGCGATAGTTAATTATGGTCGGTTACTTTAGGCATTACGGGTTGGCTTAGGCCTGGGATCGGTCCTTCTCGTTCTCGGTGTGGGCTCTGCCGTGGCGTATGTGACGCGGAAAAGGTGGCTCACACGTTTTACAGTCGCGATGCGGACCGCTAGATCCGGCAAAAGGCGGCGCAGTGCGAAGGGACAGAGCTCGAGCAAGCTTTTTATCGTGTTCAGTTACCTTCAGGTGCAAGCAATGCTCCTGCGCCCAGACACTCTCGAGACGGATTTTCAAGCTCTGGAAGAGAGCATGAGATGGATGAAGTTCTCGAACTTGGACATTACCTACGCAGCTGGTTGCTCTTTCCGTGGAAACTTCGCTTTGAACTTCGTTATCTATACTGTGTCGCCGGTCTTGATCGTCGGGGTTCTCCTTGCAATTTATTTCGCGCTGTCGAAGTGCATGGGCAACAACAAATCCGAGAAATATCGAGAAGCGTGGCCGTTTGTAGCTGCGCATTTAGTGAGCTTACTGCTGCTAGTTGTTTATGTGATTTACACACCCGCATCCAGGGTCGTGTTGCAAGTATTCGACTGCTCTGAATTCTCGGCGGAAGAACCAAGAACAAGTACTGGACAACTGTACAATGGATCATTCTCAACGCATGAAGAGTTCGTGGTTGGTGTGCCTCGACTTTTGTAGCGCAGTCTGTGTGACTTTGTGGTGTCTGTATGCCTCTAGATTTGTACAATCGTCCGAGTATTCTGGAGTTCAGAGATTGAAAGCTGCCAACTATGACATGATTTGCTGGGACTCACCGCGTCACCAAACGTTATTTTACGCCGGCATTGTGGCAACTTTAGTTTACCCTGTCGGAATACCGATTGTATTGTTCGTGATCTTGTACCGCAGCCGCAAGAAGTTGGACGACTCTTGTGATGTTGCTTGCGCGGCTTGTAATGTGGCTGAACTGGATGATCCCAAGTCGGAGTTTGTTCCAGTTTTCCACACACACCATTTGAAGCACGAGCTGGTCGCTTCTTCCGAAAGGGAGTATCTCAAGCTAGGATACCATATGCCCAATGCGGTTCGTAGGACGGTCAGATGATACACGCACAATCAGTAACTCACGCTGCACCGTGCTTTCGTAGGCGTTCGACAATCTTGAATTTCTCAAGTTTTCAGTTTTTGTGAGGCCGTACTTCCCGAATAAATGGCCGTTCGAAATTGCAGTGATGCTCCACAAACTATTTCTGTGCTGCCTGATTCTGTTCATTCCGGCCGGCTCTCCAGAACAGGTGAGTCGACTGTTGAGAAACCGTGTAAAAGTGCAATGTGGTGACCTCCGGTCATATCATGTGCAGGTGGCAACAGGAATGACAGAAGTGGTGCTATTCGCCGGTGCGATGGCTCTCTGGGGACCCCACACCTCAAAAGTGGAGACACTGCTCTTCTGTATTTGTCAACTGTCACTATTTCTGACACTTTTAACGGTTGGCACTGTTCCTCACTTACCGGCCATCCCGTCCACTACATCACTTAATTCCGTTGCGTGTCGATAGGCCATGTTTCTCAAAGCTGAGTTCGACAATGCAGATTTTCTGCTCGACATGTTGTTCTACACGACCATCCTCCCAATATTTGCTTGCGGGTGTGCATTAATTTGGAGGTAAATGCTCTCGCCGGAGTGCATTTTCGGAGTTTGCCCTCACACTTTGTGTTGTTTCTCCAAAGGCCACTCATCAGTGCTATCCAGACATGCTGCAATACGGGAAAATGCGACTGTTGTGTTCGGCAAAAGACTAAGAATCGACGCAAAGCTCGTCGAGAACAAGCGAAGGCAAGCGAAGATTTGTTGCTACGGCGGCGATTGCAGACCTACGACGAAATTGTGCGCAGCGGAGGCCACCGTGGTTCAGCGGTACGTTTCGGTGCCGGCCTTGCCCTCCCCACACACACTTGGATTGACCCTTGCGTGGGTTAGGTACAAGGCACAGCGCAAGCTGCCCTGGAGATGGTGCCGCTAGCCGATGAAGTCGACTTGTACGACACTTTTGACCTGGAACTGTTCGATCGGCCTGGAGGCGGAAGCGCCATCCAGGACCCTGCGTCCGCTTCTGACAGCGATAAAGCAGAAGAGGAACCATCCCATGAAAATGACAGTGACGAAGAATCGGTAGTTCCCGGTGTTCCTTTGATTGCGCTGTATGACTTTCACGAAACTCGCGACGGTGCTACTCTCATTACCTTTTCGAAGGGTGATCCGCTCGTGGGGATGAAGACGGTGTGTGACGCATCGCTTGACATACCGTCGCATGCTCGTGAGTGAGGTGCATGATGTTTGTGGTACATTATGATGGTCAGGTACACGATGGAAAATGGTGGATCGGATACCATGTTTGGGACAAACTGACCGTTGGACTATTTCCTTGCAACTACGTGAAGAAGGCCAACGAGACAACAGCTGCGTTCTGCAAGTCACAGCTGCGTGAGATAAATCGTTCGTCACTCAGCACACGCTTGAGCCAAAATGTTCTCAACATCGATGTGGCACTGCCTGCAAAGCTCAGCGATGAAGAAAATGATGACATTGACGGTGATGGAATTGCCGTTGCTGCGGAACTCGAGATGGTTGCAAGCACTGACTCCATGCAGCAGATCGAGCGAGACGTTTTTGATGTTGGGGAAACCACAACACCAAGGGCAAAAGCGGGTAGTCGCAAGCAAAAGTGGAAGAAGAAGCCAACAGGAAAGCGCAATAATCGAAACAGGTCGGACAGGTCGTCCAACGCTTCTCTGGATGCAACGGCGTCTTGGGATGATTCCCCAGGCCAAACACTTGCACACACGAGTGATGATATTGTTGAGGCCAGCATCATTGAACCAGTCGATGTGGATGTCGCCATCCAAGGGGATCCACCTTCTCAGGTTGACACGCAACTGATTCGCAATGTGCCTCCGACCGCCAATGCGCACAGTGATCGCAACAAACGGCGTGCGGAGCTGGGGAGAAACCGACGCAGAATTCACTACAGTAAAGCGTCTCCTTCACACCCAACAACTCAACAACAAACAAATGGTGTTCCTGACGCAAAGAATGTGGAAAGTAATGCCGATAGAACAGACATGGCACCAGGCAGCGCTCGAACCGAAGTTTCGATCGATGCTGCCGTCGCGGCGACATATGGATACTCAGTTCCGTTGCAGTTGAAAAGTGGAGTGGGACATCGAAGCAGACGATCGAGTTTTGACAATGGCGAGGCAGCTCAACCAAGTGAAAACACACATGCTCAATACAGCATGAATGTGGACCTTGATATGGATTCTCAATCCCCTGGACGTGCCATTGAATCAAGTGAACCTGAGTCGCCATCAAAGCGTGTTTCTCCATCGAGGTTGAAATGGAAGCCAAAGATTCGAGGAGACGGGTCGGTAGTTAACAAACGCACGGCTGAACTATGAGATTGTGAGTATATCATGAAGTCACAACAATCCAGAGCAAAAAACATGAGTTGCGGTAATTGTTACAATAATTAGTTTCGGTTTCTGTTGGGATTTTCTGCACACCACAGGCAGTTCATCGACAATACGAATTGCTTGCACGTGGCGGCATGATAACGAAGTTCAAAACCGGCGCCCCCGCCGCACTTTGGACGTTGTCGGGGCTATGCGGGCGCGAGATGTCCGAGAGGTCGGATCTGTACCATGTTCTGGTGCATTTGCCTGCTGCTCACGCAGTTCATTTGCCGTGGCTGGATCCAAAACTAACGATAAATTCACTTGTGAGCGAAACTTACGGCGGTCCTTGGGCTTGGAGACGTGAGGCGACGATTGTTTAATCGAATTCGAAAGTCGCTTTTCTTCGTATCCGACCGTCGTCGAAATTTTTTCTGAACGTTTGTTGACGATTGCACCTGTTGTTTTTTGATGAGCTTTCCGCTCGGTCGTCGGAAGGTCAAGACTGCTTGTGGTGGAAATCTCGGGGGCACGTTGTGGTGCCATATTTAGTATGGACAAAGTCTGCTGATCCAAGCCGAGTTTGTATTGCGTTTGTCGTCGTGGTCCAATTCGCGATGATTTGTTGGACGTGGGGCGTTGTTTTCTCGACTGTGCACCGGTAATCGCGTGTTTCTGGGCAGGACGAGCAGCGTCCACCTCCGCATCGATTGACGGTGTCTTCAAAGCTGAAGCAGTTCGCTCGTCGAGATATGATAATGCATCTTGCATGGACATGTTGACAGCGCGTGATCTTGGGCTTCCCTGAGTCAAAGTTGACGTGACCGCCATTGCCGTCTTGTCTTTAGTTTTCGGCGATGGTTTGGATTGTGTGTTGTTGATGTCGAGGTCGGCTGCAAGTTGCGGCTGCAGGAATGACAAGGCATCTCGGATGGATAAATTGCGGTTCGCTGGATTTTGCTGTCGTGGCTTGCGCGAGGAAGGGTCGCGCGGTCGACGGTCACTGCGTGGACTGCCGCCGGAAGAATCAGACTCACCGGACGTGCTTGCATCCTCTCCTCCCAAAGTATCTTGAATCTTCAGAAAGCCGAGAGCTCGGCGGAGTCGCTGTTGAGACAACGGACTTTCGCGAGTAGAATTCGAATTCAATTTCGATTTCGCTTGAGTTTCACGCGTGCTATCCGCGGTTTCCTCGTTGGAAGATTGTGTCAGCTTTTCTACGTATTCCATGGCCTTCCGAGCTCGATTGTTTGCCACGTCCTCTTTGTTGACGTTGGCCTCTCCGACTACGGTGCCCTCTGTCACTTTGCTATTGTGTCTGTCACGCTGCCGACGTTTGTGGCCCTTGACGTCTGTGGACTTGAGTTGTACGAGCTCAACGCCATCTTCTTTGTAAAACTTTCCTGCCTTGGCAACGGAAGCACGGCGCTTCTTTCGCTGCCGGCTGCGTTCTCGTTGGATTTCTTTCATGTGGCGACGGCGTAGTTTCTTGCGCTGCGCAGCTGTTAGCTGTTTCTCTGATTCTTCACCCAACACCTGAAGAGCCTCCCGACGCTTTCGCTCGCGCTCTTTGACACAAGCTTTCAGCTTTTCCACAGAAAACTGTACAACTGGGTACAAAACCACCAAAACGGTTCCAACGACAGGACCATAGACGATCACTCCAGTGATTGCACCCCAATCGTAAATATCGCCTTCGAATTCAGCTTTCTGCATCAACAATTTCAGCAATGTCGAGAATAAGGCAAGTTGAATCACAGCATACATGACTGTTTCCGCCCTGGAATTATGAGGAGATGCAATGACGACGACACCAGTCACAATAACAATCTCCACAATAGCGATGACGAGTTGTTCCGGTGAACCTGGGTTCAAGAACACGACGACGACACAAAGAAACAATTTGTGCATCATAATCACAATTTCGAAGTACCAAAAAGACGGCTTGTATGATGCCACCAAGGATGAGAACTTGATGAACGAAAATGTGTCAAAGGCTTTGCGAGGCATGTGATATCCTAATTTCACGAATTCTTCTTCGTCACGGACTGTTTCATGTCTCATGTGTTTCTCATGAAACACGGGTTCGAAGTCAGAGGAAGAGCTTTCACTGTTACAGACAGCACATCTGGGGTCACAAGTGTCGTCAAGCTGGTGTCTGTTCTTGAACAACAGTGCAACAAGTCCCATCGGAATTCCGGCTGGGTACAAAATGCTGAAAATGATACCAAGAATGAACAAAATGCGATAACGACCATTGGTCCCATCTGTTAGACCACTGTCGCTGGGAAAGTCGCACATGATGCGAAAGTCCGCTGCATACAACCGTTTAACTTCCACACCTTCACCATAATAGGCCGCTTCGGCATCAAATGACTTGCAATGAAAAGCCTGCAGCACAATTCGTGAGACTTGTGCGTATAGGACGTACAAAATCACAATAGAGAATCGGATAAGGTGCGCAGAAACGTAGCGCCAAACACTTGGAGATGAGTATGAGTCTTTAGATTTTCTGTAGCAACAGAGCTTCGTGGAGTAGAAAAAGAACAAGAATGCAACTCCAAGCATCAAAGGCATAGCCGCAAACAACGAGAATGTGACTCCAAACTCTCCCCTGTACAAGCACGCTAAAGATCGTTCAATATCGAGGTTGGCCCAGTCCATCCAACTGAAGTCCAAAGAGAGCTCTTCAGGTTCTGATTCGAACGTCTCTGGATTCATGAACATGCTCTGGATTTGGAAAAAGTTGAGCAACATGAGGAACTTGGACGCAACGCTACCGCGAGCGTCACGGATGTGTGTTGACCCACGCGACGTTTTTAGCCGGGTTTTGAGTTTTTTCCACCAAAGTCGTCGAAGAAAGAATGCCACAACAGCTCCGACCAGAAAAAGAACACCCACAACGCTGAGGACCGCGATGAGTGTTGTGCTCCCACCGGAAATGGTACTGCAAGGTTCACACAGGCTGCCGTTGCTTTTGGTGAAAGAAGTATTGAAAGTGATCTTGAACAAAGTGGACACATTACAAGTTGAACCCGGACGATCTGTGCATGCACTTTCGTCCGTGTCGGCGCATTGACGACACATAATTCCACTGTTGTTACCGATACAACCGTCCCACTCTCCGCTGCTGCAAGCTACTGAAAAGCAGTTCTCAAATTTGAAGTCTTGGACGCCTGGGGTGGAGTCTGATTCATTGACATCTGTTGTTTCAAGTTGTTTAATGGATAACCCATGTCTATCGAAGAAGTACGTGGGGTTTTGCCAATAGCCCTCCGCAGATTTCAACCATGAGAACTCCGTATCTTCAACAAAGCTGCTCTCCTGAAACGCACTCAGTCGACGAGCTGTACGACGCACGGAAGCGCTTGGTAACCGCGAAGTTGTCTCTAAACCCTGGGTAGTGGAGTTGATGGTGGTTGTCGTAGTTGGCACAGCACTCGTGGAACCTTCAAGAGAACCAGCCAAGTCTTGTTCCACGGCATTTACTACTGGCTGCATAATAAACTCGGTACCTTCCTCAGAGCAGTCAGCACCAGTCACGCAAGGAATACAGTGGAAGTTTTCGCCACCTGTGACTGCGATGGCTTCCAAGTACAGGGTTCGAATATCTGAGACTGATAGTAGCCGAGTTTCCAAAATGCTCGCCCAGTCATTTGTTGTGCTCCTCAAAGGTAGCGTGGTTGCATTTGTCTCTGAACCAGCGACATCTTTTGGACTTTCATCCGACTCCTCAGAAAGGAGAGTTTTCAGAAGTTGAGCATTGATTTCATCCTGTGTTGGTGGGTCAACAAACAGAAAAAAATCCTTCTCGCACTCACAGACATAATTAAACGATAACTCGTCGTTGACTTTCACATTCTTGGAATTAGCCACGCATGGTAAACACTTGGTTTGTCCGGAAAAAACTTGGTATTGACCGGTCACACATGATGGGCAATCTGAGCGTCCTTCTGACGGCTGGAAGCGACCCTCGCTACATTCTACACATGCCGTGCGCCCAACAGTTTCTGAAAAAGTTCCTCTCTCACACATTTTGCATGAATCCTGCCCTGCTGACGGCTGGTACAATCCCTTTCCACATAAATCGCAGGATGAACTGCCCACAAATGGGGAATATGTGCCGGCCTCACATTCGTGACAAAAACTGGACATAAACAATGGTTGGAACTTGCCACGACTACATTCTTGGCACACACTCTGGGCAACAAAGTCCTGAAACTGGCCCGGGCTGCACATACCACAATGCGTTGCAGTTGTGTTTGGCTGGAAACGCCCCTGCGGGCAAGAAATACATGCGGTGGCATTGTCGATATTTTGGAAAAAACCACGGGGACACTGAACCGGGGACGAGTCACCAACTTCACAATAGTGCCCGAAGCCACAACGTTGGCACACTGATGATCCATAGCTCGTGGTGAAGTGGCCGGATTGACACATATCACAATGTGTCTGACTTTCGCCGCTTTGGTAAAATCCGGGTGCACAATGCTTGCAAACACACCGTCCAAGATCATCCTGAAACTGACCAGAATCACATGCTACACAGTCAGTTTGGCCAGTAAAATTTTGGACAAATCCACGGCGGCAAACTGCTGGGCCCGTCGTCGCATTGGGACACCGTGAGCCTGCAGGGCATTCAATGCAAGAGCTCGATTCCCGCGTGTTGGCGTAATGCCCTTGCTGACATTCAAAACAAGCTGTAGCGTTTCGCATGCCCTGGTAGTGCCCAATTGAACACGGGACGCATTGCGTGGATCCTGTTGCAGCTTGAAAGCGGCCAATTTCACACGGGTTGCACTCAGTTGCATTATTCAAATCCTGATAGTATCCCGGCGAGCACGGTATGGGCAGATCAAAGCGAGTCGGGCAGGCATTGCCAAACCCACAGAGTTGACACTTGGACGACGAATTTGTGGTCGTGAACTGCCCGCTGTCGCACAGTACACAAGACGTGCTGGCTTGCCGATTTTGATACTGCCCCGGCACACACGCGTTACAAGCAGTTGTCTTGTTTGCGTTTTGATATCGACCAATTTCGCAAACGTTACACGATGTGGCGTCGACCGCAGGTTGGAAGAAACCAGCAGGGCAGGTGATTGGAAACGTGTCCGCCGTTGGACAATTGTACCCTCTTCCGCATTCGGTACAAGAACTCGAAGCTGCACGAGTCGTATACCAACCGCGCGAACAATTCAGACAAGTTGTACTCGCATTTGACATTTGGAACTTGCCCGGAACGCAGAGCTCGCACACAGGTTGCCCCCGAAGTGGCTGAAATTTGCCTGCATCGCACTTGTTGCAAAAAATTTGCCCGTTAAGGTGTTGCACGGAGCCAGCATCACACGCGTATGGTAGGTCAGACAAACTCGGACACTTGAACCCAATCGGACAAATAGAGCAATTTGCAGACTCTGAGCGATTGTTGTAGTACCCTGTGGCACACATTTGGCAGGTTGTTGCATTTAACTGGGATTGATACTGTCCAGGAGGACACACCATGCAAGAGCTTGCTCCTGTCAAGTTTTGGTATCGACCAATCTCGCATTGTGTGCATTGTGTAGCATTGTCGCGACTCTGGTAGAAACCGACCTCGCATGCTTGTGGGAGTGATTCCCTACTTGCACATGAATTACCAATCCCGCAACGTTTGCAGGAACTGGACCCGTTTGCAACAATGTACCAACCGCTCTCGCAGGCAATGCACGCCGTGGTGCCGACAAGTGGTTGGTACTGTCCAGGGCGACAGAGCTGGCAAGATGAACGTCCTACGTGCGGTTGATAATGACCTTGATCACATCCTTGACAGGTCGTTTGACTGGTCTGGTTCTGGAAGTGGCCGCGGAGACATAAAGTTGGGCTACTGGTAGAATCAGGGCATTTCGATCCGATGGGGCACTGTGTACAATTAGCCGATTCAGTTTCATTGGCAAACGAACCCTCTGGACATGTCTCGCACACTGTTGCGGTCGTCTGGGATTGAAAAAAGCCCACAGCACAACTGACGCACGCTGTGGTTGCAGATACGTTTTGGAAATGTCCACTTTCACACGCAGAACAAGACGTTGAGTCGTTGCGATCCTGATAGTACCCGGCGCTACAAGGTTCCGGAAGAAGACTCTGCGATGGACAGGCATTCCCAAAGCCACACAAAAAGCACGTGGGGGATCCATCGTCAGTTGTATACCACCCGGGTGTACAATTGTAACACGTAGTACTGTACGTCAATGGTTGATACGTGCCAGCCACGCATGCTGTACACTTGGTCACCCCCACTGTGGTTTGGAAGAATCCTGGCTGACACTCATCACAGTTAGTCTGGCCACGCGCATTCTGAACAGACCCAGGTGAACATCTCGTGGGACTCAAGCTCGCGTTCGGACATTGAGCTCCACGTGGACAAATGGTGCAGCTTGTCGACTCCGAGCTATTAGCAAAGAAGCCCGACAAACATGCTTCGCAGACAGTAGCTGTGGTTGTGTTCTGGTACCGACCCACAGAGCAGCGCAAACATTTTGTGGACGACTCGAAAGGTTGAAAGCGACCAACGCTGCACGACTTGCACGATGTTGCATTCCTGGTGTCTTGGAAATAACCTGGCTTGCATGGCGTGGGAGGTTCGTGCAGAGCTGTACATTCATGCCCGAGACCACAAAGTGTGCAGGTTGATGAACCATTACTTGTTGTGAACCAACCGGGATTGCACGAAACACATGTGGTGCTCCCATTTACTGATTGGAATTGCCCAGGAGAACACAGCGGACAAATGGCTTCGCCTGCACTGTCTTGAAATTGTCCGAGGTCGCATAGCGAACACTGCGTTGATCCCTGCAGTGGCTGGACAGAACCTTGTTTGCAGGCGACCGGAGCTCGTTTAGCATCCGGACACCGTGACCCAATCGGACAGATTGTGCAGTTTGCAGACTCTGAGAAGTTTGCATAGTAGCCCGAAGCGCAGAAATTACATCCTGTGGAATTTGTAAAGCTCTGGAATTGACCACGCTCACATGGTGCACACGTGGTTTGTGCTGACAAATTCTGGAATCTTCCAATTTCGCACGCATCACACGACGTGCCATTGGAGAACGGTTGGAAAAACCCGGGGCGGCATGGCCGTGGGTCCGCATCTATTCGAGGACATGCGTTGCCGAACCCACATTGTTGACACGCATCTGCTCCGAATTCAGTTGTAAATCGTCCGGTTGAGCAGTTGTTACATGTGGTACTTGCGTTGAATTGCTGATACCGTCCTGGGCTGCACTCCAGGCATCTCGACTGTCCATCACGATTTTGAAACTGTCCCGCCGGGCACAAATCACACGATGTCATTCCAGATCGATTCTGCACATGACCTGGCTGACAAAGTTCATGACTAGCGGTGGGGTCCGGGCATTCACTGCCAATCGGGCAAAGGACACACGCCGAAGACTCGATTACGTTGGCGAACCACCCTGTTGCACAAGAATCGCATATTGTTGATGTTGTGTTGGCTTGATACTTGCCTTGCACACATGGCTTGCAAGTTGTGGCATTTACGGATGGTTGAAATCGCCCAACCTCGCAACGTTTGCAAGTCGTGCTGTTTGCCTGATCTTGATAGAACCCAGCGCTGCACGGCTCAGGTGAAGACGCAATGTCTGGACATTTATGCCCAACGCCGCATAAAAAACAAGTATCTGATCCATTGAGTGTCGAGTACCATCCAGAGGAGCAATTGTGGCATGCTGTGCTGCTGTTGGACGCCTGGAACTGACCAGGATGACATTGTAGGCACGAGGCTTGTCCAGGACTGTCTTGAAATTGGCCCGGTTCGCACAATTTGCACTCGGTTTTCCCACGCAGAGGCTGCGCTGTTCCTGGCGCGCACGCAAGCGGACTCACAGACGCATTTTGACATCTTGAACCAGCGGGACACTCCAAGCACACACGCGATTCGGTGATGTTTGCAAAAAAGCCTTTGTCACATGCAATACACGACGTAGCATTCGTCAGTGATTGATACTTTCCAACTTCACAAACTTTGCATTCGATTGTTTGATTGAAGTCCTGATAACGACCAATTGCACACTCTTGGCACGAAGTAGCATTCTCTAATCGCTGAAAATAGCCCGGTTGACATGGACGTGGTTCTTCATCAGCATTTGGACACTCGTTTCCAAGACCACACTCGAAGCAAGTGTCTGAACCGAGTTCTGTTGTAAACCAACCACTCGAGCAGTTCGTGCACCGAGACGTTCCAGTCACACGTGCAAAACGACCCGGTGGGCATGGTATGCAAGTGACTTGTCCGCTTGAAGGTTGGTACTCACCCTCTGAGCACGCGTCACACTCTGTTTGTCGCTCTTCAGAAAAATAACCGGCCGAGCAATTTTCATTTTCAACACCTGTCGGGTTTGGACACTTTTGTCCAGCTTGACAGGGAAAGCAAGCACACTCTCCATTCGAATCTTGCGGACAACCTTGGCCGTTGGATGTTTCGTACTGTTCTAATTCGTAGATTGCCGGAAAGGCATGGCATTCGCCGGTCACCGAGTTGTTCAAACAGGGACAGTGACTCAAGTTAGACGTGCTGCCCAGAAACGTGCCATCGCAGCCAATGCCGTCACCATTTGCCGCAGCCGACGCAATGTGTACCTTGGTGCTTGACACAGCAGTGTACACATCACAAAACGCTTGCCGAAACGTGGCGCAAATCGACTTGCGACAAATAACAGTTTCACTTCCACCTGCAACTCTGTTGTTGTTGTCGATACGTGTGTTGAACCGCAAAGTGCCAGAACTGGTTAGAAAACAGCCAGCGACACGATTGTTTCTCGTGAAAGTGCTGGCAGAAGTCACGTTCAACTGCAGTTTGACCGCAGCATTCGAACATTCGTCTTCATCAAGAATGTTACAATGTGAAAAGATCGGGCAATTCTCACCCCCACCCTCAGAGGCAGTGTTGATGAATTCACCAACAACGTCACAATCTCCACATTCAGTGCATCGGGCCGCCACTGTTTCTCGAAGGCTGGAGTTGCTGTAGTTTTGGTAAAGTGAACCCAACATTTCTTGAATAAACTTCTCATCAAGATTGTTCAATGCGGCCATGGCAGACTCAAAGTTCGTACTGTCTCCATTTGCTTGCCATCCTTCATCACTCCCTCCACAGTCTTCACAACCTGCTTCCAGTGCCTCAAGATCAGTCTGAGTGAAGCCCCAAAATACCTCAAACGGATTGCCTTCTGTAGCAAATGTACCAGAAGCACACTCGGTGCACGATGATTGGCCAGACTCGCTTGTCGTTCCGCTCGGACACTGCTTACACCCGTCTCGCGACTCGAAAGAGTAGTGTCCAACGTCGTCGATGTAACGGCCCTTTCGGCACACTTCACAACTGGCACGGTTTGAACCGCTTTGAAACATGCCAAGACTGCAACTTGTACATTCACGCTGTCCACGATCATTCGTGAAACGCCCAGGTGGGCATTCTTGGCACAGCAAAGCTTCATCTGTTTGCTCAAAATCAACAAAAAAGCCGGCTTCACAAGGAGCACACTGGAAGTCATCGTCGGCTAAGCCTGGATTGTCTCTTTCCGAGCTAACATCACACCGTTCACATTTCGTTTGGTTTTGCTCTGGTTGGTAGTACACTCCAAGCGCACAGTCAATACCTTCCAACATGCCCGTAAACGGACACATTTGGTGTATTGGGCACGGTTGACATTCTGTCGCTTTGGTCATATTTTGGTACTGACCGGGCCGACATAATTTGCATGTGGATCGGTTGTAGAACGGTTGATACTTTCCGACCGCACACTCCACAGGTTCATCGTATTCATTCGTGCAACTGAATCCCGGCGGACAAGACTTGCAATGGCGAGAGCCAAGTTCATTTTGATATTGCCCTGGGTTGCACCGCTTGCAAGCAGTGGCCGACTCGGAGTCTTGGTAAGTGCCCACTTGGCAGGGCGTGGGTTCGCTACGCTCATTTGGGCAATAGTTTCCAACACCGCACACTTTGCACATGGTCTCATGTGACCCATCTTGAAACTGTCCAGCTGCGCACGTACCGCATTCAGTTTGTGAAGTCAAATTCTGATACTTGCCAATGCTACAGTGGATACCAATCGCGTATGGGAGAGGGCAACGTTCACTGACATTGCATGGAATACACGTGGTTTGCTGAGTCTCTGTCGTGAACTTTCCATCGTCACACACTTTGCAAATAGTTTGATTCGTTTCGTCCTGAAAAGTGCCCACAGTGCATGCCACCGGCGCAGAATATACATTTGCACACTCAAATCCGATGGGACACGCTTTGCAATTGCTCATGCCAAGCTCATTTTGGTACAAACCCTGTTGGCACGGTTGGCACTTCGTCATGTTGAACAGCGCTTGAAACTTCCCGGCAACACATTTACTTGGAGGTTCATACACACTTCGGCATTCGTGGCCGCGCGGACAGTCTCTACAGTGGGCAGCACCAGTCTGATTTTGGTAGCGACCCTGAGCGCACCTGTTGCACGCTGTCGAGTTTTGTGAATCTTGGTAAAACCCGGTGTGGCATGCAATAGGGTCACTGTATGCGTTCGGACAGCGATGTCCAACTGGGCATTCAAGACAGAGGCTTTGTCCTGACTCAGTCTGGTACTGACCAAAATTGCACGCCTTGCACGATGTTTGGGCGGACGCGTCTTGGAATTGACCAGGAGAACAGCTCAATGGCGATCTCGATGCGTCAACGCAAAAGTGTCCCTCGGGACAACGCTCACAGGTTGTCTGTCCTGAAATATTTTGAAACCACCCATCGTGGCAGGTGAAGCAAAGTGTCCTGTTGGCAAATGATTGGTATGTCCCTAATGGACACGGTGTTGGCATCTGATCTGCGTCCGGACAAAAAGAACCCATCGGGCACGAATGACACGCGCTGCGCCCTTCCTGCGCTTGGAACAGTCCTTCTGGACATTCTAAACATTCTTGCTGGTTTTCTTCGCTTTGGAACGTTCCCGCATGACATGGCTGTGGCTCAGTGGAAGGACTTGGACATTTGAACCCGCGCGGGCAAACTTCACAGGCAGAGGCACCGCTGGTATTTTGGTAAGTCCCTTCCAAACAAATTACACATGCCGTACCGTTTGTCGAGGGCTGGAAGTAGCCAATGTCGCACGTGTTCGGGGCATCGTAGGGCATCGTACACTGTGCTCCCGGCGGGCAACTGTGACAAAAAGATTGTCCCGTTTTGTTTTGAAATGTCCCATTCTCGCAGAAAGTACACTCTGTTTGGCCAGGAACTGGTTGATACTTCCCCAATTCGCATAATGTCGGAGCACTGAAGACGTTCCTGCAATGCGATCCTTTCGGGCAAAGTGAACAAGTCGATCGACCCTCGTGCAATTGGTATCGACCAGGTTCGCACAAAGAACAGTTTGTTTGAGCGGACTTCGTTTGAAAATAACCAGATTCACAAGCTACAGGAGGGAGCAATGTTGATGGGCAATAGAAACCGGGGTCACAAACTACACAAGTCGATGCATTCACCAACGGTTGGGTTTTGCCGGCGGTGCATGCCACGCAAGTGCTCTGGTTCGACTCTGACTGGAAGAAACCTGGAGAGCATTCGTGGCAGATGGTAGCACCAGATTTTGGCTGAAAATACCCTGCAGGGCATGCAATCGGGAATCTATCTGGGAACGCGCAAAAAGATCCAGTTGGACAGGGTATGCATGTGTTCGCAAGCGGGTGTGCAATGCGATATCGTCCACGAGCACATTCTTGACATGCTGTTTGACCACGAAAGCTTTGAAACGTTCCGTTTGGACAAAGCTCGGGTGGAACGTCCCGCGCAGGACATTTGTAATTGGCAGGGCATTGTTCACAGGTCGTGGCATTGCTCCAAATTGAGAAACGTCCTGCTGCGCAAGCATCACATACAGTCTGCATCGACAACTCTTGGTAATATCCAGGCTCACATGCAATTGGGGCCTGCGATGCATTTGGGCAACGGAATCCCTTTGGACAGGCCGTGCAAGACGTTGTACCTGGAGTGCTTGAAAATGTTCCAACGTCACAATCATCGCAAACGGTTAAGTTGTGAAGACGAGCATATCTTCCTTCTTCACACAGTGCACACGCATGCACCCCTACTTTCCCAGGAGGGCAACTGCAATAGTAATCTTGCAGGTCCGGAATCGCAACACAATAACCGTCATTTGCGCTGCAACGTGTGTGGTTGCACTCGTCGACTGGAGTTTCACAAGTTGTACCTTCCCACCCAGCGGTACACGAGCATGAATAGTTGCCCGTTGCAAAGCCATCGTTGCTGCAAGTACCCCCGTTTCGACACGGGTTCGACGAACAATCGTTTTCATCGTCAAGGCAATAAAATTCACCAAGACCCGGATCGCATTGACAGTGGAAGATGCCTGTATCGTCTTCGCAGACCCGATGCCCCAAGTAGCTGTCGCCGCATTGTGAGCACGTGATGGCGGGGAAAATACCCATTCCGGACGTACACCTGCTCCCAATCGGGCACTTGTGACACTCTGTAGCGTTTGAATATGCCTGGAACCAGCCATCTGCACAAGCCTCACACGCCGAGGCTGTTGAATAGTTGACAAAGTATCCAGGCGTGCATTCGTCGCAACCACTCTGTCCAATGTCCGGCTGGGAATAGCCAGGGCTGCACACCTCGCAAACAATTTGCGCGAGTGCTACCTGAGCAAAGCCCTGACCACATGGCAACGGTGACATGGAACTGTTCGGACACATATGCCCCAAAGGGCAAGCAGAGCAGGAGCTTTTCCCCGAAGCATTCGCGACCCACCCCACGGCGCAAGACAGGCATTGGTGTGGAGAAGATCCATTTTGGAAGAAGCCTGGCGGGCAAAGCTCGCACGTGCTCTGTCCAACTACATTTTGAAATTGCCCCCTTTCACACACGTCACATGAAAAGTCGTTGCCACCGGAAGCGCGATACTCTCCTTGAGCGCAATCAACACACTGCGCCAAAGAAATGTTGTAAAATTCACCTCCGTCACACGGCGTGTGGCGCCCGCAAATCAAATCGCCTTCATAGTCATTCTCCGCGTCTGTTGGACAGGAGTCTATGTCAGCACAAATGGCATCGCCATCTGCGTCGTTGTCCGCATCGAATGGACATGAATCCAAATTAGAGCAAACCAGATCAGAGTCCTCGTCGTTGGCTGCATCGTACGGACAGGAGTCCGTATCACCACACACCCCATCACCGTCCGCGTCATTCTCACCGTCGTAAGGGCACCCATCCAAGTTGCCACACGTGCCATCCCCGTCGGCGTCGTTCTCGTTGTCGAGATGGCAACTGTCTACATTTCTACACAGCAAGTCGCTGTCGATGTCATTACCAGCATCATAAGGACAGGAATCGACATCTCCACAAATTTCGTCACTGTCCGCATCGTGCTCGGCATCAAACTCACAAACGTCGTCCGGAACGCAAATCAAGTCTCCGTCAACATCGTTGTTGGGATCTTCCGGGCAGCTGTCGACATCGCCGCACACGAGGTCACTATCGAAGTCGTTGGCAGGATCGTGTGGACACAGCTCATCATTCCCACACACGTCATCTGAATCCCAGTCGTTCTCTGCATCCAAAGGGCACTCGTCGGCGTCGCTGCACAAGGCATCGCTGTCAGCATCATTGAGCGAATCGGTGGCGCAGCTGTCGATGTCCCCGCAAATGGTATCGGAATCAACGTCGTTGGCGGTATCACGCGGGCAAGAATCGGCGTCCGCACAAATGGAGTCTGAATCGGCGTCGTTGACCGGGTCAGTGGGGCACGAATCAACGTTACCACAAAGCAAATCAGTGTCGGCATCATTCAACCCATCCACGGGGCATGAATCAACATCCCCGCAAATGAAGTCGTTATCGGCGTCGTTTTCCGTGTCGAGAGGGCAAGAATCCTCATCGGCGCACACCGCGTCACCGTCACTGTCATTGTTAGCATCTGCTGCACATGAATCAACGTCTCCACAAATCAGATCGGTGTCCAAGTCATTGTCAATGTCGAGTGGGCAAGAATCGATGTCCCCACATATGGCATCAGCGTCCACGTCATTGGATGGATCCAATGGACAAGAATCGATGTCCCCACAAATGCTGTCACTGTCGATGTCATTGGCACCATCAAACGCACAAGAATCTTGAGTTGCACAGAGCAAATCAGAATCCACATCGTTTGCAGCATCGTTTGGACATGAGTCCACGTCCGAACACACTATGTCCGAGTCAGGATCATTTGCAGATGATGCCGGACACGGGTCATCGTTGGCACACAAGCTATCAGAATCTGCGTCATTGTCAGCGTCATTCGGACATGAGTCCTCGGCAACGCACAAGGAGTCGGAATCGGCGTCGTTGGAACCGTCCAACGGGCAAGAGTCAACGTTGCCGCACATGGCGTCTGCATCGATGTCATTTTCGGTGTCGAGTGGACACGAATCGTCCGTCGTGCAAATGCCATCAGAATCAACGTCGGGGCCGTCCAGACAGGAGTCAACATCGTCACAAATGGCGTCACTATCCCCATCGTTGTTCGGATCCTGGTCACACGTGTCAAACGCGTTGCAGATCCCGTCGCTGTCTGAATCGGGGCACGGTGCGGTCACGCCATACCACAGCAAGCAGCTCGCAAGCACGAACAACAAGCACCGTGTTAGAGCGTTGCCGCCGCAGCAGTGCATCCTGCGTCAGACGGTCGAGAGCATTGTCGCCCAAGCTCAAGTCTGGCGCTTGTCACCGTGACGGATGGGCTTCAAACATATCATAGTCCTCACCTTAGCACAGCATGTGCATCTCTGCCACGCAGTATGGGATAAGATTCAACGCCGCAACACGACATACTCAAACGGCACCCTCGAGGAAGGCGCAAGAAATTGGTTTCACTAAATCCTCTGCCACTACCAAGGTACGCTGCGGCGACGTCCCGATTGTTCGGGCACCAAACTGGCGAGGACCACAAAAGAAGTAGAACTTCCGCGAGTAAAACGCGGGGGCTGAGAGTAAACACTGGCGCACATCGGAAGGGGTATGCAATAGTGATGCCCCTTTTTGGTCAGATGCAGTTGTGGTCTCAGGAACCACCACAGGACGCACCACCACGGTTCTCGTGTCACACATAACCATAGACCCACTGCATCGTGGTGTCGAGGTTTTTCGTAGTCTGTCATGGTCCGTCATGGTTTGTCGTGGTCTCTCCTGCCTGTCCTGCCTGTCCTGTATGACCACACCGAGAGTGTTTGTCGTGCCCCTGTCATTTTCATCTTCTTTGGCACCGCCACAACACCACGACAACACAACACCACAGCACTCACTACACGTCGCACCAGATACCATCCTCGAGTATATAATAGTTAGTTGCTCGCGTGTTCGTCTGTTCGTCTGTTCGTCTGTTCGTCGGTTCGTCGGTTCGTCGGTTCGTCGGTTCGTCTGTTTGTCGGTTCGTCGGTTCGTCGGTTCGTCTCGGCCGAATTCGTGGTGAATGAACATTCATTTCAACGGCGGCGGACGAACGAACGAACGAACGAACGAACGAACGAACGAACGAACGAACGAACGAACGAACGAACGAACGAACGAACGA
>ENA-OWNT01001770-OWNT01001770.1-seawater-metagenome-genome-assembly--contig:-NODE-1770-length-25260-cov-4.113648_pt1 | contig 25260 bp, 17 predicted proteins | sample MGYA00238136_ERZ651165 | MGnify/ENA primary metagenome ERZ651165 (study PRJEB26861, sample SAMN08777766) | seawater metagenome | isolation source: coastal seawater | place: USA: Florida | collected...
ACGAACGGACGAACGAACGAACGAACGAACGAACGAACGAACGAACGAACGAACGAACGAACGAACGAACGAACGAACGCACACACGAACAACACAGCAGCACAGCACGCACAGCACGCACAGCACGCACAGACGACAGACACAAGCTGAATGAAGACGAAAGAAAAGGTTGGTTCACAGGCTGACTGGCTGGCTGCCTCAACACAAGCCACTCCCACCTCCCGCAGCTCCCGCAGTTCGTTCGTTCGTTCGTTCGTTCGTTCCTTTGTTCCTTCGTTCCTTCGTTCCTTCGTTCCTTCGTTGTTTCCTTCGTTGTTTCCTTCGTTGTTTCCTTCGTTGTTTCCTTCGTTGTTTCCTTCGTTGTTTCCTTCGTTCCTTTGCATGTTGTATGTATGTACCCGGGAACGTCATGTATGTTGTATGTATGTATGGATACGGTTTGTGTTCGCTTTCATTCGTATTCGTTCGTAGATAGTGGAACAAGTACGAACGAAGGCACACGGTCTGCCCTTCATTCCGCCGTTCATTCCGCCATTCATTCCGCCGTTCATTCCGGCCGTGTTGTTGATGGAAGGTTAATTAATTGATTGGGGCGCGTAAGTAGGTAGGTCGGTACTCGAGTAGGTCGGTCGGTACTCGAGTAGGTCGGTCGGTCGGTCGGTGTTGAGGTTCACTGTCCATCCAGCGAGGTTCTGCGTTCTGCGTACACCAACGGGCAGCAGGAGGTTGGTGGGTATGGCATAGGTAGGTTGGTAGGTCAGTAGGTAGGTAGTGTGGACAACGCCACACCTGCAAGACATCACACACACACACATACATACATACATTCATACCCGCCATACGTGACATGGTGTACGTGGCACCCAGCACCAGCCAAAACAAACGCGGGTCTTCCTGCACGCACAAACGTAGCATGTGTGTGCGTGCGTGCGTGCGTGTGTGTGGCTCGCGTGGCTCGCGCAACACACGACTGCCTCCAGACGACCTAAAACTTGCGGCAACAACAAATAAATACAACAAGCAACGAACCAAAATCCGTTGAGAAAAGAGCTGAAACATGCTACGCCGAAGCTTGGTGCGACGGGAGTGAGTGAGCGTTGTTGTCGTGCGCAGCCACGACAGTAGCTGCTAGTCTCTTGTTTTCGTCGCTGTGTGATAGCTGCTTGCAGTGCTCGCGCCGCCACCACCATGTCACACGAGGACACGATGCGGATGCTGACGCGGCGCGTGCCCGACGTGCTGCACGCGCCGCGCGCGGCCATGTGCAGCGACATGTTCCGCAACCTGGTGTACTGGCCTTGGTGGGTGACGGGGTTGATCATCGTCGGGGTGCTGGGCACCATCACGTGCGTGTTCGCGGCCGTGTACGACGCGCTCGGGCCGTACGCGTGCCCGACCGACGACAACGCCACGGCGGTGACGTCGTTCGTAGACCTGATGATGTACAGCGTCTCCGTGACCACGACGCTGCTCCAGTCGAGGTGCATGCCCGTGTCTTCCAACGTCGCGATGCTGGTGGCCAACTTCCACGCGTGGCTGGTGGTGCTGATCACGGTGTTCTTGACCGGCGTCGTGTTCACGCGCATGGCGGCCCCGGGCATGCAGGCCTCCATTAGTCGGTTCATGCTGTTCAACCACCACGACCCCACGTGCGGCCGCGTGCTGGCGACGCGCTTCTTCTTCAACAACAAGAAGCACTCCCTCATCGACGCGCGGTTCCACGTCACGTTCTCGCGGAGGGTGCGCAGCGACTTCGTCAAGACCGACGTGCTCGAGCTGGTGCGAGAGGAAGCCCCGCTGCTCATCATCGGCACGTCGATCATGCACAAGATCAACGAAGACTCCCCGCTCGCGGGCGAGACCATCCAGAGCCTCGTCGAGAAGGGGGCCTGGTTTCTGTGCACCGTCCAGGGCACAGAGGCCACGACGATGCAAACCGTGTTCTTTTCGCGGGTCTACCGACTCCGGGACGACGGCACGGTGGTGGGGAAGACCGTCCTCGACGGGGAGAAGTGGAAGTTCCACCCCCTGTCGGAGGAGCGCGGGGACAAGTACTTCCTGAACTTTAAGAGGCTGAACGAGTTGGTCCCGCTGGCCGGCGACGGCGGCGGCGACGGGACCAGCACAGGTACAGGCACAGGCACCCACGACAACACCGGCAACGCCGGCGACAGCGCCCGAGGAAGGACAGGACAGACTGGGGAAGGTGGCGTCACCGTGACGACGGAAGGTTTGGAGCTGGACTCCGACCTGAACGAGCCGCTGAGCGTCAACGGCTCCGGTTCCGGTTCCGGTTCCGGCCCCTACATTCGGTGTTGACGCGCACATGTGTGGCCGTGCAAGAAGCGACGAGGATGGTGAGGCGGGGCGGGGCGGGGCGGGGCGTGGCGTCGAGGGCCGAAGCAAGGCACCCGGTACCCCTGCCCCATAACCAACCGTAAACGACTGCGAGGGAGCAAGAGCCAAGAGAAGAGGTGCAGATCGATCACAATCACAGACAGTGCCACCAAGCGACACAGCGCAAGAGACGGGCAAAGAGCGAGACAGAGATAGGGAGGACGGAGGGAGGGACTATAATATGACCATAACTTTCTTCAACCTACTATGCATAGCCTACAGGCAGGCACAGTCTTTTACTCCAGTTTACGGGAGAACAGTCCATGCCATGCCTTACCACACTGCACCACACACGTCGTAGTGGGGGAGGTAGGTTCGAGACATGGGACGGGGCACAGGGCACAGGGCACAGGGCACAGGGCACAGGGCACAAGACAGGGACGAGACACACGGAACGTACTGACTTGCTTGACATACTACGACTTGCGGGACAGCAAAGAGCAGAGACCACCATGGCTCTCGAGCAGACAGACAGACAGACTGACTGACAGACAGACAGACAGACAGACAGAGCATGCCTACCCAGGTATTGTACTGGATTGCAGTATCACGCATACGTCAAGGTGAAGTGAATGAATCATCAACCGTCAGTGACAGGTGATAGTGACAGTGACAGCGACGAGAAATCACAGAATCACGGAATCATGAAATCACGAAATCACGGAATCACGGAATCACGGAATCACGGAATCACGGCACAACGGAATACGGCGTCCCGGAATCACGCACACACGCCAACAGTGAGTGATCGGTGCTCGGTGCTCGGTGCTCGGTGAACGGTGATCGGTAATCGTTGATCGGTGATCGGTGATCGGTGCTCGGTGCTCGGTGCTCGGTGCTCGGTGTTCAGTGTGCGGCGTTCGGCTGTATCGCGCCAGCGTGTTGAGGTGATCGTGGTGTTGTTGTGTTGCGGAAAGGCCCGTTGAGGGAGGGCGGCATCATGGCGACTTACGATTGTGTGTCGTCGGTTCCAGCATGCAAGAAACGAAACCATAAAGAAATTATGCAGCTATTTTCGTTTCAGGACGTTCACGTCCATCCCAAGCGAAATTAACTCGTCCAACGCCGTCCGCTTCGTATGTGAGGCAACTCGCGCATCCAAGATGCCATCCCGTCGTGCTGGACTCAGCGTTCCTGGGACGACTGGCGGCTTGCGATTCTCTCTCGTTGCCATTCTGGCTTTGCAGCTTTTGTATCGGATCTCGCAGACGTCGGCATCTGACGCAGACAGTGACGGGATCGACGACTCGTCCGACAGCTGCGTCTTGGATCCAGACAATGATGCTGACAGTGACTCCATCTGCTCCAATGATGACTCTTGCGACGGCGACGTTGACAACGACAGCGACTCTGACAACCTCTGCAGTGACGTCTATGACGTGTACAGCTATTCAGAGTTGTCGTCGGCGGTGGCCAAGCTCACTGACGACAGTAGGATACGTATCTGCAGTGATATCTCTGTTTCGTCCCCCATTGCGTTTGTTGGTCTTTTGAACGTGACCATGTCGTCTTGCAACGCGAGCGAAACAGTTGTTCTGTCTGCTCCAAATTATGGTCAACTGATGAGTGTATCCGGGTGCACGCTTCGCCTGGAGGGCATGACATTTGGCCCGACCTACTTGGCCAGCGATGCCGTTATCCAAATCACCGGAAGCTCTGAAGTGGACGTCTTTAGTTGTTCCTTCACATCGAATTCTGCTACGTACTATACCCTGGGAGGTGCGATTTATGTTTACAACTCTGTATTGAGAGCGTACGATACTGTCTTTTCAAGCAATACAGCGTACTACAGCAAGGGAGCTGCTCTCTACTCGTCGTACGGGACTTTGTACTTTGAGCGCACCCTCTGGACCGGGAATTACGTCTCGAATAGAAATGAGGACATCAATAAATACGGCTACGGAGGCGCTATCTACGCGCAGTACGGCACACTGACACTTGTCGACTCTGCGTTCACCTCCAATAGTTGTGGGTCTCGTTACAGGCAAATTGGATGTGACGGTGGCGCTATCTATGCACTTGGTGTGTCTATTAGCATGCAACGCACTTCGTTCACGAGCCACCAAGTCTGGCGAGGAGCAGCCTTGTACTTGTCGGGCAGTTCACTGCAGGCGACGCACTGTGCCTTTGAGAGCAATAAAGCGTTGACAAACTTCGGCGCCATCTCAGCAATTTCCAGTTCGTCCTTGCAATTGGTGGAATGCAATTTCTCTTCAAATAGTCGGCTTTACTTCGAAACAGCGGGCCACGACATTTATACGGACAGCACATCCACCGTTTCCATTGAAAGCTCGTGCGCGGAAGGCTTTGCGAATACTGGGTCCGGCAGGCTGGACTGCAATGGTTGTGAACGAGGTAATGAGTCGTCTTTATTCGTGCCCAACTCATGCACTATCTGTGCCTCGCCTACGAATGTCTCTGCCGGGTCCACGTTTTGTCCTACCGCGCCTGTTGATGTGGAAAACAGTTCCTGCACCGGCTCTTTTTCTACATGGTTGGTGACCAGCGCGAGCTCTCTTTCCTCTGCCGTTGACGCATTGTGTGACGGGGATACGATCGAACTCGGTGCAGATATTGTTGTATCATCGCAGGTCAGCATCATGCAAGTGAGCAACTTGACAATCCGCTCCAACGACACCGCGGTTTTGCGCACCCTGAGTGGGAACTCGCTGACACGGGTCTTACTTATCAGCGCCTCCTCTGTCGTACTCGAAAACATCGCACTCACTGAAGGCTCAGTGCTCACGAACCATGGCCATGCAATGTTTGTGACTGACCAGTCATCTGTCTCGATGCACAATTGCTTGGTGACGGACAATGGCAACTGGTATTACAATTACGGTACTGTGTACGTCACAGAATCCACCTTGACAGCGTTTCAGTCCACATTCGAGGACAACACTGTGCGATATGGGAAGGGTGCCGGCATATACGCTGCGAGTTCAACGCTGTCACTGGAAGAAACCACTTTTGTAGGGAATGCTGTGACCAACATGAACGAACTGATCAATTATTACGGCCATGGCGGGGCTTTATATCTGACGTCCTCGACCGTCACCGTCTTAAACTCCGTGTTCGATTCCAATACCTGCTCCGCACGAACTCAAAAAATTGGATGTGACGGAGGAGCCATTTATTCGTATGGCGGCAGCCTTGCCGTAACAGGTTGTACTTTCAAAGGGCACTCGGTGTATCGTGGAGGTGCCATCTTTGCCGACTATGGTTCTGTTGAAGTCAGCTTTTCAACGTTCTCAAATAATGCCGCAACAGAGTATGCCGGTGCACTCCGCCTTAGATCGAGTGCCACGATCACCGAGTGCGATTTTGACGGCAACTCCCCTGATGACATCTATGCACTCACGTACACGCCCACCGTCCGCAATTGCACAAGTTCCCCACTGGAATGTAATATGTGCACCTTCGAACAGATGGCCGACGATGATTCCGACTCTCTGTGTTTTGATACTGGCTTTGAGTACGACTCCTGTCCTGCAGACGCAGGCAACGATATCGACAGTGATATGATATGCGCCGATATTGACAGTTGTCCGTTTGACGCAGGGAACGATGTCGACTCTGATTCGATCTGTGGAGACGTGGATTGTGAGAGAATGGAAAACCTTGTTCTCGGGCAGTGTGCAGTGGCTCACGGTGGCGCTGGCAATGTTGCGGCTGGCAATCGCTCAGTGGTCGGCGGAGGAGAAGTAAATTTGGCTGCTGGAGTTGGTGCAGTGGTAGGGGGCGGCCTTAATAACACCGCCTCTGCCAACAGCGCCTCTGTTTGTGGTGGCATCGAAAACCAGGCGCGTGGCAGCGCAACCACTGTGGCAGGTGGTCGTTTCAATGTGGCAACAGGCTACGGCGCCGTCGTCGGAGGAGGCGGCGCCGGGTCCAGCGGAAATGGGGGCAACACTGCGGGCGCGGATTGGACTGTAGTCGCTGGCGGATACTCTAATGCCGCTGCCATGGACTTTGGATTTGTTGGTGGTGGGAGTGGAAATACTGCCAGCGGCATGCATGCGGTTGTGTCAGGCGGATACAACAACTCCGCTTCCAGCAATGCTACTTTTGTTGGCGGTGGGGGTTCGAATGTTGCAACTGGAACAGCCGCAACCGTAGCCGGGGGGACCATGAATGCGGCGTCGGGTGCCGGAAGTTTTGTTGGAGGTGGGTATCACAATGCGGGGAGGGAATTCGGGAGTGTCGTCGTGGGTGGCGATTCGAACGCGGTCACTGGGTATGCCAGCTTTATCGGAGGCGGCAAATCCAACACCGTGAACGCGTCTTTCGCTGTCATTGGAGGTGGCTTGGACCAGCGCAGCACCGCGTCGTATGGCACCGTTGCTGGAGGAAATGGCAATATCGTGACTGGAACCGGTGCCAGCGTTGGGGGCGGATTCTCAAACAGATTGAAGGGACTTTGGTCTGTGGTTGCAGGTGGGTACTCCAACACCGCGGCCGGGCATTGGAGCAGCGTTGGTGGTGGACAGTCCAATGCGGCCGCCGCCAATCATAGTTTTGTCGGTGGTGGGAAGCTGAACACCGTGTTGGTAAACCACGCCCTCATCGGAGGAGGTCGCAGCAATTTTGTGACTGGATTTGCCACGTTTATCGGAGGTGGGACAGAGAACACGGCCACTAGCAAGTACTCTGTCATAGCTGGTGGACTTGGCAACATCGGCGCAGGAGTAGGATTTTCCTTTGTTGGGGGAGGTTGGAAGAATACAGCGACCGGATACTACTCTCAAATCGCGGGAGGTACAAGAAACGTTGTGAGCGGGGTGCTGTCCACTTGTGGTGGCGGCCGTGCGAACACTGCTGCGACTTTTGGCACCACGGTTGGTGGAGGTACAGAGAACCGGGCTACAAACAGCAGATCGACGGTCGGTGGCGGATACCACAATTTTGCCCTCGATGACTACGTTGCCATTGGCGGGGGGCATTGGAATTATGCCACTGGCTATTACGCTACTGTCGCAGGGGGCTCTACTAATTCTGCAGTCGACAGTAGAGGTGCTGCAGTATTGGGTGGATTTTCCAACAAAGCTTCAGATGCAAGATATGCCATCGTGGGCGGCTACCGCAATACCGTAACAGGGCCATACTCGTCAATACTGGGGGGAGGGGCGAATTCTGCGTCGGACATGCAGTCGGTGGTGTGCGGTGGATACGGAAATTCGGTCCACACTTCGTTTGCAAGTATTGGGGGCGGCCTTCAAAATACGGCGAATGGCAAATATGCTGTCATTGATGGTGGACATGGTAATATTGCGACAGGCGAACTGAGTTCAATTTCCGGTGGTGCCAACAACGTTGCATTCGGCAACTTGGCATTTGTTGGTGGCGGACACAGCAACACGGTGCATGGGGCTCAATCAGTGATTATCGGCGCGTTTGGCGTTGCTTCACACCATTCTGCTGCTGTATTCAGCTTTAGTCCGAACAACGCATCATGTTTCAGCAACGGTAATTCAACTGTTAGTGTGTGTGCTAGCAATGGTCTGTTTGTGAATGGGTGGCGCATTGACAATGTCACGGCGGAGAATGCACAGATGCTACGTTCACAGGGTACTCTACTTTCGCGCCAAGACACATTGCTTGAGGCCTTATTCGATAACGACACTGTTGTGTGGAACGAGCTGAATGCAGTTCACTCGAAGATCGATGCATTGGAGGTGGATGCTAAGTTGAATGTCGTTCGCGACAATGTGCTGTGGCTTGAGCGAAACGTGACCACCTTGGATGATGACCTCGAAGGCCTGCAGGCCGCGGTTGTGGAAGTGAATCAATCTCTGCTGGAACTAGAGTCTCTCGATGTCGCAGTTTTGCAAATGAATATCTCCAATTTTGACAACATGTTGTCTGACTACCGTTCAATTGTCGCTACAATTGATACTGCCGTTCAGGTTCTACATGTAGATGTAGCAGGAATGAACGAATCAATTATGGAGCTGCAATGGAACGTCTCTTCACAACAGTCCTTCATTGATGCGTTGGCGCAGACTAGTTTGGAGCATGCTGTTTTGATCAACGAAACTGGAGCTGGCCTTGTGGGTCTCTACGGCGTGGTGGCAGCATTGAACACGTCACTTGATTGGTTGAATGGCAACTCCACATTGCAGATTGCGAATGCGCGGACAAATTTCGACAAACTGAACGCGAGCGTGAGTGAACAATCAACAACAATCGACGAGTTGAAAAGGGACGCAAGCATTCTGATGGCAAATGCAAGTGTCCAACAAGGGCAAATTACGTCAGTGGCAGCGAATGTGGCCAGCTTGAACACAAGCATGCATGACCACAGCACCTCTTTGGAACGACTACAGTCGAAAGTATTGGCATTGCAACACGCCGATGGGAATCATTCCCTTGATCAGCAACAGCTGTGGATTAACGCAACGTTACAACAGTCACAGCTCAATGAATTGGGCGCGAGCGTGGCGCTAAATGGCAAACAGATTGCTCGTTTGCCCGACAATGTGACTTCGCAGGCTGAGCTAGACGATGTGCGTGCGCTGCTAGCAGAGGGTAATGGAGCGATTTCTCGCGTCAACGACACTGTCGTTGGCCTTCAAGCTGTTATCTTACAGTTAATTGCAACCGATGCCGAAGTATGGGACAACGTCACGTCTCAGCATGCAGCGTTGGATCATGTTCAGGCGGATCTCGAAATCCACAACAGAGATTTTGATCTCTTGAGTTCTGTATTTGAGCAATTGAATGAAACAGTTACGTCGCATAACGCCAAGATTCAAATTGTGAATACCACCACTGAAGCGGAGGCTTTCAAGATTGAGGAACTGAACGCTTTGGTTACACAGCAGCAGGATACAATCAGTGCACAAAAATCTGAGATCGACAAGAACCAGTTTAGAATCGGCATGCTCAACCAAACTGTTGAGAAGCAAGAGAGGGTGATTGAACAGCTCACATCTTCAATCAATGTTATGAATGCCACCAACGCGGAGCAGCGACTACAGATTGATGGTTTGCAGTCAACTGTCGGACTTATGAACTCGAGCTTGGCGTCGCTGACGTCGATGGTTGAGCAGATGATGAAAGCAACCACATTTGTGGTGACGACGGAAAGTATTGGCAACACGGTTGGGGCTGATTGTGCTAGTGATGGCGTGCCTTGCGCAACCACTGCGATGGCGACGGCAGAGGTGTTAACTGAAGCTGTGGGAAGATCCGTTCGCTTACAAGCGTGTTATGGGTACCCCTGTGATGAGGTGGAAGAGCTACTTGCTTGGGACCGCGAGGTAACTGTTTTCACGGAACTTGCTTCCGACGCCACTGAGTTCACATTTGAGCTGAACGATGGGGAGGATATGTTGTGGCAGCATGTTGGGAACAGTCGGTTTGCTTCTTTCGTGCCAAGTAACATTGGCGTGGTATCGACGGCAGAGTATTGGTTGTCAGTAACTGTTGAGTTTCATGACGGTAGCTTTGCTGAGGATGTCGTTACTGGACTCACATTTGCTTCGCCCCCAACACTCCACAGCGTGTCAGTGGAGCGGGTGAACGGGTCAGCTGCAGTAAACTGGTTCGAGATTATGGTAAATGCTAGCGATGCGAGCCTCTTGACTTTTGAGTATTGGATTGTTGATGTTGGAGAGGGGTGGAAGTACACTGCCGGAAGCGGTGGCGGTGCAACAACGATCGCAGTCGCTAGCACCAGGGATTTCATCTTGGAAGTTAGTGTGACAAATTCCTACGGCTCTTCAACAGTTTGCGAACAGTGTCAAACCCTGGTCGCCCCACTCTTAAACGCTTCTGATGATGCAGTGCTGGAAGACGTTTCTGCACTAGTGGCAAGTGGTGAGATTGGTTCGTTTGTGTTGTTAAGTGCCATTGATGCTGGCGGTGATTCCGAAATTTTAATGGAGGATTTCCTGCAATTGTTGCGGGCGAATGCTACGACTGTGTCGCAAGATGTGGTGGTGTTGCATGCACTTGTTCAAGCTGGAGTTGTCGCCGGATTTGCGAACTCTCTCAAATTCATTGAGGACCGTATCGATGACGCGGATCTCTTGTCATTGTACTTGCAAACCATTGATGAATACGGAACATTCGTCGTTACAGAGCAAAAGAATATGGACATTGTTGTAGAGCTTGATGAATATTTGAGCTCCGCCTGCATCGCCAACGAGGTTGGGAGTGCACCTGACGGTGAAGTCACAACTTTCGCAGAGGAGTCTTATTCGTTGTCCTGCGCCCTGGCGGAGGAGGTTGCCATTGTGCAGGCAGGCGCAGTAACCTTTGTTAGTAGCGTGGAGCAGCCTTCAACTGTTTCCATTTCAGCTTGGAACGGCACCATGAACTTGAGCAAGGGCACCCCTTTGATTGCCGAAATTTACGGAGTGCATATCGATGGAATCAACGGAGATTCCGAAGGTGTCGCCGACGGCGCAGTGTTAAGGATTGGTGTCAAGGATGGAGTGAAACATCTTCGCAAAGCGATATCTTGTCGATATTATGACGAGCACTCGGACGTTTGGAGCGCTCGGGGGGTCGTGTTGCGTGGGATCGGGTTGAACGCAGCTATCGAAGCGAGTGCGATATGCTCGAGCTCACACATGACGCTGTTCACGATTGGGGATTCGACTGAGGCAACGGCAGTGGTGGAAAGCAAGCTATTGGCTTTTGCTGATCGTGTACAGGAAATGAACGACATTGACGTATTGTCTGACGTGGACAACATCAACTGGAGTATTTTGTGCACTTTCATTGGGGTTACCGCCTTATTTACTGTGGTGATTGTTGTGTCTAAAGTTCGAGGTCGGAAGGAGGCCGTTGAACAGGGACGCCTCGTTTTCCAGCAAAGTGGGCAATTGAGTAAGCCAAACATAATGGGCTCAAGAGAGTTCGAGGCTGTGCTACGCAAGTGGATCAGTACGTGGCAGGCGGCAAAGTTGGTATTGCTCGAGATGTTGACAGAAAACGCAGTGTTAGGTCTGTTTTTCCAGTGGGATTATGAAAATGTGGTATTTGGGAGCGCAGACAAAGCTGTGGTTCTTTTCGGTGCCGTGTTGATGACATTCGTTTCATCCGCCTTCCTCTTGGATCCGGGTGAAAGCTTGAGTTCAGACCCTTTGATTGTTCTTTGGTCCGCGCTGGTGTCTGCAATGCTTACGAACGTTTTGCTGTTGCCGGTTCAACATTTCTTGCCATTCATGGTGAGCAACGTCAACTCAGTGTCCACGTTTTCTCCCATGCCCCTGACCATTCTGAAGCGGGAGCTGAAACGACTAAGTTGTTGGAAGTCAGCGAAAAGGAGGACAACTAATGCTGAGTTGATGTTGCGTGTTGTGGTACATTGGGTCGGTTTGACGTTTAGTGCAAGGGACAGAAAACTTGACAAGCGGAAAGTCCTGCACGTGGCGCCAAAATTGAGGTTCATGCAGTGCGAAGTGAAAGTGCCGACCGTAGCGTTGAAGGAGCGCAAGTTTGCATTGGATGGTCTCGGTGTTGGTATGGATGGCATCGTGCGCTTCCAGCGACTGTTTCGATCGAGCATGGACATGAGGCGAGAAGCCAGAAATGCTGAATTTGAGGCATGGTATGTGGGCATGAGACATCAGCGACATATCTTATCGACTTTGAGTGCAGCAGTGCTCTTGGTATTGGTCGTGTTCGCGTTAGTGATCTGCTTGCTTTTGTCTGGCACGTTCAACGCTGACGAAAGTATTTTGTGGGCTGTCGATGTCACACAGTCGTTGGTTGTGCAAATATTTGTGACGGATCCTTCAATAACACTTCTCGTGATATTGATGAAGCTGTTGGTGAGCTCGGTGCTCTTGAGAATGGGTAAGAAACGTTTGAGAAAGAAGTTGGAGAAAAGGCGAGAGGCGGTGGAATCGCAGCTCGCCTCTGTTGGAGGTCACCTTGACGTCGTTAAAGCCAAGGTCAAAGCCTGGAGTGTGGTGAGAAGCGGGGATACGCGAAGGGTAATGGAAGAGCAGAAGAAGCAAGTGGCTGCCAAGGCAGAATGCGAAGCCGTACTGGATAGGATAGTCGTCGCTAAAGCAGGTATTTTGACGAAGCGTAGAAACGAAGATGAGCCTTCAATCACACAACTGGAGGAGTGGGACGCTGCAGAGGTGAAGTTGAAAGACAGAGAGGACAAGTCACGAAATACGTTGAAGTCGATTGAAGCAGCACTAGAAATACTGGGTGGTGACCACGGGGATGTTGCAAAAGAGTCCAAGGCAGCGCAAACTTCTCTTCTAAACTTGACAAAGAAATTTGAAACGATCAAGAAGGCCAGAAGCTCCATTGATCGCGCGAGGGAAAAACTGGATGATAAGCCACAGAAAGTTACAAAAATGAATGCCATAGTACCCATTTCAGCAGTGAACGAAGATGCGTCAAATGCTGAGAACGCGAGTGGCCTGACCGCAATGGCACAGTCCAAATCTTTAATTGCAAGTGTGAGAGTGGAAGAAGAGTCTGACGTTCAAAAAGCAACAATGCCCGTCATAAGACGTGCTGCTGATCAAGTCGCAACAGGTCGGAATGTCGTACCGACCGCGACGTCCGATTCCAATGTGCCACGCAACATCCCGGTGGTGCGGAGAGGCGCAAGGCGAAGGCGGAGAAGATTAATAGAGCGGAGACAGCTTGAAATAGCAACAGGTGACGGGCAACAGAACGAACTGAAGAGGATACAAACCACAGCGTTCAAACCCACAGATCCAAGCAAGTCGAGCCCCACCAACACCAAGCGACGGCGAATGACGTTCGCAGAAATTAAATCACTACAGGCGGAGCTCCGAGCCAAAGCAGCAAAAGAGACTGCACCTCGTACCGTCCGAAAGAAAACCCTTGACCAGCTGTCACCGAAAGCGATCAGAATAATTTTGGCGAGACGCAAAAGAAATATGCAACGATTAGCTGCGCGGGCTACGGCTACTGCGTCGGACAGCACAAGCGAGGATATCTGAGTTCGTTGTGAGGCTCGACTCGGAATCCAGTGCCATCAACGTTTTCATTGAGTTTGTTTTCAATTACAGCATTAAGCGACCATGTACAACAGTGGAACACGCTGACACTTGAACGCATTATCGTGCCTTATCGTCTCTGTTTATTGCCACAGTCCCTATGTCGAAGTGTTGTTTGACAGTTAAAGTTGACGACGCCATTTCCATCAATTTGTCGATGCAACCAACAACATGCAACAGGTGACGGCGCAAACTTTGAATACTGCCATCGCTGGTTGTGGGCGCGGCGTTCGCAAAAAAAACACCTGATTCGTCGCGATCGTCACGCCTGCAGTGCAGCTTCGTGCGCGCCCTCGTCGGTTGTCACGTACATTGTCTCACGCGCATTGCCCGCCTCCTTTGTATGACGAATGCGCGCGAAATTGCTGTGGTGCAGAGCAGTTGGTTGGTGCCCCACCTGGTCACGGGGTCAGAAGACGAGAAAACGCATGCTGAGTACTGTCGCCTTCGCAAATTACACGTGGACGGAGGGTTGCTCCGCCTCGGGCTGGTAATTGATCAGCTAGTCGACACCTTCTCTAACTATACTTCAAGGAAACATTCATTTCGACGACTTTTCATCGAGACTGTATCGAGACTGTGATGCTTAGGACATTGCCAACATCTCAAAAAAAAGAGGAAAAGAAAGAAAGAAAAAGAGAAAAAGGAAAAAGGCGACGTAAGAATGGACATTTTTCGGGTCCGGGCTGAGTAGTTTCCTTTCAGTCAATCACCAGATTTTGAAGTTACGGGTAACGGTTTGAATGGGAAAGTTCGAAAGTTCGTGTTGAGAGGGCTTCAAGATCTACGTGAGTGCTTTCTCGCATTTCTACCACGACGTGGGACGTGGTCGCGTGGTCCTCTAGCCTCTTGTGTTTATGTCGATGCACTTCTTCTTCTACCTTTCACCTTTCTACCTTTCTTCTTCCTTTCTCCTCGTAATGGCTCACAAAATGACTGACAGTGAGTGCGTGACAGTGAACGAACGAGGACACAGAAAGCCTCATCGTGAGGAAGAAAACCGAGCCACAACAAATACCATAATCAAAGTGTGAGAATTGTGCGGTGCATTGAGCCTTGACGAAGGATTGAAAGTATGAACGTACGCCACAGAAACGATGAAACGATCCGATTGGGCTGTGGAACCGGGAACGCAACGCAGCTCACTCAAAAACCTCGAAAGTCAAAAGTGCAAAAGTGTCAGTCAAAAGTGCACACAAACCAAAACACAAAAGCCAAACACCCAACACACGAACACACAAACACACAAACACACGAACCAAAACTCAATCAACAATCAACACTCAAAGCATGGAAGAAACCCAAGAAACAACCACAACAGTCCGTCTCAACCGAGCAGCCAACAAACAACGAGAATCGCGAATCGACACAGAACAAAGAATGGAGATTCCAGATTCCGAGATTCCGAGACTCCGAGATTCCGCTTCCAATCACGTCAAGTCGTCAAAATCGTCGATCGCGCTTCTCAATTAGCCTCTTACAAAGGTGCTAAATGCAATCGTACACGACGTATGCCTTTGATGTCGTTGTCTTGTGTATTTGAAAACGCGAAAACGCTTCCGCGAGGGACGAACGCTGCGGGAAGGAGTTTGCTGTGTGCTGGCTTCGTGGCAACAGACACCACGGTGAGCGAGCGGACGAGCTGTTGGTGCAGATGGTGTGGTGGTGTGGGGTGTGGGTGGTGGGTGGTGTGGGTGGTGGCGGGCGGCGTGGTGGGAGGAGGCTAACACTCACAGAACGTCGGATGAGTGCTCGTGTGACTCAATCATTCTCCACGCAGCCAGCCAGCCACACTCACCAGCTCGCGAGTGACAAGTCAACTTTCGCCACTGTGCCCCACTTCATACTGTCACCGGCATTCTAGATCGCACTGTCTCATGCTTTCACTCCCACACGCATCAAATCAAGCCGCATGTTTGCTGCGCCGTGTGAAGCTTCTCAGAATACATTTTACCGGACACTGAGTCGTGATTATCTGCCATCTCGGGATGGGAGAAGGGAGGGAGCGAAAGGCTTGATTGACTGACTGCGAGACAGTGCGGCGCACAAACTGGCAACGGATGATTGACTGACAGACTGTCAGCAGACACTTTTGCATGTCCGTCACTCACACTCGTCACCTTCACCCACCTACAGCATGCATCCGCTCTTGGGAGCCCATCATCTACAATCCACCACCCACCCACCCACCACCACCCACGACTCCAGTACCAAGCAAGCTCTCAACTCTCACTGTCAGCGCCGAGGCGCGCTCTCCACTCTCCACCCTCTCTGCCCTCACGCGCCTCACACGCCTCACACCCAGCCACCTGCCGACTCCCCAACGCTGCTGGTGCCGTTCGTCCGTTCGTTCGTCAAGCTTCCTCTCTTTTGCTTGACTCCGTCTTCCGTCTCCTTATTCTCTTCAGCTAACCCCGTTTGACGCCTTGACGTTTGGGCTGCTGTGTCACTCTTTGTCGTCAGAGCCCCCTACGAAACAATAGTCGCCACTCCTTGCCTGTTGCCTGGTAAATATGCGTGACATACAAATTATCGCTGGAGGATCAAGAACAACAGCTATGTTTAGGAACCTGAAACTCATGAGCATTGCTAGCCGTTTGTACAGCGTCAGCGCTCAATTGGTTGCTTGCTTTTGAGTTGCTAGGACCAGTGTAAATTGAAGGACGTTCACACACCACATGTTCGGTGTACACTTATGAATTGCGAGATCATCGAGAAATACTCGAGGAACTTTCAAGTAACTATTACTGCGTGGAAACTGCTCCACGACCGACATTCAAGCTAACTAAGTTGTCGACGTTGCCGGCGGTCGTGCGAGGCGACTTCGCTGCGTGGAGCTGTCAACACCTCGGACGCTGCCAACGCCTTGAAAGTGCGGCAACACCATGCCAGCACTTTGTGTACGTTGTGCGGTTGTCGTTGCCTGTATTGGACACGCACTGAGTATTGGCGCCGCGCCCGAAATGGGTGAGAACTTCAACGACTGGGACGACCATTCCGCCGTTGAACAAGAGAACAACGAAGCCGTGGCTCGTGCCCTCGGATTTTGGGGTCCTTCTCCGACTACGGAAGCCGTTGTTTCGGGTGCAACCACCACTTCCACCATTGCGAACCCTGCTCCTGGCGAAACCACTGCTTTTGACTTCGTCGTGATTCTAAGAGCTGATGGTTGCGCCAATGCTTGCAACACTTCTGTTATTCGGCTTGGTGAGGACACAGAATGTTCCTGCGATGAAGCATGCGCAGATGGAACAGATGCCTACGGTTCGGCGGTGCACCTGCCTTTGTTTGTCAGCTGCTCTATTGCTCACGTTTTGTGCGTTGTTTTGGCCTGCAGGCACATGCTGTAATTATATGGATGTTTGCCTCAACGCAAGCACAACTGAAGTGTTAACAACAACCACCGGATTCTCAACACTGTCGACAGCGGCAGTAACCGTGCCTCCGGGTCAAACAACTGCTCTTTGCCCTGCAACATGTGGCCCCTCCGACAACACTTGCGACGAGCTGTCTTCGGCCTTTGCGTGCATTGAACTGGAAAACAACTACGAATGCGATTGCAACGGGTGTGCTTGCAAAGCAACTACAGCAGCAGCAACAACCTTGGCGGTATCTGGAACAGACGCGGCGACGACCCCCAAACACTCGACGGCGTCGGTGGTGGTCACGGCCGCTGATTCCACAGCAGCTGTTTCAACCGAGCCCCAGGCCACGGTTGCTACAATTCCTGCCACAACTTTTGAGCCATGCCCTGCGACTTGCTTCGATATGACCTGCGATGATTGGATTCCTTTCGGGGGGTTTGCAGTGAACACTCGCTGCCCATACTTGGAGAAAGTCCACGAGTGTGACTGCCGTGGCTGCATCTGTGATGATGCGTACTACAGCACGGGTGGCTCTACGGAGGACACAACTACTTCGTCCACAACACGGACCACAACAACAACCACTTTAGAGGATGACAAGAACTATGGCATCGATACTGCAGTAATTGGCGGTGGCTACTCAAATACAGCAACCGGAAAATATTCCGTCATCGGTGGAGGCCGAGCAAACGTTGTCACTCAAGAATACGGAACGCTTACTGGCGGCGTCAGCAACAGTTTGCGGTCGAATTACGTATCAATGGTGGGGGGATATCAAAATACTGCCAAGGGCCGTTTCGTGTCTATTCCTGGTGGACGTAAGAACACGGCCTCGGGTCGCCACTCTGTGTTGTTGGGGTCAGCAGCATCAACTACCGGCAAGACAGTGGATCATGTTTTGCTCATGAACTTCCAACAATCCAGCGGCGCTCTAGTCGGCGCAAGTGTTAGCACTGAGAACACGATTTCAATTCAGGCAGATGAAGTGCACTTCAACGACATTGACGTGTTGGCAACACTGCAAGGATCACGTCGTCTGGCGGAAAACAGCGAGGAGATCGCGGCGGCCAAAGACAGAATTGCGAGTCTGAAAACTGAATTGAGTGAGAGGCTGGAAGCACTGGAACTTTTGTCAAGTTAACGCATGAGCACGGCAATTTGTAGCAGTACTTCGAACTAATCTGTACAGAGGATTCCTTTTTCCTTAAACACTTGAAAACAATAACTGCAGTCGCCATGACAAGCCTGGATAACTAGTGTCCGTCTAAAATGTGTTTGCATGTAGGACAACGAAAGAGTGACCAAAGCAAAGGGTGTTGTGAATATGCGCAGAACTGACGGACTCAACAAGAATAAGGCATAAGCGAGGTGGGCCATTATCAATCAAAAGCCGCTTCGACCAAAGCGTGATGCTTTAGGACATCTCGGTCAGCATTTACGTGATTTCAAAGCCTTTTCGGAAACTGTAAAGCCTGACACCTTGCGTTGTTGTCATGACCATAATTGCACACGTCTAGTATCAGGTCCGCATGCATGCATCTTGCTGTGCATTGCGAACGCCGCGAAGCGTGACACCTTGGCCCCGGGGTACTGGCAATTCAACCTTCGCCACAACCCAGTGTGCATGAATGTAGCTGCGCCGACACATTGCTGCGCCGATGTTGCCGTGACATCAACATCATTGAAAACTGAAAGCTGAAAAACATCATTTTGAATTGTACTCAGTTCATTAATTTACTCGATTGATTCTGCTTGATTTACTGAGAAGCCATCACATGTACCAGGTACTCATATCGACTGAACAGACAAGCGCAAGAAACGGAGAAATGAGAAATGTTCCTTTACAGATATTATGTGGGTTTTCAACGTAATACCCAAATATAGATATATTTCCACACACTGATTCTGATAATGTTAGTTATATCCCCATACAGGATTTCTCTGAACTCCAAAATGTTGAAATGTTCCTTCGACGGCCCACTGTCATGCGCATTAAAAGTGCGTGCATGTAGTTATCCATAATTGCGACTTTTAGGGGAAGAACGCAGCTCGCTGTCAGTCCTGACGCTGACCGACTGACTGACTGTGAGTGAGTGACTGTGAGTGAGTGAGCGCTGACTGGTGAACGAACGAACGAGTGAACGATCAATTGATCCTCGACATTGCAGCGTGAAGAATTCTGTCATTTTACCGTCATCTGAGCGCTGTTTAACCCCTATGACTGCTGTGAGATCTGACTGATTTACTAACCCCTTGTTTCAACGATACTCTCACTGCACAACCGCTGTCGTGACTGACTGAACGATTTAAATTCTCGTCATATGAGCATATCTATGTATGGAATAACAGTGATACAGTCTGACTGATTGAGTGTGGACAGCGGTGTTCCACTGCACTACCTTCCACCACTCACTTGCATGCACTTGCGCCTCCACTGGTTCACAACAGAGGCGTAGTGCAGTGAGTGAGTGCATGCACACAGTCGCAGCAAGCAGCACTCACTCACTCACTCACTCACTCACTCACTCACGATCAGTCAGAAGCAAGCAAGTGAGCAGTGTGGCGACGGCAGTGGCTTTCAAGATTCGGTGTTCGATGTTCGGTGTTCGTTCGTTCGGTGTTTGTTCGTTCGTTCGGTGTTCGATGTTCGTTCGTTCGTTTTGGTGTTCGTTCGGTGGTTGCTGTTGGGTTGTTGGGTTGCTGGCTTGCGTGTTGTTATTTGTAAGTTTGATTTACCTTGGCTCTGCTTGTCCGTGGACGAATCGACTTTTTTTCAGGTGGATGCAGTCTTTGCAACCGAGGGCACAAACATTGTGTGGTTTCGGTGATCCGTCGTGTGATATTGGCACCGACCGCACAGTGTTGCGTTGTTGTTGTTGTTGTTGGTGGTGGTGGTGGTGTGATTTATTGCGTGGATGTGAGGGTGGAGTGGAGAGTGTAACGACATAAAGAAGGATTCTGGGGTGCGTTCGCGCCGTTGCCACCAATTGCACTCTGCGAGCCGCGTGCCATTTGTCACGTGACGAAGTTGTCCACTCTGATCGCACTCTCTCCCGGCCGCATGCCTGCCGCGAGGAAAAAATGCGCAGCGAAGACAATTTCCTGGAGGTGACAAACCAACATTTTAGTTTCAGGAACGAGTGAGTTGCGTTTCGTTCTAGAAGCACAAGGCACAAGGCACAATGGTACGTACATCATTTTGCTCGGTTTTTCTCGAAGTCTCTTGCAATTGGTGTTGTTGACCATCATTAATGCTACGAGTCGTGTGCAATCGTTCTGGACCCTTCTTTGGCTTATTCTGTTGCGCCCAACTGCGATTACTTGTCCTTTAGGCAAACGCCAAACAGCCCTATCTTGATGCAATCCGTGCAACGCTCAATGCGGCGCTGTGCCTCCAAAACTTCCCATCTCAACAGGTGGAGAGGCATAACAAACCCGAGATCTTCTTCCGGTGCGTCCTGTTTTGCAACTCTCAAAACGTGACTACTCGAGAGCGTCTGACCCATCTGTTGTTTGTGTGCGTAGTGGTGACAAAGAACTCATCCTGAACCCCATCAAAATCTGCCGTAACGAGCGCGAACGATGCTTGATTGAGCCTAGTATCAACTCTCTTCGATTCAGCGTGAAAATTAAGCAAATGGACGAATTGGACACAGTGTTGACAGGAAAGTTCACTCGTTTCCTCATGATGAGAGCAGAAAACTTCGTCGTGTTGCAGCGAAAGCCTCAAGATGATTACGACATCTCTTTCCTCATCACGAACGAACACACGGACGTCATGTGGAAGCACAAAGTAATTGATTTCCTGATTCAGTTCATGGAAGACGTGGACGCACAGGCAAGTTCTTCGCGACCTTGCCTCGCGTTTTGCCAGTGTTGCGGTTAATTTTTGTGGTGTTGTTGTTGTCGCTGCAGGTGAGTCACTACAAGATCTCGATCAACGCCCGGGCGCGTGCTGTAGCCCGCGAATATCTCCTTGAATTTGTCGAAGAGCGCGATTGAAAATGGGAAATGCCCACATTAGTTTTGTATAGTATCTCTGTTACGCAACAAGAGCCCATTTTGTCGTTTCATTGTGACGTTTGCTGCGCGTCCTTCCGTGTTGTGAGCTCGAGTTTGATATGAATTCAGTCACTGCGTGTCTCTCTGGGCCTGTGATTGTGGCTGTGCGGAAGCGGAGGGTAAACCACCGATCATTGCAGTGAATGCCAGCACAGGCTGCATGTCACCAAACACTATGATCCACGCTGTGTTTGCCGTTTTTGTCACATCAAACGTTCGTAGCCCGCAATTCATTGCCAACTACAAAGTCACAAACAAGTTTGAATGGGCTGCTATCTGTGTTCTGCAACACTATAACCCCACGCAGCCACCGATCTTAATGATGAGAAACACACATCGAGAAGGATGAGAAATAAGGTAACAACGATGAGAACTCGAATCCAGAACCAGTGTGTTACACGTTTAGACTATGGCACACGCGTGAGCCGTGTTCCCAGTCTCACTCTAACATGAACAGCATTTAGAATCGCAACTTGCGGAAGAAGTAACCAGCATCGTTGGTGTGCTTGTTCTGCTTGAGACCCTTCTTGCCCTGGGCTTGGAAGCGCTTCTCGAACTCAGCCTTGAGCTGAAGGAGCTTTTCACGGCGAGCTTCCTTGTCGTTCTTATTGGTGTCAGCCAAACCCTTGAACTCGACGTCGGTGAGCTCGTAACGGGTGGGCATGAGGTGGTTCACGTTGATGGTGCGCAAGAAAGCTTTGATGCGGCTGCGCTTGGACTTGGTCTCATCGGTCATAGCCTTGGTGATCTTGCGAGGGTATCGGTTGATACCGGCAACTACAGAAACGACGGCAGTGGCAAACGCAGAACAATGCACAAAATAAGCACGGCGACCCCAAATGAATAACGATAAAGACCCACAACATGCCCCGCGTCACCACTACACCAGGCATCCAACCAAAAATTAGCATTTCGACGTACCGATGCATCGCTTGTAACCGTGCTTGTTATCGGAGTCGAGGACCTTGACGACAACACCCTTGCGGCCAGCGAAGCGTCCCTGCAGGACGATCACCACCTTGTTCTTGCGGAGGACGGACTTCCCCATGGTTTTCTAGAGTTGAGTGTAAGTTATCTGTGGCAACCCAATGCAAAAATAACAACGCAACAGAAACAGAGAGGCGTGAGTTTCGATCAACGAAAGAGATCCGGCGTGACAAGGCACCGGAGAGACAGACGAGAAAGAACGCAAGACGTTCTGCGCAATGTCTGGCCAAGGCCCTGAGATTAATCAAGGTCACAAGTCGATTTCTTACCTGGTTGCTACTGGAATTGTGAAAAGGAAGCGAAAACCCGAGGCCGAAAAACTCCAAGTGTCACTAATCCCAACGCGCTCCACACCCACTGAAGTGTGCTGCGTTGGGGGACCTTCATCCAGCGTGGTACTCTCTGTGTGCTGCAATCTCAGGCTCTGCTGTGCGCAGTGGCACGCAGTCAACAACGAGACCGCACGACGTGTGACCGCCTGTGGTTTTAATCGAGCACGGTCGTTCGCCAGTGAGGAAGTGAAAGCCATAGTCACAAACTGACATTCACGCACTCCAACAGAGAAGCACGCAGACAATGAATAGGACATACAGACAGACCGACGGACGGACGGACAGACTGGCTCAAGGACGGCATGAAGAGCAAAGGAATGTCAAAACACACAGTAACAAAGCTGTTCGACGCAGTCCGTCGCCGCAGCCGCTCGTCACAACGCACGAACGACAGCAACAACAACGACGACGACGACGACGGAATGAATGAATCAACGAATGAACGAACGAAAGAAAGAACGAACGAACGAAGGAACGAACGACAACGAGGAAGGAACAGAACAGAGAACACAGAACAGAGAACGAAGCGAGCACAGAGTGAGACAGCAACTGACTGACTGAGTGACTGACTGACTGAGCGAACGCTGCACTGAGTGACTGAGTGAATGACTGAGTGACAGAGTGAATGACTGAGTGAATGACTGAGTGAGTGAGTGAGTGGGTGGGAGTGTGGGAGTGTGGGTGGGTGTGCCGGCCACAGTGCACCTCGGCTCCGTAGTACTGCTGGCTTACGCGTGGCCTAAGCATCGTGTGGCCTCACTCACTCACTCACTCACTCAGTGACGGTGACCGGGCTGACAGTGAACGAAGGCCGGGCTGCACTCACACTCACACTGTGGCGGTCACTCACTCACTCACTCAACTCACTCACTCACTCAACGACAGTGAACGACAGTGAACGACGACTGACCGCTCCGCTCCCTGCCGCTCCCACTCACTCACTCACTCACTCACTCACTCACTCACTGTGCTGCCACTCACTTCGTTCACTGAGAGAGAAGAGTAATCCGTAAATTCCTTAAACAGGAAGAGACTTTGTCATACCCACACCCAACACAGTAGTATCTACAACTACTACTTACTCTATTTTCGGGACACGCACACACGCGCACTCACAGCCAGCAGCACTCAGCCACTCTCACTCATCCATCACTCACTCACTAAGCACTCCCTCACTCACTCACTCACACTCACTCACAGCCACAGTCACTTGCTTGACTGTGTGTGGGCATCATCGCTGCTGCTGCTGCTCTCTCTGCCGCTCTGCTGCTGTTCGTCGATGTTTGGCTGGTTTACCCAGTTTCCTGTTTACGGAATCATTGACCTACGTTGATAGGTCTCTCACTTTTGGTTTTCCTGATCCGGGAATTAATCAGAATATGCTCCGCGTCGGGCGTCGCCCTCCTTCGCCCCAACCCCAACCTACTCACCCTGTACAGGTTGCATGGGTGAACGCACCGAGCCAAGTCATGCATTAATGCCAAGTATGTGAATACCACGAGTACCACAAGTAGTACCGATAGTAATCAGTACCGTTAAAGTTGTAATAGAACTGTTCGTCTGTGACGAAAGTGCGAAAGATCGTTCTATACACTACAGGCTGTGGATAAGTGGTGTTATTTATGCAGTGTGGGAGTGTGTGGGAGTGCGTGGCGTGTGGGAGAGGAGAGTGTGGGAGCGGGAGTCGGTTGGAGCGCGGGACGTTATTTTTTCAGCTTTTGTCGTCGTTGTCGTCGTCGTCGTTGTTCGTCGTCGTTCGTCGTTGTTGCTGCTGTTGCGGTTTGGGTCGTGCCTCGTTGCCAGCTACTGCTCTTGTTGCCCCAGTCCAGTGTGTGACTGCAATGTCCTTGCCTCTTGTTGCGATTTTTGCTTTTGTTTCTTTCAAATTCGGGTGTCTGTCGGGTTGCACGTCTTCTTGTTGGTGGTGACGGTGCTGCTTGTCATGCACCCAGAGTGTTGCCTGTTGCCGGTGGTTTTCCCCAGAGCAGGTGCCGTCGTTGGTGCCGGTGTCGGTGCCGGTGCCGGTGGAAGTTGCTACGTCTCTCTAAATAATACGTGGCCGCCGAGATGTTCGTTAAGTTGGGCTGGAGCAAAGTCGGAAGCCGTCTTGGGGTTCGACGAACCGGCCTTTGTTCGTAAACGCTGTGAAGAAAGTACACCCAGTGAAAATGATTTGTGAAAAGAATAGTCGTTGAATGTCGGCTTGGCAAGTACAACAACAAACAATCATCAGGCATACGCAGTATTAATGTCTCCTGGAACCGCCGCGCGGTGAGTTGCTTTCTGGGCGATCATGGCAAGCGAAGACCCCAAGAACAAAGCCTCGGGAGACGAAAATGTAGTTGAAGAACCTGTTGCGGTCGTTGAAGACGACGGCATTGACGATGCCGTGGCAGACACGGGCGAGCAGGAAGCGGAAGAAAGTGCGCCACAAAGTGATCTGGACAAGGAAGAAAGTGTGCCACAGGGCGAGCGTTTCGTAGACTACAGAGCATTGGATGTCGACGAGTTGGGAGATGAGTGCACCGCTCTCCACCTGTCCACACAAGGCTTCTTGTTACTTCCACGCCTCCTCAAGGAAGGTGCTGCAGCAGCATGCAAACTCTCCGATTTGCTGCGGTTGAAGTCACTTCTGCGGGCCAAAGCTGACCCCAGCTCTTGTGGAAAAACGGACAAATCGCCGCTTGTTTGGGCTTCGGAGAAAGGAAATTTAGATGCAGTCACTCTCCTCGTTGCTGCGAAGGCAGACCTCGATTCTCAAAATCGGTTCGGGGTCAGCGCGCTGTCAACTGCAGTTCGTCGCTGCCACGAACCAATCGTGACATGTCTCGTCGAAGCAGGAGCTACCGTGAATATCGCTGCTGCCAACGGGTACACGCCGTTGAATTGGGCGGCCGCGAATGGCTTCAATGACTTGGTTGAATTTCTGGTCGATAGTAGAGCAGATCCTGTTTTAGGGACCAAACCAGCCGGACTCACGCCAATTCATATGGCTGCTCAATGGGGCCATTTGAAGGTGTGATCTAGCGTGATTCTGTTCGCACGGCGTGCTTCTGTCATTTCATGCACCACGCATCGATTTGTGTAGGCGGTAAAGTTATTGTTAGACGCGTC
>ENA-OWNT01001771-OWNT01001771.1-seawater-metagenome-genome-assembly--contig:-NODE-1771-length-25244-cov-4.778599_pt1 | contig 25244 bp, 30 predicted proteins | sample MGYA00238136_ERZ651165 | MGnify/ENA primary metagenome ERZ651165 (study PRJEB26861, sample SAMN08777766) | seawater metagenome | isolation source: coastal seawater | place: USA: Florida | collected...
AAGAGGATTGGTGCAGCATGACGACCGGTTGATCCGGATAGGCACGTGTCAGGGCCATCAGAACATCCCGCCCATGGCTGTCGCCAATCAGCAGCAAAGGCTGCTGGCCGGGTGCAGTTGCGGACAGGCAATCCACCATTGCATCGGGGCCGTTGATCACATCGTAGCTGCAATAGCGGATGCCCGGCAGGGTATCGCTTTGCAGGTCGCCCATCAGGGACAGGTAGCCAGCGCGGGCGCTGTCGATCTCGGTCATGGCCATGCGCAGGCCCGACAAAGGCAGCGCCGCGCGCAGGCTGGTCCCCAGCCCGGTTGGCAGAAACAACCCGATCCCGGCAATCAGCACCAGTACCGGACCGGCATGGCGCAGGATCGCGCCCGGCGACCGGAACCGCACACCGTTGCGCACCGGGGTTTCCACGTAGCGATAGATCAGGTGGCCCAGGAACAGGCTGGCCAGAAGGGCGGCGGACAGCACGCCTTCGGACCGGCTCATATCAGCGGGGGTGAGGGTGACAAATAGCGGCCAGTGGATCAGGTAAATTGCATAAGACCGCACGCCCACCCACAGCATCGCACGCCGTTCCAGCAGCCAGCGCACCGGGTCGCGCGACTGCATCGGGGCCAGCAGGATCAGGGCAGTTCCCAGCACGGCCCATGTTGCCCCAAGGCCGGGGAAGCGGGCCGGTGCGCCGCCGAATATGGCCCATAGGACCAGCCCCAGGCCAAGCGTCCGCAGCCCCGCGCCAGACAGTGGCAGGCGGGCTGCAACCGGGGGGAACAGGGCGACAATGCCGCCTGCCGCGAATTCCCAGAACCTGGGCATCACCCCGAAGAATGCCCAACTGCCGCGTCCCGTGGCGATCAGGACCTCCGCGAAGATCAGCGACAAGGCGGCCAGCAAGGTCAGCGCCGCCAGCATCCCCCATCGACCAAAGCGATGGACGGCCATCAGCACCAGCGGCGTCACCAGATAGAACTGCCATTCCAGCGACAGCGACCATGTATGCAGCAGCAGGTTGGTATCGCTGGCACGGGCGAAATAGTCGGCCTCGGATAGGAATTGGTAGTTGGAATAGAAGAAACCGGCGCTCAGGAAATGACCGGCGAATTCTTCGAATGCGCCCTGACCTTTCAGCAGCAGGGCCGAGAGGAGGGAAAATCCCAGAACCGGCAGCATTGCGGGCAGCAGCCGGCGCACCCGGCGCAGCCAAAACCGGCCGGGGTGAAAGCGGTTCTCCGACAGGGCCGCACCGATTTGCTGGGTGATCAGATAGCCGGACAAGACAAGGAACACGTCCACGCCCATGAACCCGCCCGCGAAATCGTTATAGCCCGCGTGGTAGCCAAGCACCGCCAGCACCGCGATGGCGCGTAGGCCGTCCAGTTCGTGGCGGTAGGTGGGGGGTGTCGGGGTCGTCACGGGGTGCGGCTGCCTGCGTCCTGTTGCCGGAAAGGTCCGGCTAGTTAGGGCAGCCGGGCCCCGCGTGGCAAGGGCCGGTCAGCTGGCGTTGCGCAGATCGGCAATCATCGCGTCCAGATCGCCGCGGTTGCGGTCCAGCATCGCGCCGATTTCTTCTGCTTCGGTGGTGCGCATGTTGATGCCCTGGATAATCAGGTTGAACACCCGCGCTTCCCCGGACCCATCTGACACCAGCCAGATCACATCAAACGGCGCCTCGCCCCGCAGGCGTGCGACCGATGTCACCTCGAAAAAGTTGCGGATAGCGCGGGCACCGGTCACTTCGATCTGGCCGCCGATCAGTTCGCGAAAACGGCTGCCATATTTGCGGGAAATATAGCCGCTGAACGCATCGACGAATGCATTGCGCTGTCCGGCAGAGGCGCGTCGCCAGTCCACGCCAAGCACCGATTGTGCGATGATCGGCATATCGGCATATCGGTTCATAAACACAGCGAAATCGCTGTACATGCGTGTTTCACTGCGGCCCGAATTGATCAGGTCGTACAGATCGCCCACCAACCGCTCGACCACAGTGCGGGCGGCATCGACGGTCAGTGCCCAGACACGGGCGGGTAAGGCGGCAGTGGCGGCCATCGCGGCGGTCAGTCCAAGAAAAGCGCGTCGGGTGAGGCTGATCTTACTGGGCATATGGGTCCTCGTAGGGGTCGAGATACGGATCTGCATAAGGGTCTGCGTAGGGATCGAGATACTCGGCAGCGTCATCCCCCCGAAGCTCGTAGCGACGGGTTTGCAGATAGATCAGCCGGGCCTGGGCATAGCCATCGGCGCTTTCGTAGTACAGCCTGTCGATTTCGCCGGTCATCTCATGGCGCGTGTTCAGTGCGTCGCCCACATTGGCCCCGGTTACATAGTCGCTTTCGGGCCGGTCAAAGACCATCCGGGTAGGGTTCATCACACTGTCAACGACCAACCCGACCGTGTCGCGGCTGGTGGACGGGCCAAGCACTGGCAGAACGACATAGCCGCCTTCGGACACGCCCCAGACATGCAGCGTTTCACCAAAATCGGTATCCTCGGCATAAAGCCCGATCCCCGAGGCCGGGTCGAGCAGCCCGCCAAGGCCGACAGTGCTGTTCAGCAGAAACCGGAAAGAGTTGCGCAGCGCATCGTCAAGACGCAGCTGAAGAATGTTGTTCACCACATATAGCGGTTGGTCGAGGTTGGATGCGGCATTGCTGATCCCGTCACGCACCGGCTCCGGCACCACGGTGCCATAGCCAAGTGCAACAGGCCGGACGATGGCCCGGTCCACGGCAACGTTGAAATCGTGCATGGCGCGATTCGCGGCTTCGGTTGGGTCATCGATGGTGTTCGCATCGGGCAAAACCGCAGGCCCGCACGCCCCAAGGGACAGCAGAAACAGGGCAGCACCGGCGGAACGGATGCGATATGGAACACTGGCAGCGGGCAATGGAAATCTCGTCAACGCTTTCGTAGGCTATACACAATAGTGTCTCGGACCGGAAATCAAAGATGGGCACCATCAGACAATGGAAGATTTCCGACTTTTGGTAGATTATGTGGCAGGCCAGTCAACAATAAGTGACACCGGTGGCGCTTTCTTGCCGGTAAGAGGTAAGGCGAGATGAACAAACAGGCACAAGACGCCACCCGCGGGTCCACTGCGGACCCGAGGCTTGATTTCGGACAGGATGGCAGGCTTTTGGGCGCTGTCTTTCTGTTCAGCATGTTCACCAATGCGTTGATGCTGACCGGGCCGCTATTCATGTTGCAGGTCTATGACCGCGTCTTGGGCAGCCGGTCAGAGGAAACTCTGCTGGCGCTGTCCCTGCTGGTGACCTTCCTGTTCCTGATCATGGGCATTCTCGATTATGTGCGCGGCCGGGTCGCGGCGCGTATCGGGGCCAGATTGCAGGACCGTCTGGATGAACGGGTCTTTCGCGCGACATTGGCACGGGCGGGGCGCACCGGTCAGCAACAGACCGGCCTGATGGATCTGGAGGCAATCCAGCGGCTGCTGTCCTCGCCGGTGTTTCTGGCGGTGTTCGATCTGCCCTGGACCCCGCTTTTCCTGTTGGCGATCTTTGTTTTTCATCCCTGGCTGGGGTGGCTGGCGCTGGCCGGTGGCGGGTTGCTGGTGGTGATCACGCTGTTGAACCAGGCCCGTTCGGGCGGGCCGCTGGCCGAGGCGGGGCAGGCCTCGCTGATGGCGGATCGGGTGGCCGGGCGGCTTCAGACAGAATCGGAACTGGTGCGCAGCCTGGGGATGCAGGGGCGGGCCCTCGCGCGCTGGAAACACATGCGCGACCGGGCGCTGGCGCAGGGGATTACGGCATCGGATCGGGTTGGTGGGTTTACCACCCTGACCAAGACGCTGCGCCTGTTCCTGCAATCGGCGATGTTGGGGCTGGGGGCCTATCTGGTGCTTCAGGACCAGCTGACCGCCGGGGCGATGATTGCAGGGTCCATCCTGCTGGGGCGGGCGCTGGCCCCGATTGAAATGGCGATCGGCCAATGGCAACTGATCGCCCGTGCCCGGCAGGGCCGCCAGCGTCTGCGCAGATTGCTGCAGGAAGAACGCCCCGAACCCGTGCGCTTGGCGCTGCCGCGGCCCAGGGCGATGCTGGAGGTCAACCAGCTATCCGTCGTGCCGCCGGGGCACGGGCAGGCCACTTTGCGCGGGGTCACGTTCCGGGTGCAGCCGGGACAGGCGGTGGGGGTGATCGGCCCGTCTGGCGCGGGCAAATCGACATTGGCCAAGGCCCTGACCGGGGTGTGGAAACCCGCAGGTGGCCAGATCCGGCTGGATGGGGCGACGCTGGACCAGTACGATCCAGATACGCTGGGCCAGCTGATCGGGTATCTGCCGCAGACGGTGACCTTGTTCGACGGTTCGCTGGCGGAAAACATCGCCCGGCTTGAGGCCAATCCAGACCCCGCCAAGGTGGTAGAGGCGGCGGAGCGTGCGGATGCCGACGCACTGATCCGTCGTCAGAGCGACGGTTATGACACCTTGATGAACGATGGCGGCAACCGGCTGTCCGGCGGCCAGCTTCAGCGAATTGGGCTGGCAAGGGCGCTTTACGGCGATCCGGTGCTGTTGGTGCTGGATGAGCCCAATTCCAACCTCGACAATGACGGGGCCGAGGCGCTGAACCGCGCCATCCGGGCGATGAAGGCGGCGGGCAATGCGGTGCTGATCATGGCGCATCGTCCGGCGGCGCTGCGGGAATGCGATATGTTGCTGGTGCTGGAAAACGGGGCCGCGCGCATGTTTGGTCCAAGGGATGACGTCTTGCGCAAGGTGCTGCAGAACGCCGATCAAGTGGTGGGCGCAACCCGCGCGCCGGATGTGCAGGGAGGGTTGAGCTGATGGCGATGACAGATCCACGCAAGGCCTGGTCCGTGCGCGGCCCCATGATGCTGGGTATGCTGGCGCTGGCGGCCCTGATCGGCGGGTTCGGGGCCTGGGCTGCCCTGTCGAATATCGCGGGGGCGGTGGTGGCCTCGGGGCAGATCGAGGTCGACCGCAACCGGCAGGCGGTTCAGCACCCCGATGGCGGCGTCGTGCTGACATTGGATGTGATCGAGGGACAGCGGGTGAGCGAAGGTGATGTACTGCTGAGACTGGACCCGTCTGACCTGCAATCGGCGCTGTCGGTGGCCAACGCGCAACTGAACGAATGGCGCGCCCGGCAGGCCCGACTGGAAGCCGAGCGCGATTTGCGCCCGGACATCGCGTTCCCGCCCGACCTGCTGGAGGACGCAACAGAGGATGCCGACCTTGCCGAGTTGCTGGAAGGACAGCGCAACCTGTTCGCGGCACGGGCGGAAACCCTGACCCAGGAAACGGATCAATTGAACCGCAGGGCCGATCAGATCCGGGCCCAACTGGAAGGGATCGCCGCACAGCGCGAGGCGTTGACCGATCAGCGGGATCTTGTGGAACAGGAACTGGTCAACGTGCAGGACCTGATCGACCGCGGCCTGGTTGAGGCTTCGCGCGGGTTGGCGCTGCGCCGCGAAAGTGCGCGTTTGCTAGGGACATTGGGGGAACTGGATGCCAGCGCTGCGGAATCTGCCGGGCGGATCACCGAGATCGACCTGCAGATCCTGCAACTGGAAACCGAGCGCCGGGAAGAAGCCATCGGTCAGCTGCGAGAGGTCCGGGTGGAGCAGGCAGAGCTGGCCGAACGCGCCCGCGCCCTGATCCGGCAGATGAACCAGACGGAAATGCGCGCGCCCGTGGATGGCGTGGTTTACGGGCTGAACGTTTTTGGGGCCCGGTCGGTGGTGCAGGCGGCGCAGCCGGTGCTGTATCTGGTGCCCCAGGACCGGCCGCTGGTGATCTCAACCCGAATTGCCCCCACCAATGTGGACGAAGTCTTCGTCGGACAAGAGGTGGTGCTGCGCTTCCCGGCATTTGACGCACGCAACACGCCGGAATTGTTCGGGCAGGTGCGGCAGGTGTCTGCGGATGCGTTCGTGGATGAAGCTTCGGGCGTCAGCTACTACGAGGCTGAGATCGTCCTGAACGAGGGCGAGGTGGCGCGACTGGAGGACGAGACGCTGTTGCCAGGGATGCCGGTGGAGGCGTTCATCCGCACCGAGGACCGCACGCCGCTGGCCTATCTGCTGCGCCCCTTGGCCGACTATTTCAACCGGGCGTTCCGCGAGGGGTAAGCGGTTTCGCCGCGCCTTTGGCGCGTCGACCCGGCGAACGCGCCTCGTCACCCCCCGCTTACGCGGGGACCTCCTCGGCGCGTGCTGCCGCGGATCGGTTGAGAGGGCGGTCTGCCCTCGGGAGGGTGGCGCGTGGGATGGGGCCGAATGCCTCCGGCGGGAGTATTTGGACAAAGAAGAAGGCGAAGGTCGTTTTCACGTCCATCCCGGCGTGTTCGGGTGCTTGCCGGGGAGGCAGCGGCCCCCTAGGGTGCGGCGCGAAACTGGTTTCAGCGCGAAGAGGTGCGAGATGAGCAATTTTGAGGCCCGACTGGCCGAAATGGGGATCACCCTGCCCGATGCCCCGGCCCCGGCGGCCAATTATGTGCCCTTCGTCGTGGTGGGGGATATCGTCTATGTCTCGGGTCAAATCTCCAGCGACGAGGCCGGGCTGATCACCGGCAAGCTTGGCGCGGATATGGATACCGCCGACGGGGCCGCCGCCGCGCGGCGCTGCGCGATCAGCCTGCTGGCGCAGGTCAAGGCGGCTTGTGGCGGCGATCTGGATCGGCTGGTGCGGGTGATCAAGCTGACGGGGTTTGTCAATTCCACCGCAGATTACACCGACCAACCCAAGGTGGTGAACGGTGCCTCGGATTTCCTTGTCGAAGCGCTGGGGGAAGCGGGCCGGCACAGCCGGTCGGCGGTGTCTGCCGCGGCGCTGCCGCTTGGCGTGGCGGTGGAGATCGAGGGAATTTTCCAGATCGCATGAGCCTGCACCCCTCTTTCCTGACCGCGCCGATCGCGCATCGGGGGTTGCATGACGTGACCAGTGGGCGCCCGGAGAACGGGCTCTCTGCGGTGCGGGCGGCGCTCGATGCGGGCTATGGGCTGGAGCTTGACCTTCAGATTTCATCTGATGGGGTGGCCATGGTTTTTCACGACTATGAGCTGGACCGCGTGACGGGCGAAACGGGGCAGGTCAAGCGGCGCAGCGCGCTGGAGTTGGGCCAGATCAGCCTGGCCGGCAGTAAGGATCGCATTCCGCGACTGTCGGAGGTTCTGGCGCTGGTGGACGGGCGCGTGCCGATCCTGTTGGAGATCAAGGAGCAGTCGCGCGTCATGGGGCCGGTCGATGGCGCATTGGAACGGGCGGTTGCCGCCGACCTGGCGAACTACACAGGCCCCGTCGCGATGATGAGCTTCAACCCAGCCTCGGTCGCCGCCATGGCAAAGGCCGCCCCAGGCGTGCCGCGTGGCCTGACCAGCGGCAGCTATGATGACCCGGAATGGGCGCCGCTTGGGCAGGCGACCTTGGATCGGTTCCGCGCGTTGGAAGGGTTTGACAGGCTGGGGTGTTGCTTTGTCAGTCACTACCACAAGGACCTGTCCGACCCGGCGGTGGCAGCGCTGAAAGCGCGCGGCGTGCCGGTTCTGTGCTGGACCATCCGTACAGCCGAGGCCGAAACAGCGGCGCGTCAGGTGGCCGACAATGTGACATTCGAAGGGTATCTGCCATGACCATGCTGCGCACGACCCACAGCCTGGTGGCGGTCTTGACCCTCGTTTTGTTGGTTTCAGCCTTTCGCGGGGAATTACGGGTGGCGCTGAACGGGGTCGATTCCCCGTCGCTGCTGTTGGCGATCCCGGTTCTGGTGCTTGCGGCGCTTGTCACGGCGATCACCTCGGCCGCAACGGCTTTGGTGGCGAACATGGCCGCGCTGATTTTGCTTGGGCTTTACATGATCGAGGATGGCGGCGATGCCTTGACCCTGTCCGGGGCGGTCGGTCTGTTGGTCATGGGGGGCCTGTGTTTGGTGCAGGTTCGCCTTTCTTCCCGTGAAGATGATTGATCTTCGTGCCATGCGGCCCATTTGTTGAAGGGTAACTTCCGGGGCGCGACCATGGACGGCGATACCGCAGTTGACATCACGGCCTATGCCAGCCTGTCGGACATCCCGGCAGAAGAGTGGGATGCCTGCGCCTGTCCCGAAACCGCCGATGGCGGCCCTCCGGCTGACCCCTTCACGACCCATCGGTTCTTAAGTGCCCTGGAAGACAGCGGATCGGTTGGTCCTGGCACCGGCTGGCAGCCGCGTTACCTGCTAGCGCGGGCCGGTGGGCAGGTGATTGCCGCCGCGCCGCTATATGCCAAGGGCCACAGCCAGGGCGAATATATCTTCGATCATAACTGGGCCCATGCCTATGAACGGGCGGGCGGGCGCTACTACCCCAAGCTGCAGATGGCGGTGCCCTTCACGCCCGCCACTGGCAGGCGGTTTCTGACCCGACCGGGATGGGAGGATGTGGGCCGCGCCGCGTTGGTGCAAGGGGCGGTGCAAGTGGCCGAGGATAATGGGCTATCCTCGCTGCACATCACCTTTTGCACGGGGGAAGAGGCAGAGGCCGGGGCGCGGATTGGCCTTCTTCGCCGCACCACGCAGCAGTTCCATTGGGAAAACGCAGGGTATCAAAGCTTCGATGATTTCCTCGGTTCACTCTCCTCTCGCAAGCGCAAGACGATCCGCAAGGAACGCGCACAGGCGCAGGGGTTTGGCGGGCAGATCGTTTCACTGACCGGTGACGACCTGAGGCCCGAACATTGGGATGCCTTCTGGCATTTTTATCAGGATACCGGTGCGCGGAAATGGGGCAGCCCCTATCTGACTCGGGACTTTTTCGACATTGTGCAGGACACCCTGCGCGACGATGTGCTGCTGGTTCTGGCGCTGCGCGACGGTCAGGCGGTGGCGGGGGCGCTGAATTTCATCGGGCGGGATGTGCTGTTTGGGCGCTACTGGGGCTGCACCGAACATCATCCCTGCCTGCATTTCGAACTGTGCTACTATCAGGCCATCGACGCCGCGATTGCGCGGGGGCTGAACCGGGTAGAGGCAGGCGCGCAGGGCGAACACAAGCTGGCGCGCGGCTATCTGCCAGTGCAGACGCATTCGCTGCACTGGCTCGCCGATCCCGGCTTTTCCGAAGCGGTGGAGAATTACCTGCAGGCCGAACGCGCAGCGGTGGAGGAGGATATCGAGATCCTTACCGCCTATGGGCCGTTCCGCAAAGCGCAGGTGGAGGAACAGGAATGAGCGACAGGTTGACCGGGAAAGACCGGGATGCAGCACTTGCCCCGCTGCTGGCGGCGGGCTGGCAGATGGTCGAGGGTCGCGATGCCATCGCCAAAACCTATGTTTTCCGCAATTTCATCGAGGCCTTCGGCTTCATGACCCGCGCCGCGCTTTGGGCCGAGAGATGGAACCACCATCCGGAATGGTCCAACATCTACAAGACGGTGGAAGTCATCCTGACCAGCCATGACGTGGAGGGGCTGAGCGCCCGCGATGTGAAACTGGCGGCGAAGATGGATGCGTTGGTGGAGTAGGGATCTTGCAGCTAAGGGCAGTCTCAAACCTGGAGATCTCTGCCACGAACCCTGTAAAAACGTGTTAAGATAACTAGTGTTTTGCCCAAGGCTTCTGACACATGATCTTTCAGTTATTCTGGTGGTCGGAACGGCAGTACCAGAAACGGTCGCTTTAGACACATAGGTTCTGGTAAGGGGTTTATGTCCGGAATGCGGACGGAGCTGTCGTTCTGATTTAGATAGCGAAGGTCCTAAGATACGCGGACTTGTCGTGTTGCGACTTCATCATCGTCTCTCGCCAAATACGTTGCTCTGCTGTGATGATCTCCAACTCCCACACGCACGCCACAGCAGGGCGGTTGATCGTGTCCAATGGGACAGCATCATCATATTGGCGACGATAAATACGTTGGCAAAGGACCGAGCCTTGCACCCACCATTGTGCCGCAATTGTTAGGCCAAGATCGCCGGGATGAATGATTGCGAATCCCAAGCCGTTGTTGTCACCCATATTCGTGGCATCGGAAACAACCTCTTCACGGAGGAAGGCTTCGGCGGTCTCGATCATCTCATCGGTTACAATTTTGCCGTCGGCAAGTAGGTCGTAAACCTTGAACAGAATGATACCTAAATCCCAAACGCCTCGATCAACAGCCACCCGTGGTTTGTAAATTTCTATTGGGCCAGAATTCATCCAAAGAGCTCCCTTGCGATACAAGACAACGCTACCTTCTTTCCAGCTATGGTCAATTCTGCACCTGTAGATATCGCTAGATCGGGGCTCATTCCCGGCCTCGACGGCGGCGCAGAATATGCCAGAACTCAGCCGTTTATTCCGGGACAGATAGGCCCCTTTTTGTCACTGACAACTTTGACATAGAGGCAACCGCTAGAGTGGCAGTTGGTTCCCCCGAAATATAGAGGGGAACCGCCAAAGGATAGGGGCGCCCGAAGGCGCCCCCGACCTCAGATCTTCTCCAGTAATTCCTCGCCCACGGTCAGCTTGCAGGCGCCCGCTTCTTCTTCGAGGGTCAGCACCTTGACGACCCCATCCTCGGCCATCAGGGCGAAGCGCTGGCAACGGTTGTAAAGGCCGACGACGGGCGCTGAAAACTCCAGCCCGATGGCGCGGGTGAAGTCGCCCGCTGCGTCCGCTAGCATGGTGATGCCCGCCTCGGTCGCGCCGGTGTGCTGGCCCCAGGCGGTCATGGCGAAGGGGTCGTTCACGGAGATGCAGATCACTTCGTCCACGCCCTTTTCCGCAAACGCGTCGCGGGTGCGCATGAAGCTGGGCAGGTGGGTGGCGGAACAGCCGCGTGTAAAGGCCCCCGGCAGGCCAAAAATCACCACCTTGCGGCCCTTCAGTTTGGGGGCCAGCGGCACCTGTTCGGGGCCTTTTTCAGTGAAGATCAGAAAGGTGGTATCGGGCAGTTTGTCACCGACGCTAATCGCCATGGTTTTCCTCGTGCGCTGATTGGGTTACCAGAAGCGCATATATCTTATTGTCTGGCAGCTGCCAGAGCGCGGGAGGAAATTCATGTCGCACATCGTCGTGATCGGGGCCGGACAGGCCGGGTCGTCACTGGTGGCCAAACTGCGGTCCTCGGGGTTCGAGGGGCAGATCACGCTGATCGGCGAAGAAGATGCACCACCATACCAGCGCCCGCCGCTGTCCAAGGCCTATCTGCTTGGTGAAATGGACAAGGAACGTCTGTTTTTGCGCCCGGCGGCTTTTTATGCTGACAAGGACATCACCCTGAAGCTGGGGCAGCCAGTAACAGCGGTCGATGCCGCCGCGAAGATGGTCAGCATCGGGGACGAAGTGATCGCTTATGACCAGCTTGCGCTGACGACCGGGTCAACCCCGCGCCGCCTGCCTGCTGCGATTGGTGGCGACCTTCAGGGTGTTTTTACCGTGCGTGATCTGAAAGACGTCGACGCCATGGCCCCCGAAGTGATCGAAGGCCGTCGGGTGCTGATCGTCGGTGGTGGCTATATCGGGCTGGAGGCCGCTGCCGTTTGCGCCAAGAAGGGGATGCAAGTGACGCTGGTGGAAATGGCCGACCGCATCCTGCAACGCGTGGCCAGTCCGCAGACCTCTGACTATTTCCGGGCGCTTCACAAGGGTCGTGGCGTCGATATCCGCGAAGGCGTTGGCCTGACCCGGCTGACCGGCGAGGGGCGCGTGTCGGGCGCGGTGCTGTCCGATGGCAGCGAGTTGGCGCTCGATATGGTCATCGTGGGCGTCGGCATCGTGCCCGCCACCGGCCCTGCCGAACTGGCCGGGGTCGATCTGGAAAATGGCATCAAGACCGACGCCCATGGCCGCACCTCGGACCCGTCTATCTGGGCCGCGGGCGATTGCGCGTCCTTCCCCTACAAGGGCGGGCGCATCCGGCTGGAAAGCGTGCAGAACGCCATTGATCAGGCCGAATGCGTGGCCGTGAACATCATGGGCGAAGGCAAGGATTACGTGCCAGAGCCGTGGTTCTGGTCCGACCAGTATGACACCAAGCTGCAAATCGCGGGGCTGAATACAGGCTATGACGACATCGTGACGCGAGAGGTCGAGGGGACCCTGTCCTTCTGGTACTACAAGGGCGATCAGTTCCTTGCCGTCGACGCGATCAACGATCCACGCGGCTACATGGTGGGCAAGCGGTTGCTGTCCATGGGCAAGTCGCCCGACAAGGCGGCCGTGGCTGACCCGGCGACCGAGTTGAAGGCACTGCTGAAAGCGTGAGGATCATCGCAGGGAACCACAAGGGCAAGCGGTTGGCCTCGGTCGGCAAGGGGGATGCGGGCGCGCATCTGCGCCCCACGTCCGACCGGGTGCGCGAAAGCCTGTTCAACCTGCTGGTGAATGGCGGCTATGGCGACCCGATCACCGGCGCCCGCGTGCTGGACTTGTTTGCAGGCACCGGCGCGCTTGGGTTGGAGGCGCTGTCGCGCGGGGCGGCTTTTGCCTGTTTTGTCGATGATGGCACCTCTGCGCGGGCGCTTTTGCGCGAAAATATCGGGCTGTGTTCGGCCCAAGGCACGGCCAAGGGCTTTCGCCGCGACGCCACCAAACTGGGTGAGGCGCAGCAGCCCCCGTTCGACCTGATCTTCCTCGACCCGCCCTATGGCAAGGGTCTGGGGGAAAAGGCGCTGGAGGCGGCGATTGCGGGCGGCTGGCTGGCCCCCGATGCGCTGATCGTGTGGGAGGAAAATACCGCACCGCTTCCGCCCGATACCTGCGAACAGCTGGATCAGCGCCGCTATGGCGACACGCTGATCACCATCCTGCGCTACGAAGGAACCCAAACATGACACGCCCCGATCTGGTGATTTTCGACTGCGACGGGGTGCTGGTGGACAGCGAAACCGTGTCGAATGAGGTTTTGGCGGCCAACCTGACCGGCCACGGCCTGCCCATGACGCCCCAGGGCTGCATGGATCTGTTCGTCGGCGGCACCATAGCCTCGGTCGAAGGTAAGGCGCGCGATCTGGGGGCGGATCTGCCCACTGGTTGGGTCGATGAGATCTATGGCGAAATCTATACGGTGCTGCGCGCGGGTGTCGACGTGATCGCAGGTATCCCTGAATTGCTGGACCGGCTGGACGCAGAAGCCATTCCCTACGCCGTCGGGTCGAACGGCAGCGAAGAAAAGATGCAGATCACCCTTGGCCAGACCGGCCTGATGCCGCGTTTCGGCGATGCGATCTTTTCGGCCCATACACTTGGCGTGGCCAAGCCCGACCCGGGCCTTTACCTTGCCGCCGCCGCGCGTTTCGGCGTGGACCCGTCCCGCGCCGTGGTGGTGGAAGACAGCGCCACCGGCGCGAGGGCGGCCGCCCGCGCAGGGATGCACTGCCTGGGCTACGCCCCCCATGACGATGGTGCGCGGCTGAAAGCCACGGGGGCGGAGGTCTTCGGCAGCATGTTCGCCGTTCCGGGGCTCATCGGGTTAACGGCGGCCGCCCGATGATCCTGCCCGAGCATCACTGCCCCGGTTGTGGCACGGCGCAAAAGGCCTTCCCGCGCTACCCGTGGCACTTCTGCAAGGATTGTCTGCAATTGGCCCGCGACGGTCACGGGCGGCATCTGGAATTCGCCAATGCCTCGCTTAGCGGCGGGTTGGTCTGGCGCATCCGGGGGCAGGAGGATTGGCAAGATGCAACCTATGTTATGTGCCTGATCCACGACCGGCCCGTTCTAGTGCATGAAGCACGGTTTGGCGGCGTCGTTGCCGAACCCGTGCCGGAACTGCCACTGACCCATCTGCGCGGCCTTGTCGATCTGCGCAAAGCCTAGGAAACAACCCCTAGCGGTCCTTGTCCCCGGGGCCACAATATGCGACCGTCTTGGCTAATCAGAACATAACAGAGCAGCCCAACCGCCCCCATGCCGGCCCCTTCCGATTTGCTATCTTCTGTCTTCGGCTTTTCCGCCTTTCGCCCCGGGCAGGAAGAGATCGTGGATGCCGTGACCGCAGGGCGCGATGTGCTGGCGATCATGCCCACGGGTGGCGGCAAATCGCTGTGTTTCCAGTTGCCCGCTTTGTGCCGCGAGGGGCTGACCGTCGTCATTTCCCCCCTTATTGCGCTGATGCGCGATCAGGTGCGCGGCCTGCGCGAAGCGGGGGTTGAGGCGGGCGCGCTGACCTCTGGCAACACGGAAGAGGAAACCGATGCCGTCTGGCGCGGGCTGGAGGATGGCTCGCTCAAGCTGCTTTATATTGCGCCCGAACGGCTGGCCTCTGGCGGCACTGAACGGATGCTGTCGCGCGCGGGCGTCAGCCTGATCGCGGTGGATGAGGCGCATTGCGTCAGCCAGTGGGGCCACGATTTCCGCCCCGACTACCTGCGCATCGGTAACCTGCGCCGGTCGCTCGACGTGCCCTTGGCGGCCTTCACCGCCACAGCGGATGCCGAAACGCGGGCCGAAATCGTCAGCCGCCTGTTCAGCAAGGCTAACCCACCCGAAACCTTCTTGCGCGGCTTTGATCGGCCTAACCTGACGTTGGCCTTTGACGTCAAGAACCAGCCGCGCCAGCAGATCCTTGCCTTCGCCGCCGCCCGCATTGGGCAATCCGGCATCGTCTATTGCGGTACGCGGGCCAAGACCGAAACGTTGGCGAAGGCATTGCGGGACGCCGGGCATAACGCCTGTCACTATCATGGCGGGATGGAGGCCGAGGATCGCCGCATCGTCGAACGCCGCTTCGCGCAGGAGGATGGGCTGGTTGTCGTCGCCACCATCGCCTTCGGCATGGGCGTGGATAAGCCTGATATCCGGTGGGTGGCCCATGCGGACCTGCCCAAATCCATCGAAGCCTACTATCAGGAAATTGGCCGCGCAGGTCGCGACGGTGCGCCTGCTGATACGCTGACGCTGTTCGGCCCCGACGACATCCGCTTCCGCCGTCAACAGATCGACGAAGGGTTGGCCCCGCCCGACCGCAAGTCCGCCGATCACGCGCGGCTAAATGCGCTGCTCGGGCTGGCCGAGGCCACCGGCTGCCGCCGTCAGGTGCTGCTTGGCTATTTTGGCGAAGACCCTGAACCTTGCGGCAATTGCGACATGTGCAACGACCCGCCGGACCTGTTCGACGGTGGGGTTGCCGTGCAAAAGGCGCTGTCGGCCATGCTGCGCACTGGCGAAAGCTCTGGCGCGGGGCATCTGATCGACATCCTGATCGGCGCAGATACCGACAAGGTGCGCCAGCGCGGTCATGATGCCTTGCCGACCTACGGCGTCGGCACGGAATTTGACCGGCGCGGATGGCAGGCGGTGTTCCGGCAGATGGCCGCCCATGACCTGGTGCGCCCTGATCCCGACCGTCACGGCGCGCTGTTCATGACCGACAAGGCCCGCCCCATCCTGCGCGGCGAGGAAGGCATCACGCTCCGCCGCGACACGATCCGCAAGGCCGCGCGCCGTCCGGCGGTGAAGATGCTGGTCAGCGAAGAGGATGCACCGCTTCTGTCCGCGCTTAAGGCCAAGCGCCGGGCATTGGCCGAGGAGGCAGGCGTGCCGGCCTACGTGATCTTCACCGACAAGACTCTGATCGAAATGGCCGAAACGCGGCCCGGAACGCTCGACCAGATGGCGAAGGTCGGCGGCGTCGGGGCAACCAAGCTGGATCGCTACGGCGCGATGTTCCTTCAGGTCATCACCGGTGAGGCGACGCAGGCCGCGCATCCGCAACGCCGCAAACTGGCCGGGCGCGACGCGGGCCCTATATTCGATCAATTGATGCAGACGCAGGCAGGTCTGGCACGCGGCGAGATGGGGACAGAGAAATACCTGTCCTGCACCCATTCCACGATCCGCCAGATCGCCGAACGCCGCCCGGATTCGCTGGAAGACCTCGCGCGAATTCAGGGCATGGGGGAATTGAAGGTGGAACGCTTCGGACCGGCGTTCCTCGATGTGATAAGGGAAAGTGAATGCTGATTGTCGTCTCACCAGCCAAGAAACTCGACTGGGCCGAACGCCAGGCGGACATGACCACGCCGATGTTTCAGCAGGACGCCGATCATCTGGCAGAGGTCGCGCAGGGGCTTTCCGTCGCTGATCTGCAAAAGCTGATGCATATCAGTGAAAGCCTGGGCAAACTGAACCGCGACCGGTTTGCCTGCTTCCCAGAAGGTCAGGGCAAGCGCCCGGCGGTTCTGGGCTTTGCGGGCGACACCTATACCGGGCTGGAAGCTGGCAGTCTGGACCCGGAGGAGCTGGCCTATGCGCAGGATCACCTGCGGATTTTGTCGGGCCTCTACGGTTTGTTGCGCCCGCTGGACGCGATACAGGAACACAGGCTGGAAATGGGCAGCCGGCTGGCCACCGCGCGCGGAAAATCGCTGTATGACTACTGGGGTGACCAGATCGCCGAGGCGCTGAATGCCGAGGCAGACCGGGCGGGGACCGACACGCTGATCAATTGCGCTTCGGTCGAATATTTCTCTGCCGTGCAGCCCGAGGCGCTGCGTCTGAACGTCATCACACCCCAGTTTCTGGAAGAAAAGCCGGAGGGACCCAAAGTGGTCAGTTTCTGGGCCAAGAAGGCGCGCGGCGCGATGGCGCGGTTCGTGATCCAGAACCGGCTGAAGGACCCGGAAAGCATTCTTGACTTCGATACTGGCGGCTACCGCTATGAACCAGATCTGAGCGAACCGGGGCGGCCCGCCTTCTATCGTCCGGCCATGGCCGATGCATAGGGCGACCAAGCGGTTTGCAAACCGCTTGCAAGGGCCTTGCAAGGCCCTTTAACGCGCTTCAAGCGCGTTGGCGCGCTCAGCACACGGCGCATCCCATGCCAGGGGTCGGGGCGACCGGGGCATAGCCCTCGGACAACACCCGGCGCATCCCACCGGCCACGTCGACAACCGGGAAATCCACGGCCGCCGCGATCTGGCGGGTCGCGCGCGAGGTGCGGTTACCCGACCGGCAGATCAGGGCAAGGCGCTGCCCGTCCTGCAGATGCGGTCGCACGGCGGACAGGAAGCTGTCGCGATCAGCATAGGTGACCAGCAGCGCCCCTTCGACAACGCCGGTTTCCTGCCATTCCTCGGGCTCTCGGATGTCGACCAGCAGAATGGACCCATCCCCGGACAGCTCTGCCCCGGACAGGGTCTCCAGCGTCAGGTTTTCAGCCTGTGCACCCCGCCCCAAAAAACCAGCGGCGGCTGCGGCGACGGCAACAGCTGCGGTGCCGAATGCGATGAAGATACGTCGGTCCATGAGATGCCCTTTCCTGTCACAGCGCATGTAGACCCGGCGGATTAGGGCTTCAAGCGGGTGGGGCTGGCTGCCATTGTCGCAGGGCGCCCCGAAACCGGAGAGATCCCATGCTACAACCCATTGGTCCCGGACTCTGGCTGATTGATGGATCGCAGATCACCGCCGCGGCAGGGTTTCACTACCCCACCCGCATGGCGGTGCTGCGGTTAAGGGATGGTGGCCTGTGGCTGTGGTCGCCCGTGCGCCTGACCCCCGCGATCCTGGAGGCGACCCAGGCGCTTGGCCCGGTCCGCCACATCGTCGCGCCCAACCGACTGCATCACATGGCCCTGACCGATTGGGTGCATTTCTGTCCCGACGCGCATCTTCACGCTGCGCCGGGACTGCGGGCCAAGCGGGCGGATATCGCCTTTGCCGGGGATTTGGTGGAAGAACCGTCGCCGGATTGGGAAGGGCAGATTGATCAGGTGATTTTCCCCAACGCCATCGCGGATGAGGTCGTTTTCTTTCACCGCGATAGCGGCACGGTGCTGTTCACCGACCTGCTGCAACAGATGCCAAGGGGATGGTATCGTGGTTGGCGGCGGCTGGTGGCCTGGCTGGACCTGATGACCGGCAAGGAACCGCAAGTTCCACGCAAGTTCCGCATGGCGACGCGCGACAAATCCGCCGCCCGCGCCGCGCTCGGTCAGATCAGGGCATGGCAGCCGCAACAGGTGGTCATGGCGCATGGAACGCCCATCACGGGAAACGCCGATGCCTTCCTGGCCCGCGCCTTTGCCTGGCTTGACTGAGGGCTTCAGTCCTTTTTCAGCACATTCTCGGCAAAGGCCTTCTCAAAGGCCACCTGCTTTTCGGGGCTCGCCTCAGTCTGGTTCTGCGCCTTCCAGTCGTCATAGGGCATTCCGTAATAGGCCTCGCGCCCCTCGTCCTTGGTCATCGCCACGCCGCGGTCATTCGCGGCCTCTTGATACCAGCGCGACAGGCAGTTGCGGCAGAACCCGGCCATGTTCATCAGATCGATATTCTGCACATCGGGCCGGTCCTGCATCAGGTGCTGGCGCAGGCGGCGAAAGGCGGCGGCCTCGATCTCGATACGGGTCTGGTCGTCCATCCGGTCTCTCCTTCTTTACAAGACGCGCTTGGCGTAGGCGGTGCTCAGGTCTGTTACGTCGACCGACAGCGAACCGACGTCGGGCAATTGCGCCTCCATCACAGCCAGCACGCAGCCGGCAAGGCCGGCCTTGGTGGCATCATCGCGGCCCGGTAGCAGCGACAGGTCCGCATGGGCAAAGCTCTGTGGTTCGGTCCCGATACGCCAATGGGGGCAGGGCAGGGTGCGGATCTTCAGGCTGTCGGGGTGCGGAATGGCGGCATGGGCGGCCAAAGCCTGAAACAGTGCGTCGCACAGCGCATCATCCGCCGCGACATTGGCCGAATGTTGAACAGTCAGGTGGGGCATCTCAAGCTCCTTTCAGCAACCGGCATCGGTTAGCGCACCATCCAGAATCGGGGCCAGCCGCTGGCCCCAGTGTTCTTGCTGGTCCGCTGTTTCAATCAGGTCGTTGCGCAGTTCGATCAACACATGCACCCGGCCCGGGTCTGTCCCGTGACGGTCCATGCTGTCGCCGGGCAGATGGCCCGAATAGGGTTCATTGTCGCCGACATAGATATCGGCCTCGGCGCGCAGGCGGTCCAGCAAGGGCGCGGCCAGCCGGTCATCCTCCGCATAGAGAACACCGACATGCCATGGCCGCATCTCGCGCCCCTTGAACTGGGGGGTAAAGCTGTGGACGGCGCAGACAACCGTATCCTCCCGCCGCGCCGCCAGTCCCGCCAGCGCATCGTGATAGGGTCGGTGAAAGGCATCAAGCCGCCGTTCCTGTTCCACCGCGTCAGCGCCACGGTTCGCCGGAATGATAGACCCGTCATAAAGTTTCATCAGCACCGTCGGGTCATGTTCCCCGCGGTTGGGGTCGATCACGAGGCGCGAGAAATCCGACAGGATCACCGGCGCGCCCATTTCCCGTGCCAATACGCGCGAAAGCCCCGCCGCGCCGATATCATAGGCGATGTGGCGGTTCATATCCTCATCCGGCAACCCCAGGTCGCCGCCGTTCACGCAGCCCGGCACCCGGTTCGACGCATGGTCGCAGGTAATCAGCCAGCGAGAGTCGCGGTCTTGCCCTTCGATGTGGAAAGGGGCTGTCATTTTCGTGTTATCCTTCATAGACAAAAGGGACATAAGACAGGTTAGACGCGAGTGCCAGTTGTCTTGCCCCATGAATTGGGACATAAGGGCGCCAATCAAAATGCTAGCGCTAACATAATAGAAGTTGAAGCGAAGGGCCCCTCCATGAAAAGCCAGCGTAACGTCAAAATCGTGGCAACCCTTGGGCCTGCGTCCAATGACTATGAGATGATCCGCGCCCTGTTCGATGCCGGTGCCAATGTGTTCCGCCTGAATATGAGCCACGGGGACCATTCCGAAATTCGCGCGCGCCACACGATCATCCGCCAGATCGAGAAAGATACCGGCCGGCCGATCGCCGTGCTGGCTGACCTTCAGGGGCCGAAGCTGCGCTGCGGTGTCTTCGCTAATGGCCCGCATGAACTGGAAGACGGTGCGACCTTCCGCTTCGATCTGGACGGGGCCGAGGGCGACCATACCCGCGTGCAACTGCCCCACCCCGAGATTTTCGCGGCGCTGGAACCCGGCGCCACGCTTCTGGTCAATGACGGCAAGATCAAGCTTCAGGTGGAAACCTGCGGTGCGGATTATGCCAGCTGCAAGGTGATCGCGGGCGGCTCGATCTCGAACCGCAAGGGCGTGAACGTGCCCGATGTGGTGCTGCCGCTGGCGGCACTGTCGGACAAGGATCGCAAGGATTTGGAATTTGTCTGTCAGCTGGGGGTGGACTGGCTGGCGCTGTCCTTCGTGCAGCGGGCCGAAGATGTGCAAGAGGCGCGCACGCTGGCCAAGGGCCGCGCCGCGATCCTGTCCAAGATCGAAAAGCCCGCCGCCGTGAAGGCGTTCGAAGAAATCCTTGCCGTGTCTGACGGGATCATGGTGGCGCGTGGCGATCTGGGGGTGGAACTGCCCGTTCACGCGGTACCGCCGATCCAGAAACGCCTTGTCCGCAAATGCCGCGCCGCCGCCAAGCCGGTGATTGTCGCGACCCAGATGCTCGAATCGATGATCGAAAGCCCGGTGCCCACCCGCGCCGAGGTGTCGGATGTGGCCACCGCGATCTACGAAGGCGCCGATGCCGTGATGCTGAGCGCCGAAAGCGCCGCTGGCGGCTACCCGATCGAGGCGGTGACGACCATGCACAACGTCGCGCTGGAGGTGGAATCGGACAGCACCTACCGCGACATCATGGAATCCACCCGCAGCGTCAAGCGATCCACCGTTGCCGACGGCATCGTTTCTTCGGCTCGCGAAATTGCGGAAACGACAGATATCAAGGCCATTTGCTGCTTTACCCAGTCCGGCAGCACCGCTGCGCTTGTGGCCCGCGAACGGCCTCGCGTGCCGATCATCGCACTGACGCCGCTGGTCGATGTGGCCCGCCGCATGTGCCTGACCTGGGGCATGAACTGCTATCTGACCGGCGAACTGACCCGGTTCAAGATGGCGGTCGTGTCGGCGGCGCGGGCCGCGCGGGACGCGGGCTTTGCCACAGAAGAGGATTTTATCGTCGTAACCGCAGGTGTCCCCTTCAATGTTCAGGGCACAACGAATATCATTCGGGTCGCACCCTGTGACGAGCGTTTGATTATGTCGACCGATTTGGAATGATGCTCAGCCCCGACATCCTGCTGGCCCTGTCTACCCTGGTGATCCTCGTCTCGATCGCAGCGGCGCTGTCGGTCTGGTCGGACGGTCAGTTCCCCACCATTGCGCTTGGGGGGCTTGCAGCGGGGGTGGGCGTTTTCGTCTACGCCTATTGGACACTCGGTGATCCGCAAGGCTGGCGCGAAGTGCCAGATGCGTTCATCTCGGTCCTGTCGCGGATCGTGAACTGACCCCTTGCCTCCTTTCCCGATTGCCGGTAATGGACGCGCTCCAACCGGTGCGACCGGCCCAAGTGGCATGCCGAGTCGCGCTAGAACGTAGCCAATGAACTGGAGACGAAAATGCCCAAGATGAAGACAAAGTCGAGCGCCAAGAAGCGCTTCAAGGTCACGGCTTCCGGCCGTGTCAAAGCAGGCCAGGCGGGTAAGCGCCACGGCATGATCAAACGGACCACCAAGTTCATCCGCACCGCGCGGGGAACCACCGTCCTGTCCGCCCCTGACGAGAAGATCGTCAAGGGTTACATGCCCTACGCCCGCTAAGGAGGCCTTGAAAGATGTCCCGAGTTAAAGGTGGGGTCAAAACCCACGCCCGTCACCGCAAGATCGTCAAGGCCGCCAAAGGCTATTACGGCGCACGCAGCCGCAATTTCCGCACCGCGACGCAGGCGGTCGACAAGGCGAACCAGTACGCGACCCGCGACCGCAAGGCCCGCAAGCGTCAGTTCCGCGCCCTGTGGATTCAGCGTATCAACGCCGCCGTTCGCAGCCATGACGAATCGCTGACCTATTCGCGCTTCATCAACGGCCTGTCGCTGGCCGGTATCGAAGTGGACCGCAAGGTTCTGGCCGACCTGGCCGTGCACGAGCCCGAAGCCTTCGGTGCCATCGTCGCACAGGCGAAAGGCGCGCTGGCCTGATCTGGGCCGCACCGCGAAACACAACAAAGGGCCTGTCAGCGACGATGCTGGCAGGCCCTTTTTCTGTTTCGGTCCAAGATCACCAATAATCGGGATTGTTCAGGGCCGCCACGCAGGTGGACGGGCCTTGCAACGGGGCCAGCGGCGCGCCATCCAGCGACTGCGCCAGCCAGCCCTCGGAGTGGTTCAGAGGCAGCGGCGGCAGAACCATGTCCGCGGTAACGGGGCGAAAGCCCACCTTGCCATAGTAATTCGGGTCGCCATAGGTCACGGCCACATCCACACCTTGTGCCTGCAGCGTCTGCAACCCGTGACGCAGCAGCGCCTGACCCACACCCTTGCCTTGTTCGGCGGTGGCCACTGCCACGGGCGACAGCAGGAACACCCGGCGCGGGTCCTGCGGGAAGCTTAGCCGTGAAAAGCAGATGCCGCCTGTCACCCGGTCCGCATCCAGGGACAGGAAGACCGCCAGATCATCCTCGGGTGTTTGCAGCATATCACGCACAAGCGCCCCGATCAGCGCGCCTTCCCCGGCCCCCTCGGACGCGGTGAAGGTCGCGGTGAACAGCGCCGTGATCTCATCCGTTCGGGTTTGATAGTCGGATGTAAAGTCCATGTGATGCCCCCTTCGCCGCTGTTATTCGAGGCGCATGTATTTCCGCCGCGCTTCCTGCTCGATATCCAACTGAAGCTGAACCGCCGCAAGATCTTTCAACAGGGCGGTGCGCGCATCGCCTTCGGGTGTGTCCTTCAATTGCGCGGTCAGGGTTTCCACCGCCTTGCGCAGTTCGATCTCTCGCGGCAGCACGCCTGCCTCGGCCATGATCCGGAACCCGGCGGCCTCTGCCCCGCCTGTGTCGGGCTTCAGCGGTTTGCCCGCGCCCTTCAATTCATCCAGCTGCCCTTCGGCTTGCGCTTTGAGGATCTGCCGTTCTGCTAGCTTGTCCCATTTCATGACATGCCCTTCCGGATCGGGGTGATATGTTTCGGCTGCCCCGATGCTAGCATGACGACCGCTTGCGGGCTACGCGGACCGGTCGCCGCACAGCCGATATGTCTGCCTATGCCGTTCCCTGCTTGCATTCTGCGCCCCCTCTGGCTAGCAGTCAGGCCGATGCGACAAGAGGCATGACCATGGACGATCTGCGCGAAAAATACCTGAAAGCCATTGCCGACGTGGCCGATGAGGCCGGGCTGGAGGATCTGCGCGTGCAGGCCCTTGGCAAAAAAGGCGAGATCAGCTTGCAGATGCGAGAGCTTGGCAAGATGACGCCAGAGGAACGCCAGGTCGCAGGCCCGGCGTTGAATGCGCTGAAGAATGAGGTCAATTCGGCGCTGGCCGCCCGCAAGGCCGCCCTTGGCGACGCGGCGCTGAACGAACGGCTGCGCGGCGAATGGCTCGACGTGACGCTGCCAGCCCGCCACCGCCGTCAAGGCACCATCCATCCGGTCAGTCAGGTGACGGAAGAGGTCACCGCGATCTTCGCCGATATGGGTTTCGCTGTTGCCGAAGGCCCGCAGATCGAAACCGACTGGTACAATTTCGACGCGCTGAACATCCCCGGCCACCACCCCGCACGGGCTGAGATGGACACGTTCTATACGCATCGCAAGGAAGGTGACAATCGCCCGCCCCACGTGCTGCGCACCCATACCAGCCCAGTGCAGATCCGCTATATGGAAGCGCACGGCACCCCCTGCCGCGTGATCGCGCCGGGCCGTGTCTACCGCGCCGATTATGACCAGACCCATACGCCGATGTTCCATCAGGTCGAGGGGCTGGCTATCGACAAGGATATCTCCATGGCGAACCTGAAATGGGTGCTGGAGGAGTTCTTCTCGGCCTATTTTGGCGCCAAGGTCAAAACCCGCTTCCGCGCGTCGCACTTCCCGTTCACGGAACCCTCGGCAGAGGTCGATATCCAGTGTTCCTGGGAAGGCGGCACCGTGAAAGTGGGCGAAGGCGACGACTGGCTGGAGGTGCTGGGGTCCGGCATGGTCCACCCCCATGTGCTGCGGTCTGCCGGGGTCGATCCGGCTGAGTGGCAGGGCTTTGCCTTCGGCATGGGCATCGACCGGATTGCCATGCTGAAATACGGCATCCCCGACCTGCGCGCGTTCTTCGATTCAGACCTGCGGTGGTTGAGGCACTACGGGTTTGCAGCTCTCGATGTGCCTGCGGTGCATTCGGGGGTGTGAGTGAAGTACAGTGTCTCGAATGAACGCAAGTTATTGAGGCTACTAGCGGACTGTGAAGAAGAATCCGGGCTGTTCTTTGCGAGATGGGATGAAATCCGACAGCAAAACTACTCGCCGGACTATATAGCTGGAATTGAAGGCGCTCCTGATCTTTCTTTCGAGAATGAACGCTGCCTCAAATTCTTGTTGGAGCGGGGTCTCGTAGAGGATCTCCCGAGGTTGGCAACCAAAGAGGGTCGCCACTTCAAGATAACACTCCGTGGGATGCAGGAATTAGAACGTAGCTCGACTGTAGGCAAGCTAAGCAGGCTGCTTAGCGGCATCTGGGGGTTCTTCCTAGCGCTTCAGATCACTGCGCTGATCGGGCTTGGAATAGCAATCTTTACACTATTGGACCGCTCGGTCGTATGCGATTGGCCGTTCGCTAGCTACACAGAGAAGTGCAACCATCAGGATGCGCGTCCCGATCAGAACCAGCAGTAGTACGGATGATCCACCCATCATAGGCGCGGAGGTTCCCGCGGCACGGCGATTTGGCTGTCACCTGCACTCCCCTCGACCCTCTCACGGATGCGGCACGATAAAGTGCTCCACACAGACGCAGCATCGCCGCACCGCGGCCCGACGATGCGCGGCTTGGACCCTTGAAACCCGCACCACCTCCGATCCGTCTCGCCCCCTCTCACCCCGCGCGGGGGAAGGGCCTTCGAAGGCCCTTGAAAAGAGGTTTCGAAACCTCTTCCCCGCGCAATCTAAAAGGTATCGCATCAATACCGACCGGGCAGGTCATTCCCAAATCCGCCGTTTCGTATGCACGCCTGGTGTACGGGGGGGTACAGGGGGTGTACGCTTGGCCCCCCCTTTTGGGCATTCCGCGCTTTGTGAATTTCCCGTCCCGCGCTAGGCTTCCGGTTCCCCAACCCGGAGCCTGACCATGCTGAAATCCCTCGCCCCCGCCGTCCTCGCCCTGACCCTCGCCACGCCCGCTTTGGCCGATGAGGTCTGGTCTTCTGACACCGGAGAAATCGTTTATCTTTCAGATGAATACGGCTCGGCCATCCTCAGCTTCGCCGACTATGGCGGCCTGCCGGGAGAGCTCATTTTCCCGGGCCTTGCGGGCAA
>ENA-OWNT01001772-OWNT01001772.1-seawater-metagenome-genome-assembly--contig:-NODE-1772-length-25237-cov-4.709897_pt1 | contig 25237 bp, 25 predicted proteins | sample MGYA00238136_ERZ651165 | MGnify/ENA primary metagenome ERZ651165 (study PRJEB26861, sample SAMN08777766) | seawater metagenome | isolation source: coastal seawater | place: USA: Florida | collected...
TTGGCACAACCTCATTTGCCATCGACAACCTCAACCTCAACGACAACACCGCAGATGGCGCCATTGCATCCCTCCCCCTCCTGTTCATGAACCCGTCCAACGACGTGTCCGACACCTACGGTCGCATTCGCGTCCAAGGCACATCCACCACCTTGTTTTCCGATCTGAAACCTCCCCCCTGTAACTACACTGGCGGTGCCACAGTCTTCGCCAGTTTTGTTGAGGTAGGTTCTAAAACTGCCGATGAGGATGTGGTGCAGTATGAAGTGTTTGTAGCTGTCGGACGACCTGGGGAACCGATTGGAGTCAACAGGGAAAAACGAGATCCTCCGGGACCACCGGACGGAGTCGCGGTGTTGAGATACGTGACATCTGATTTCGTCAAGTGAGTGGATCGTGATGGTGATTGTTGTTATTGTTGTCTAAAATGCCTTCTCACTGCAATGCTTTGCCCTTCAGTTATAGCGACGCTATCCAAGTTCTCTATTTACCCGACGGCAGTGGCAGCAGCAGCAGCAATGACGGCAGCATCTGGACGGTCAAGTCTCTGGATCGAGACGTGGTCTCTGGGACTTACTTGCTGTTGGCAAGTTACGGTTCCACTGTTCATAGTTTCCGCGCAGTCTGGCCTGCTGTTGAAAACGCCTTCGCCCCCACCACAGGGGATTTGAAAGACGGCAACTTCAAAGACCACGATGACGCGAATGTGATTTTCCACTCACCAACGGCCCGCTGGGTCGACATGCAGATTATGTACCAGAAGTGGGATAAGAACTACTGCGATAACGTGGACGGATATCGGCGGACGGTCAGTGTTCGTACATCAACGGATGGATTGAAAGGACAGAATTTCACCGATGACTGGGGCTGTTTAGATCACCCGCAGACGTCGGAGCATTGTCAAACATACAACTTAACCAACATGGTAGTGCCGGGCGACGATGACCCTCCGGAGTTAGAGTTTTACAGAATCCGACCGTTTTATTTGGAGACGGCGCTCTCCTCACTACAGGTTTGCTTGCACCAGCGCTGCTGCTGGTTGAAAGTTTCAATTTGTTACCAAACGTTCATTTGACATGAACGAACAGCCTCTTGTGTCTTCTTGCAAAGCTAACTGGTGAATGCATTTTTGTTTTGCTTTGGACTGAAAAATTAATGTCAATGTCAACGTCAAGTCAGGTCAATGCCACAGCCACAGTCTATGTTACGCCATCCAAGCATGAGCAAAAGTACTTGAGTATAACAGTCACAGTGCAACGTCGACGCAATGTAGCGCAAAGGTTCCTTTGGACCTTTGGATCAGCTGTGATAGCGATACTGCCCCTTGTACCTTTGGATGAGCTATGCATAGCAGGCATAACCATAGCAAGCATCATACCTGCATACTGCAACTGACCGTGAACACACATGAACACGAATCGCGCGAGGGCAAACATGTACTAAGAGTACTAGACCAGTACTAGTACCGTAGACAACTGACTTGTGTGCTGGGACAAAAAGTGTCTGTGGTCCCAGACAGCTGCCGCACTGGCGTCGATCGCACGCACTGTCACACTGTCGGCGGTGCCAATTATCAAACGGTGACAACAGCGGAGTGAACGAACGAACGAACGAACGAACGAACGAAGGGACGAACGAAGGAACGAAGGAACGAACGACGTGCCAGGCAGGCCAGCGTGCGTTCGGTTCTTGCGGTTGTTGCGGTTGTTTCGACTGTTTCGACTGTTTCGGTGGTTCGACTGAAGAGGTGGTTCGATTCAGTTCGCTTGTTCGAGTCGGTCGTTGGGGTGGGTTGGGTGGTTCGATTCGTTTTTGGTTTTTGGTTGGTTCGAGTCGTTGGTGGGGTGGTTGGAAGGTTCGATTTCGTTGGTTGGTTGGAAGGGTGGTTCGGTTGTTTGTTCGTTCGTTTGAGTTGTTCCGACTCAATTCGACTCAAGTCGTTTGTTTGGTTTGGTTGTGCTCGTTCGTTCGTTCGATGCGTTCGTTCGTTCGTCGTGTGGTTGTGTGTTCGTTCGTTTGTTCGTTCGTCCGTTTGTTTGAGTACGAGTACGAGTTCTCGGGTCGTGTGGTTTGGTATGCGTGTTGGTCTCTGTGTTCGTTCATTTGATTGATGGTGTGTGCTTGTTGGAGCGTCCCATCCGTCGGTGCGTTCGCGCTGAGTTTGTTTGTTGCTTGGCTCACGTGTTGGTTGGTTCGTTACCTGACTTGGTCCTTGACTCGTTCGCTGGTTGCTAGCTTGCTCTGCGTGTTCCGACCTGCAGAACGATCCTTGCTTTCGTCCTCACCAAGGAGAACGTGCAGTCCAAACCAGCGCTGCGCAGCCAACCGATGAAAGGACTGAATGCGTGCGAGAGAGCTTTGTTGTGCTCCGTGTGGAAAACCAAAAAATAAAAAAAATTAGGGGATTTTGATCACTCTCATAGTTGCTAATGCCTGGCACGTAGACGTCTACATACACTGCCAGTCTGAGCGCCACCAAAATGTCGCAGTTGCAGCCCGCGAGCTCGAAAGAGCACGAGTCTACCGTGCCGCCACACATGGGACCGAGTGATCTGCCTGTGTATGAAATGTCAGAGCTCAACGTTTTCAATAGCCTCAATTTCGGTGTGTGGATCGCCAGCTTTGCTCCTGGAGCATCAAAGTATATTTTCGCCAATACCAAGTGCACGGAGATGTTAAATCAGTCGAGAGAGCACATGGTACGGAGCAACTGCTGTGACAGGCCTCCTGTTTGTGGCATGGGCCGCCCTGCTCATCATGTGCTTGCGTAACTGAGAATGATGTGTTTTGTAGTATTCACTAGATCTTGAGGATGGTGCCAGCGTTGGAATTTTAAAATTCCACCAGAAGATTTATCAAGATTGTCAAGTCGATGAGCGAATTCTTCCTTCAAACGTGAGAACAATATATCCAAACGGCAAGGCCACGACAATTGAGGTAGACATGAGTCCAATTCGAGTGAATTACCATGGAGTTGCTCAAACGTTCCTGCTTTTCGTTGGCACGCCACAACAGCGACGCACGGAAGTGGACAACAAAATGAAACGCCTACTTTTAACCAACGATCACTTCACGTCACTGCGAATGCTCTTTCTCCAAAAGTGTGGGGAGTTGCTCATGTCGTCTAACTCTGCGTTCGAGTTCTTCAACAACCACTTTGAGTTCCAAAACGGCAAAGGTTTCAACGAGCAGACTCTCAGTGACTTGTTGCACCTCGCTACCATCGCACCGCATCACGGACAAACTGTGGATCAAATGATAGCGCGACTGACGGCACTTCCTCTTGGTGCACCCGCTTTAATGTTCGAGCTATATTTTGCGGGAGACGGCGAGGTGGACAAGCCGGAAGAACGTCGTTGGTTTCGAGTGGAAGCTGTTTGCATGACGGACCCGGTGATAAGCGAGTTGGCAGTGTCGATTAAGTTGATTGAGATAACGGACCTCAAGACTGTGCAGTATCAACTGTCTCAAAAAGAGAAGGAGTTGCGGCAGGCGAACAAACTTATTCGGCGTCAGGTATGCGCGGTTTGTCGGACAGTTCGATTTTCGATTATCCCAACTAAGTGGTTTGTTGTTGTGTTGTGTAGGCGCGCGAAGAGGTGCATCGTATTCGACTCAAAAGTGACCGTGATGTCGCTGAAAGAACGAGTCGCAAATTGCAGAAAGTGGGTTGGATTTGCACAATGCCTCGTGATTGTCAATTGTCGATGAGCGTCGGTGTTTTGTTGTGGTTGCCACAGGCGCTGTACTTTTTAAGTCATGAGACTCGGAATCAGTTAATGCCGATTCAGGCTATCGTGAGCCAGGGCGTTGGGAACATTAACCAGGACGAGGTTGATATGTTGGTACGTTCGATGGATTGTGGAACTCAACTTGGGGTTGGTGCAGTAATTGGTAGTAACCTGGCTGGCTGTGTGGTGCGATTGGCAGGGTGATTGTATCAGCGCCATTGACTCTATCATGCGCAACGTTCTGATGATGAGCAAAATGAACGTGGACGATACTCAAGCCTTCGCGAAAGGGTTGTCGGAGACTATGGAGCCTTTGTTTTCGCTTCGCACGCTGTTCGACACATGTTGTTCTTATGCATCACAAATGCTCGAGCAACTTCATTTGAAAGACGAGGTGAAGGATATAGTGAAGTTTAAGTCGTCGATAGTGGTACGCACTGCTGTTCGTATGGGATGCTTGGTTTCACGACGTGGGTGATCACGCAAAGTGTGTTGATATACATTGTGACCAGGTTTCGCCAGAGGTAGAGGGTGTTCTTCGGGAAGAATGTGCATCTCCATCCGATGTTGAGAAGCTGTGGGTGCATGGCAATCGTCAGTTTACAGTTCAAATTGTGACGAATCTTTTGTCGAATGCCATCAAGTTTACGGACGAAGGGACGATTACTCTGGAGTTCGCACTAGCGATTGCGGGTGACGGAAATTCCAATTCGCCGCGTGGGGAGCACACGGATCCAATCATTTCAAGTGTTGAGACGGCGGAGGATTCGAGTCCGACTGCCAGTGCACTAGATGATGATAGCAGCGTTTGCAAGTCCATAGAAGGGGTGTCGGTTTTGGAGGGAACGGGATCGGACGGACTGTTGGATGGCGAGTCATCAGCCAAGCAGTGTTGTGAGAGTGTCGAGGATGGCCCAAGTGCTGTGCCGGCGTGGATCAACAATGGAACGGCGAGTTCGTCTGAAGTTGCGAGTCAGGACAATGAGTCAGTTGGTTTGCCTGCTTGGATAAACAATGGATCATCAACACCTTCATCGGAGTCCACGAGCAATAAAGGCGACGATGGCGCTTTGCCGTCCTGGATCAACAACAGTGGCGTGTCACCATCGTCTGCATCGACTAGCGAGCGCAACGATGGAGGGCCTGTGCCGTCATGGATCAATGATGGGGCACAGAAGAAGTCACATGAATCTTCCATGGTGAGCGAGGATTTCGGTTCTCTTCCAGGGTGGATCAATAACGGTGCTGGAACCTTGCAAGAGCAAGGTTCAGCCTGCGTTGTTGGAGATGAGCTGATGTTGTCGAATGGGAGCTTGGAGGAGAGTCATAGTAGCGATGACGACCCACTTTCGTCATTGGTGTTGACGCCGGATCCAACTGGGGAAAATGGTGAATCGGGGACATCGATATCCGGGGTTTCTTCAACGTGTTCGTCACAGAACGTGTCAGAGTTCGACCATACCTCTATCTTTGCGGATGATGACTCGCGTCGTGCCTCTGGGGCCGCACCGAAGAATTCACAAGAGACAATTAACACTGTGGCTGAGTATGGGAACCGCGTCAAAGAGAATCACAATCGTCGTCGAGGAGGTACTTGGTCACAATGATGATGTTATTATGACTGTCGTTTCGTAGTTTGTGTTGATCAATGAATGGTGATGTCGCTAGGTCGTCGCTTGTGTCTCCAGGTTAGCGTGTCAGACACCGGGTAAGTGTACAGCGTTGCCAGTGTTGTTTTCGTCGAAAATATAAGGACCGAACTGTGCACGATGAGTAAGGACTGTGTGCGTTGGTATGATTGATGTAGATGCGGGGTGAAGGAGGAGGACTGCGCACGTATCATGACTGAATTTGGTACGTGTGAAAGCTGTTTCGTTGAAATGCGTTGAGTTGATGTTGTGCAGGTGTTGATGGATTTGTTGTGTGACCATGCAGGCCAAGCTCGTACTGGGCGAGCCGTCCTGATTGATGGCACGGGGTTAGGACTGCCAATCTCGAAAAAGCTTGTGAGTGCGGCGTTTTGTTTGCACGTGCACAGCCTTACTTGTTGTGCGCATCGGAATGAAGTTTCCATTGGATGGTGTTGTAGGCTGAGAAAATGGGAGGGTCATTGACTGTTGCGAGCAAGGTTGGAGAAGGGACGACATTCACGGTGCAAGTACCTCTCCGTGTTGGGAATTCAAGCGAGGGGTAAGGGTGTAACTTTGTGGATAGTCTCCATGAGGTGTTGCTGCATGCGCGGTTAATTGTGTTGTTTATTTTGTTCCATTGTGTTCAGCGATCTGGGGCCGCAAGCGAAGGTGCCACTTCGTTGCCTGTCATGGATGCAGAAGGTGCGGCAATGTGACTGATTGTGTCTCTGCCCTGAACTGACTTGGTGACTAATTGACGGATGTTGCGTGTGTTGTGTTCAGGCAATGGATGTTGTGGGTGACTGCAGTCAGCCACAGCAAGCGGATATTTTGGTTGTGGAGGATAATCCTGTCCAGCGAAAGCTGTGGGTTCTTCCGTTGTCAGTGTTGATTGATTGATTTGAAACACCATCATGACGTATCGTTTGCTTCATCACGCATGTAGGTACAAGCACCGTGCTGAGAGAGAAGGGCTGCGAATTATTTTAGTTTCGTCAGGTGAGTGTTTTGTGTGGAGATGGGTATGTCAGCCCATTTGCGGTGCTCATTCTGTGAAAATGGGGGTCTCATTCTGTGTTTCAGGCCCGGTAGCTTTGTCATTCATCCGGAATCGCCAATCGTTTGCCATTGTCGTTCTGGACTTTTTGATGGACGACGTACGCTGGCAATCCAATGTGTGCTGAATTTGCTTCACGAACTCATGTATGCGCGTGTCTTGGTGGTAGATGGCGGGCGATGAAGTTTGTCGCGCGATGCGTGCGGACGGATACGAGGGAGTAATTGTTTGTGTGTCGGGGAACGCCTTTTCGGTTCGTGAGATCCGGTGTTGTGTGGATTGTGGCGACAATGTTTCGGTCGTCATTGACTGGTGGGATTTTGCGTAGGACGAAGAGCGCCAAGAATTCCAAACCAAGCATGGTTTTGATGATGTGATCACGAAAGGCGCGTATCCATCGTGCTTCGACATTTTTACGGAGCTTGGGAGAGCAAAGCAAGGGAAAGATTCGAAGTCCAAACAACAATAGCATTGATCGATAGTAGAGAATTTGAGCGCTTTGGACTGCAAAGAGGGCACTCGCTTTGGTGACTGCCCAGTCACCTTCACTGGCGACTGTTGTAACACAATTTATGTCGAGTTCACCGTAGTTTTTTTTGCATTTTATCACAATCACAATGGATTCAAACTGTGTGGTCCACTGCTACCAGCACATTCCACATAAAAATAAGCGCCACACTATGCTCCCAGATCCGACGATGAACTTTGCCTTTGCCGTTTTCGTGCGTAGGGATCAAAACTGAGGAATTTGAGCTTGGCCGCGTTGAATAAGTCTACAGCGGCAACACGAGAATATGACTTTCCACTCGTGCGGGCACGTTATCGCACAACAGGATATCAAAACAAACCTCCCTGCGACTTCTTTTGCCGACGTGATAGTTCCGCCAATTCAAAGCAAAGTGCAATGATACGAGCCTACACGATAGTGATGACGGGTCATGTGGTAAGTTTGAAGATGGCGATGCCGACGAGTCTGGCGCACCTGAAACAACAAGCCTAGTAAAAGTGTAAAAGAAAAAAACACTTTTGACTCCGGTAACTCTAAAGTGATGTCACCATATCCAATTGTGGTGAATGATATCATTGCAAAGTATATGTAGCTGCAACAATCACGGAAGCAACACAATTACCAACAGAACTGGAGAAACGGAGCAGGGTAGGCAACGTTGGCATGGATAATGACAAGACGCACGTCAAGAACCGTTCTGCGCGAGATGGGTTGCACCCAACAGGGAGTGCGGTTGCGTTGACGAAAGGTTCTTGAAGGGCCTCCAGAACGACGAACCCGATCGCCAGGAATACCATTTCAAGAACAAGTACCAACACTAAAACAATCGCCCTACGCATGATGCGGCCAAAGTATTGGTTCCCCTCCACGTTGTTGTGTTGCAAATGGCCATAGATCGCTGACTCAATATTGGAATCAAAAATTTCGCGTTGCCAATATCCGAGAGAAAACAAAAATATGATCACGCCAGGGACAGCCATGAAAATGACAGTCAGTTTTCCTGCCTACAAAACAGATGCAGCTCAGTAACGTGGAAATATAACCTTGATATTTTGAACAAGCATGACGAAACATGCCTCCGTTGTGGGAGTGATGTCGCCGTACCCAACCGTGGACATGGTTATCAGACCAAAATACAAGCTTTCTTGGAAGTTGATGTTTTCAACCGCCGTGAAAATGGCAGCGAATACTGTCATCCAGGCGAACGTGAGTGCTGCAAGGATTGTCGCGAAAAGCGATCGGCGTCTTTTGTGGATTTGTTTTGCGCAAGTGCGCAAACCACGCCGTTTTCTACTGCCATCGGGCTCATACGGGTCCAGCATATCTGCAAAATAAAAATGAGGCGACCCAACAGGCTTGTGATCGACAGGATTGACACCTTGTACAAGGACTCCATTGGTGTGTACATCAGTTACAATGCCTGTGTTTGCAGCATTGTTAGAGCTGTTAGAGCTATTTGAAGTGGAGTACAGCAATACACATGAATTCACTTGCCCACTTCGCCTGGGATCAGTACACCTTCCTCCAAATCCGAGCTCATGCCGTACAGGCAATTGGATAAAGTCACACGCGTGCCCACCTGCATGCCGGCCGCACGAAAGATGTTTCATTTTCCAAATCGTTGCCATACGTCGATACTGACAATGAAAGCATGCGTACCTCCATATGTTTGGACTCGTTTGCTGTTGGCTGGAGACAGCAACCTGAGTATGCGAAATGTCGTCCACCTTTGATGTTTTGGACGCTGAAAATTTTTGCGTACTTTGCGGATCCCAACTTTACGACCACCCCAACAGGTGTTTTAAAGTGCAAAGGGCCGTTCAGGGCACAACTGTGGTGAGACTCTGGTACACTTTCATCACTTTTGCTGCTGAATTCAGAACGGCGGAAGCACTCAAATTCCAGAGGGACGTTGCCGTTGGGGAATACCGCACGGATAGGGGTGCTAATTTCCTCGACAATGGTGCCGTGAACCCATTGGGAGTCGTGGTTTACAAGGACAACGCGTCCCTCAGCACAAATTTTGCCATCGTGCAACGGAAGATAGGACGGGAGGCTTGTTGATTCCGTTGACAAGACTTGGTGATGCGCAAACTCCAGGGGTGTTTCAACGGCCTGCCAGCATTGAAAACCAGAGCGGTTACCGTCGGCGGATGTGCAACAAGTTCAGTGGGCTCGCATAGTGACATACATCGATTTTGACCATGTAGCGCGGAGGCTGGACGTTGACACGTAGGCGCCGAATCCACTGCAACGAGGTTTTCGTCACTTTGACATCCACGGACTCGCCAACTGCCCATTGGCAAAGGGTTGAGAACGTCTCCGATCGAGCGTGAAAACGTCGGTCAGTTCGTACTTCGCCACCAGGAACATTGTCCTAAACGAGATCAAATGGCGAGCTTTTTAACGAAAAGCATATCACGCGCCTTGCAGTGCACCACGCATACCTGTCGACGCCAACATGACACGACAGTTACGATGGCAATTTGGAAGGTACAGTTCGATTGAAGATCGCGGATGCCGATTTCATGGGCAACTCCATGAAAGTACTGGTCACCCCGGAAGAGAAGATACTTTTCGGCATCACTTCTGGACACCGGGGGTGGAGCAACACCAGCGGTCGTTCGATCGTGAATGCGACCCGTTGACGCATCAATGATCTGCCACGGCAAGAAGTGATCACCGACTTCCGCACTGGTACTGCAGACCAATTGTCGAATGAACAATGCCACGGATGTCACGGCAGCTGAGTCGCAGTCATCCTCAGCCACAACAATTTCAAACGCCGCCTGCGTCTGTGGGACGAAAAATGTCTTTGAGAATAAAAAAACAACACCAAAAGTGAACTTGACACACTACGCACCTCTGCAGGATGATATTCAGAGCCTTCAGTCCCAAAAAATTTCAAAGATTCGGGCGACCAAGGACAATCTGGTGTTGCACAGGCCAACATGACTGGGGCAGTATCCCGCCCTTCCCCATGCTGTCGCCGTGGCGAGGAATTTCTGGACGTACTGAATGCATCCAACGACTTTGCGCGTTCTTGCACAGTTTGAGGAAGCCAACCATTCGACGCCTGAGATGCACGGTCACCACTAGGTTGGGACATCGAGCGACTCTTGCCGAATACCCCAAGACGCGATTTGGATTGTTGGCGAAAGGATGAAAGTAGTCCTCGTTGTGTTTCGACGGTCTTACGCCGTCTACTTCGGAGACGGTTGGCGAACATCGTGACCAAACCTGACGATTTCAGGATCCGTGCAGCCGATTGTTCGTCAGATACTTTGGAGTCATCCACTTCATCAGTGGTTGCACTACTCTTGCCACCGCCATTATCAGCAGCTGTGTTGTCGGACTCTCTCAACTTCTCAACTTGTCGAATTAGCAAGAAACGGTCCCAAGATACTTTGACACGGTCTGCAGTTACATCAGCGATACGAAGTGCAGAATTGGCCACAAACCCGACGGGGAGCCGAGACTGTACTTGCACTGCTGGTACTCGAGCTGACACGTGGTGAAAGAGATCAGGCTTCCTTAGAACTCTGCGGACAGACGGCTTCAACGTCACCATTTCCTTGTTTCGGAACTGTTCGGCGGCAATCACTCGTTTGTCCAAAGCGTCAAGGCAGTCCCCCATCAGGCTGTGGGAACTAGCTACTACACCGGCAAAGAAGATGATGCCGATGATGGAAATAGGCATGATGAAGATTTTTTCTACTGCGGTGAAGGTACATTCACACCTCTGACATGGTGTACAAATGCTGCACGATGTGTCGCCAGCAGAGCAACCAGGCTGTGGACTGTAGCAAGCCGCAGAAATATTGTCAACCAACGAGTCAATGTGGTCGCATAAGGAGCCATTGACGTTCGTCCCTGCAATATCTTCCCAGCGCTCAAAGCTCCGGTAGTCACCGTATCCAATGGTTGTGACTGTTTGGATGACGAACTGATGACACAAACACCGAAGAGGCAGTGAGGGCACAACAGATGAAACGCAACTCGATGAAGGACACGTACGTATAGGGAATCGATGTAGCTCCAGTTCCTCACCAGAAACAGGATTGCAGCGAACACCAGCGCGAAACAGACAAACACAGTGATCCGTCTACACACCGCTAAACCCATTTTAACCGACACGCCGGTGTCCGCCATGTGCTTGATTGCTGTCTCGAAGGCCGAAACAGTGATTGCTGCGTTGGGCAAGTGCCTGTAAACGGCTTTGATGCCCTTGATTGCAGCTTTCTGTTCTTCGTTGCTCAAGTCAGCTATGCTCGCCTCTATCTTGTCCAACGATGCTGTTGACGTATCGAAAGCGTTGCCACTGGCTGGAATGGAGGAGCCTCGGATTTTGCCGACAGCGGCGTGGATCTCCTGCAATTCTATGTCACCGAAACCTTCTGGTTCAGGGCCATTGGTTGAACTGTCATTCCCGCGCCTACCGCGCTCGGATGGTTCTGCACCCTTCGGCCTTGCTACCCGTGGCTTAAGCATTTGGCGCACGGCCCTGCGCACCTCCAGCTTGCGCCGCGATCGCAACAACGTTTTCAGATTCACCAGTAAGTCCAGAGCACCCTTTTGCTCTGAGCGTAACCGGACATAGTCCTCAAGGCTCATGTTAACACATTCGGCTTCTGATGCAAGAGCTTGAAGGTCTGCCTTCGCGCCACGATAGCAATACACACCACAGAAATACTTGCACGGTTGATAGAGAGAGCGCTTTTCCCACGCGCGTTGCGCCTCCCACAGAGTGTCGTACTTGGTGGAGGCAGCATACAGTTTGCGAACGTCCCGTTCTCTCTGACCATAGTCGTCGTCGTCGTCGTCGTTGCTTTCGCTTTGGACATGTTGCACGTCACAGGATGCAAAGGGTGCAGGGTAGAGATGCAACTGTGCGCGCAACTGGTCGATAAAAGCACACAGTTGCCGTAGCGAAATGTATCCCTTGTTGTCAATGTCGATTCGACTAAACATAGCGCGTACGGACTCACTGACACCAGACACAGGGGGGACTTCAGCAATGCAATTTGCTTTGTCCGAGGCCGCGTGGCGGAGTTTGCGGAGAATATCGTTCAGCGCCACATCGCGGCGGTTTCGACGATATGTATTTCGATCGCTGATCAGCTCTGCGCGGAGTACCTCGATCACGTTGCCCACCACACCAAGCCCAATAAGGATGTAGGCAATCAAGGCCAGCAAGCATATGACCTCAAATTCTTCATCTAGAGAGGTGCTGTTGTCGGGACATTCAACGTTAGCAATGGGAAGAGCAAGCTCGACGCCGAACCCGATCGTGGTGAGCATTGTGAACATCACCCATACCGATTGCACCAATGCTGAAGGCCACTGATAGCCCGCGTAGCTAAGATAGACTTCCGAAAACGATTGTTCGCGAGTGACTTCAAGGCTGAGCGTGAAAGCAAACCGTAAAATAATACCAATGGATACAACGCCCAGCAAGCGCGATTGCGCAGCAGAAACCTCCGACCGTCTGATTTCTTTCTCGTAGTTCTGTTGGCTCTCGCCCACCACAAATTCAATCAAACTTTTCATGTTGCTGTCCACGACCTCACCCTCTGTAGAGGATCGGTCCCCGTCTCCAGTGCTCTGCGGTTCATTGGGGCCGCTCATACTGCGCAAGGCGACCCGCTACAAATGCAGTTGATTTATTGACTTGTATCAATCATCCACATGCAGGCTTCATACAAGACAGGTTGTCTGGTGCGTGGTGTGTGGTGTTGTTTGACGACACCGACGCACTGCTGCCGCCGACGTAAACCATCGCCGTTTTGTCGTCACACAATCACGCCTTCTGTGTTTTGTTTCCACGCTCGTCGTGACGCACTGCAGTTTACTCTGCAAAGTCGACGAGTTGTAACCTCCATCCCAGCTCAACTGCAATTGACTTGGTACTTCCGTTCCCACACTTGCCCACACCGTACAGATCTCCTCTTTGCAAACTTCACGTTCAACGTTTCTCGCTCCGCACCGGTATGGAGACCAAGAACCATACCACAGCGCTTCGCTTTGCGTGAGTGGCACACGGGTGCTTCTATCCCGCGCTGCATCCATCAACTGTGAACTCTCGTCGCCCGCACGCACGAGCACGCAGCGCCGTCATCCGTCGACCTATGGTGGGACATTATCGCACAGCATGAGTGACACACACACCGCGACATGCCAAATCAAAAACAAAAAAGCGAGAGCTGAGGTTGACACGGCATAAGCACCCGCGCCGGAAGAAGCGACACGCCAGAAGCGACACGCGACGCGACACTGTCGTGAAGCGACGAACGAACGAACGCAAGGACGACGACGACGACGACGACGACGATGACGAACGACGACGAACGACGAACGACGACGAACAAACGAACAACGAACAAACTTACAAACTTACAAACTTCAAACTGCGAGCGACTTGCTGCAACTGCTGCAACTGCTGAAAATGGAAAATGAAAAAATGATAAAATGCAAATGAAAATGATGCGAAAATAATGCGATAAGTGAATGGGGAGTTACCCACAATGAAATGTGAAAATGTGAAATGTGGAATGTGAAATGTGGAATGTAAATGACAAATGAAACAATCCAATCGAGTGAGTGGTTCCGGTTCGTTCGTTCACAAATTGGACAAATTGGACAAATTGGAGCAACGTCAACGTTGGGGAGCACACTCTCGCCCCGTTCCATTCCAGCGGTCGTGCTGAACGCCGCCCCACAGCAGCAGCGCAAGCGGAAGAAGAGTTCGTCCCCGAGGACTCCACCATCAAAGGGGTCGTCTTCTCTAACGCCAGAGGAGGCAGCAGAGCGGAAACGTCGCCGTGCCAGTCAACACTCCAACAAGACAAGCCCTGAAAACAACAAAGGGAAATGGACTACCGAAGAGGACACCCTCCTCCGGTCTCTCGTTGCCCAGTATGGTGACGTTCATCACTGGACCCGCATTAGTCAACTCATGCCGTGCCGCAACACGAAGCAGTGCCGTGAGCGGTGGTGCAAGCACTTAGACGACAGCCTCAAGCACGGTGGATGGACCGACGAGGAAGACCAAATCATCCTGCGTCTGCGTGAAGCAGGCAAGGGATGGGCTGAGATCTCGAGAGAACTCGTTGGACGCACGGACAACACCGTGAAAATCCGATGGAATTCTTTGATTCGCAGCCAACGTCGGCAGGCTAGGCGAGCAGCCAAGGAAGAGCAGATCCGTCTGAAAAAGCTAAAAGCAGCGAAAGCCAGGCTGGCGCTGCGTACCCGAGCCGCTGCGAAAGCAAAGAACGGCAACAAGAGATCTCCACGATCTCGCAAAAAGTCTGTCAAGGTAGAGGCTGCCCCTGGCAAGCCGGAAGCCATGTCTGTGACATTGGATCTCGCGCCACTCAAGGTGCTACCAACATCGACCACGAAACCACAAGAAAAGGCGGCTTCACCGGACTCCGTAGTGCAGGTCCGCAAGCTGCAAGAATCCACGAAGTCGCCGCGTTCTGCGAAGACCAAGAAAGAGCCAACGAAGCGCAAGCAAAAAGTAGTGCGAGCACCTCGAAACTCGCCTAGAGCAGACAAACCCAACGCCGCGCCTGCGTCGCCACGGCGTGGTGATGTGTCTGCAGCTGTGGAGAACAACAAGGGCAAGTGGACCAGGGCCGAGGACGAGAAACTGCAGCAAATGGTCAACGAGGTTGGCCACGAGTGGACCCACATCAGTTTGTGCATCGAGGGACGTAACGTGAAACAATGCAGAGAGCGTTGGTGCAAGCACCTCGACCCCAGCCTCCGCCACGGTGAATGGACCGAGGCAGAAGACGCGACAATCTTGCGAGCTCGACGAGACCACAAGGGGTGGGCTGAAATCGCACGCGCTCTTCCCGGACGAACCGACAACAAGGTAAAGATCCGCTTCCACTCGCTGATCCGCGAGCAACAACGCCAGAAAGCACGCGCAACCAAAGGAAAGCGCAAGTCTCCGTTGACACGACTTGTTTCGCCAACGTCAGTTGTCGCGCGATCGGCGACCCCGTAAACAATTTGTGAACTGAACGAGCGAGCACCATCGCCGTCATGCAAAATGCATGGTTCACTTACCAACGCCGTCCTCTTGGACGAGCATTCGCGACCAACGCATGCAGCTAATTCAGAAACAGTACCCGCAAAACCAGCACATACATAACTCATAACTGACAAGCATGCACTCACAGTTCATCTTCTTGCGCGCATCGTTGACAAGCTGTTTCCAATATCAAATTACACTGCGTATCACTTCAACTCGCACCGTGTCCGCTTGCGCGTGAACTTTGAAATAAACGTTCGTGTGTCATCGGTCCACTATGGTTTGACTGCGACTTGCTTGGCAGCGGACCCGATTCGATGCCACGACATGTCGGCGATGAAGGCGTGTGCCGTGCGCCACACCACTCTTCTCGGCACGGTCCGTGACGTCACCCTCCGCGCGTTCGATTGTGCGGTTGTATCTGGTGATTGACTGAAAGGAAACTGCAAACAGACCACAAAACTGCAAACTGCAAACTGCAAACTGCAAAATGGAAATGTCGAGGCGGAGCAACTTGTCTGGTTTTCGTGTGGGTCCACCTCGAGGCGGAGCAACCCTCCGTCCACTTATTATAATATATCAAGTTTTGAGGTGCACAGTTCCACAAAGTACTAAATGTTTGTACGCCTATCTGGGCTCCAAATCTTCTGAAACATGGAACTGTCACGCAACGATGTGCGCGCGTGCGATTGGCACGACAGAGCAACGGTTCGTTCGTGGTTCGTTGGCGAACTTCGATGATAGGTTCGGCGTGACGCTGGTTGGTTCATCACTTCTCACTCACGCACCCACTGTCAGTCACTTCTCACTTCTCGTCTCGGTTCGCCGTTCGTCGTCGTTGAGGAACAGCTGCGCTGGTTGAAAGAAGCTGCAGCAGTTTTCGTTCGGAGTTTCGGAGCGTGTCGAAATAATAAGTGTTGAGTGTTGACACCCAACTATGATTACTATGAGTAGTCGTTGGCGTTGCTGGTTGGTGGGATAGCTGCGTGTGCATTGTTGTGGAAGACGGCGTTGCGTTTGGTGCACCCGTCCCGCATGTAGTCCTTCCCCGCTTGCAGGTGAATTGTTTGTGGTGTGTTGTGTTGACGCTGGGTTGTCCGGCGTCGCGGTTCGAGCGGCAACGAGGTGGAAAGCGTGACAAAACATTGAGAGCCGACCTACTTTTGGTGTTGAACTCGCGGGAGTAGAGGTCGGCGTGTGACGAGCTGGGAAGATACTCGTCTGCGCACGCACTTACTGAAAGTAATTTTCACGAATTTTGTTGGGAACTCCCGAGGAGTTTACAAGGTGTCGTGCCAGTTGACAAGAATTGAACAGCTGCCGTTCTCGCAAGGATGCTGACTCGTGTGTTCTGGATGCGACGTGCGGACCGCGTCACAACTACGAGAGTGTAGCGGCGGCGGAGAGCGCTCGTCGTCCATGCGGGACTAATGTTGGCGGTTGTGTTCGCTGCCCTGCTCATCTGTTCTGCAAGCCGGACTGCAACGTCGCTCGACTGCGCTTCGTTGGTTCTTCCTCTTATTGCATCAATCCAAGCATTCCCACTTGTAGTTGGTCTGTCAGAGTTTCGAGATTACTTTCCGAATGGGTACAATCTTGACGACAAGGAGTTCGGCCATGTGGCGGACACAACTATCGGCCAAAGCTCCGAAGGTGGTAGCAACGCAAATAACGTGATCACATTTGGACACAATCAGTTCGGGCGAGACTATGCAGCCGCTGAGGACACGTGGAACACTTTTTTGTGCGCACTAGACAGCGATGGCGATGGACAAAGTAATGGTATGGAGCTTGGTGACCCATGCTGTCAGTGGCAAAGTTCAAACTACCAGGGAGATGGTCTCCGCAACTATACAGAAATCGATATATCTTCACCTGGGCGTGCGAGATACGTGAGTGGACGAAGTTCTTCAGGGACGTGTGAAGATGTCCGAAGCTCTCAGTGCCATCGATTTTCTTGGAACAGGCTTTCTGTAGCGGCGTCGGTCGAATCCCCACCGCCAGACTCCAATGCCTGTATAGTTCCATTGCCAGAAAGGCGTTTACTTGCCGTGAGCGACGTGTCGCATTCCACCGAGTCAGAGTTGGACTCCCAGCGAGCTGGAGTCACTTGGATTGGACAAGTGGATGAAGCCAATGAAACAATATCCTGGACACTCGCTGTCAGTGCGGAAGCAGGCCCGTCGATGGTAGGACAATGTGCTGGGGTTGGTTTTCATGAGGGTTCGCAGTCAGTACTACTTTTCGGAGGTTTGAAGTATTGCAATTGCAGCACAGTCCAGCGGTCAAAAAGTAAGCCATTTCTTCTTCTTGTGCTACAGGTGTCGATGGAACGGGGCGAACCATCCGCGAAACTTGGATATTTTCGTTGGTATCTGAAACATGGAAGAAAGTGTCAAACTCGATCGTAGCACCTTCGGCTCGCCATTCGTCCAGTTTTGGTCGATTTCGTGACATGTTGTTCGTTTTTGGGGGTGTACACAACCAAAGCACCATCCTGAACGATATTTGGTATTTCAACCTATCCGTGCTCGCCCTCAACGATACGAGACACGGATGGAGCCGCGTATCAAGCTACACACCAGTACCGTTGGATCCGGTACGAAATCCAATGGCTCTGAGTCATACAACTGGCGAAGGTTTGCTTCTAAGCGAGACTAGCCGACAGGTTTGGAGGTGGGAACTGCCAGATCTGGACAATATCGATGATAGTGGGTTCTGGACTCAGTCGCCAATTGGCTGGCCACAAAATTGGCGGATTAATGCTTCTTTCGTGAGTGTCGGGAGCGGCAACCTTCTTCTCTCCGGGGCCATGTCGGTGCTTGCAAGCGACCAGAGTCTTCAAACCGATGGAGAGAGCCTGACCTCTTGGTGGACAACTGAACGCATAATTGAGCCTTTGCCTCCGACCCCATGTCCTGAAACATGCTATGGTTCTGACTGCGACTACTGGTAAGTACACTGAGATTGGACTAACTTGCACTGGGGCGACTGGCAGCCAGCGCCGATTTGAGTGGTGATATATGTGTTATGTTTGGCTTGGGTATCTATTTATGTATTGTCGCGTTAGGTTTGATTCCAGCGGTTTCTCATATGAATACCTGGAGCACTGGTTTGGCTGCGACTGCAACAACTGTATTCGGTCTCCTCAATCAAACGATACTGACAAAGCTCACAGCATGGTTCAACGGTGGGAACCAATTTTATTAGGTCCCGATTCAGGGAATACCGATGGTCGAGTAGGCGCAGCAGTGATCACTCTCAGTAATGGACTGGTTCTTCAAATTGGAGGTTGCTCGTTGGCAGGAGTTTGTGACGAAAACAGTGACGGTTTGATCGACGTATTCAAGTTGAGCCCCCAGTATGGGGACACCTTCCTCTGCGAATATGCCCCGCCAAGAATGGGCGCCGATGTCAACTCTTCGACATCGTTGCTTGAGTTTCCCCGTTACACTGGTGAACGGTTTGAGGCCTATACGTTGCTGCAGGATGAGGCACAGAAGTACCGTGTTGGCTTGGCATGGTCTTTAATCGACGGTGACACAAGAATTCGTGTTGCAGTTCGCGCAGAGCTCCCGTCACGCGGATATATCAGTCTTGGTTTCGTGCACCCCGATTGGCCAATTCGTGATCGAATTGAGTCGGATCCAGAGTGAGTTCCGTCTATACTCAAGTAGTGTATTGCCTTGCCCAAGTGCAATTCTCACTGCGTGTCTCATTTTATGCCCTTGTAGGTTTTACTCCGGAAAAATGTACGCCTGTTCTCCGAACAGTACACTTTTACACATGTCGCAATTGTGATCATTCTCTGTTGGTGTGACATTTTAAAGGTATGGTGCGGACGGGGTGTTTGGTTGGTTTGACAGCGTTACCGGTGAAGGCCACGTGGAAGCTTATGGAATGCCAACGTACGAGTCACAAGACATCGTTGCCGCGCAAAAGCCTGAAAGGCAAGTTTCGTTCCCTTTTCTCACCAATCGATGTAGAATTAGAGCTTATCGCCGTTCAATGCCACAGCTATATGTCGGACGCCCACTTATCCTTGGAAGACGGAATCATGACTTTGGCTTTTACTCGATCGCTGCTCGCCCCAAGCCCTCTCAATGATGTGTCAATCGATGCATCGGGATCGTGGATCATGTAAGCAGCGTCGTTTGTCATGCATTGCCTTCTTCGTTTTGTTCGACTCATTCACCATTCACCTGCCGACTTGGTTGACGTTGTCGCCCTACACAGGTGGGCACTTGCTCCAACTGGGCTATTTTACGAAGGAAGCGATCAAGTAATGGTGACACACACTGAGCGGCACGAGGCGTTTGTCGAGTGGGACCAGTACCATCGATACAATAGCATGGACACAACACCACGTCCTATGGCATCGTGCGCACACCGTCCTACGATCAATGAAGCTTTCATTGTCGGAAATGGGAGCAAGCTCGATTGTGTGAATGAAATCGAAGGTGCGACATGTCGCATATCGTGTGCACCGGACTATGCAGCGACGGCGACACAGACATCAAATGACGTATCGTGCGAATTTGACGCGACAACTGGTGACGGTCAGTGGACTGCAGTTGATCTTGTGTGTGATCCACTCACGTGTTCACTTGCAGATCTTGTGGCAATACTTGGAGAAAACCACCTTGACAGCAATGTTGAATTTGCCAATGTGACTCAATGTTTTATCGACGCTGGTGGTTCTTTCAGCTACAATGATAGTTGCCCGTTGCAATGCAGTCCAGGGTACGCCATAGATGGGCACAAGGGCATAGCCGCAGGTGTAGTGACCTGTGATAACATATCAGTTCCGAATGCCGACATTCAGTTCTCTTTGGACAGCTTAAGTCGAGAGCTGGCATCTTCATGTTCCCCAATTTCCGGATACTGTGCGCAAGTCAACCCCGTCGATGACGCCATGGCCACCTCCCTGGGACTGCTTATTTCAAACAGCACGGATTGCTCATCCACTAGTCATGTTGGCGGTTCTTGTCGTCTTTTTTGTCCCGAAGGTGGCGATATCTCCATTGCGCTTCGCTGTGAGGCTTTCAACCAAACTCATGGTGTGTGGTCCGGTGTACCTGCCACATTTAACTGTGATGGAAACTGCGAAAGAATCGATTATGCGTTTGCTGAACTCTACGGGCGCGGAAATTGCTCGCAGGACCAGGTATCACCTGGAGAGGTTTGTGAGCTCGACTTACTGCCAGGGTATCGATGCCAAACACTGAATGGAAGCCTGTTGGTCGGTAACAAAGCTTCTCATACGGTTACTTGTCAACCTGGCGCCAATTGGCCTTTAGCGTGCGACGAAATCGAGGAGTTCTGCTCGGAACCAGGGGAGTCGCAATTTGAGGTTGAGCATGGAACCGTGCAGTGCACGGGACAAAAGTTAGGCTCAATTTGCACCTTACTTTGCGACGTTGGATTCTCAGCATCTGAGCTTGATGCGGGGACAAATGTCGCTGTCGGTTCTCCACTTATAGGCAACTGCACACCTGGAGATAGCAGCTTGGGAGTGTGGACAGTGCAACAAAACTTGATTTGCTCCAGAATCCAAAACTTTTGTCCCCCATCTTTGCCTTCTGGTAATCATTCGGCGAATTCGTCGGCGGAAGACTGGGAGACCCATCTTGGCTGGCCAACGGTGTCTGAGATTGTCATGCCGCAAACTTGTTCGAATGCGTCTTTTCAAGACGTGTGCAGTTCCTTTTGTGACACCGGGTACATGAGCGACACCGTCGACGACCGGACGCCAATATCTGCCGGTACATCGCCACAACTTGCCAACACATATCAGTGCAGTATGCATCAACGATGGGAGCTCTTGTCATTGTCAGAAGCACGATCGTGCGTCCGAATTCCCAATTACTGCCCATCGTTTCCATCGCAGCAGTTGTCGGATCCAAATGCATATTTTTCTTGTCAAGACGGCTCGGAGGTCTACGATGAATGTGCGGTGACTTGTTTACCAGGGTTCCAGATGAACTCCGCGACCAACCAGAGTCTTTCAACCTTCTGTGACCCTGACACTGCCGAGTGGACAATCATACCAGACTTCACCTGCTCTCGTGACGATTCCTTTTGTCCGAATTCGGCGGCCGTGTTGATGGACGTCGATGGAACAACATCGCATTTGCATGTACAATGTAGTTCGACGGTGAGCTTGCATTTTCGCAACCAAGTGCATGTTGGCAATATATGTGATAATTTTGGGCTGTCGTGTGCGGGATTTGTACTTGTAGGGAATTGGAGATTCGTGCCACATACAATGTGAGACGGAAACTGTTGGGGACTCCCACAACGCCACATGCGTGTATCAACAGTTGAATGGGACGGACGAATTTGTTGGTGTCTGGGATGTACCACAAGTGCTGAAATGCCGTAGTATTGTTGAAGGTAACGCATTGCAGGACCCGTCGCTTCCTGGATTTGTCACGATACGTGGAGATGGAGACAGAGAGTTAGGGTTGTCGTGGGGTTTCTCGGATACCGTGCCCAACCAGCCGATTGATCATCCGTGAGTCGCGCCAAACTTCGACACTCTGCATGTAAATGTGTACGTCAAGTCGTGTTGTCTATATGTGCAGGTATGGATATGTCACTTTTGTTCTCAAAACTCAGCTCGCGTATGGTTACCTCGGTATTGGATTCGGCGAATTGCCCGTGTTGATGATTCCCGGAGATGGAGTATGGGGTTGGATTAATGCAGATGGAACGGGGGAAGTTGTTGCATATCGTATGGTATCATATGTCACTCAGGAAATAGCGGACGATGGGCACATTGCCGACGAAAGTGGCTACCTCGCAGATGGATCGATGTCGATGGAGGGATCTATCTTGACCTTCAACTGCACACTGCCACTCAACCTTACGACGGACGCTTCCGGTGGAGAAGTTGTCGTTCCCATCCTCGCGAATGGTAGTCTAACGCATTTCCAATGGTTTGTTCAAGCGCGTGTTCTTGCAATTGCGTCATACCAAACATCAAACCAATCGTCAATTTGCACTTGCAGGGCCTTGAGTGACAATTCTATTGGTGTCACCATGCATACTGAATGGGGATCTTTAGATATTGATTTGTCGGCTTTCAACTCAACGCCAGAGGAAACTACATCCGCAACTGGCGTTGGCGATGTGATTGGCATGTATGCTGCCCTCGGAGTATGGTTGGTGTTGCTGATCATATCAGTGACAATACTAAAATGTGTGCGCTCAAATCACGGTAGAAGAGATTTTGTTCGGCGTAGCAGCAAACTTTCTTTGTTTTGCAACCGTCCCATCGGTCAACTCTGTCACTGTTGCCGGATTGCGCACTACGATAGCAGTCGATGGGTGCAACCGCTACGGGCTTTTACCTTGGATATATTCAGTGTGGTGAGTTAGACGTGGTTGTCGCTGCCGCCGCGTTATGTAACCTCATTCTTTCTTGTCCATGTAGTTGAGTGGGTGGAGTGTTGCTAGTGGAATGTTCTACGCTTCAATTGGAGCTCTGTTTGTGGCCATCTCGTTGACTGCTCCGATGTCAGTAGCGAGATCATCCGGATGGCTCTGTATTGGCGTTTTCGCTCTTCTTTTGTTCCCTGTAGCCCGCAAAACTGTCCTCTTGAGTATGTGTTGATTATTTTCTCCTTGCGTGCATTGATCGACTTGAAGATTAACCAATCGTTGTGGCAGGTTTGTTTCACGGACTACCATTCGAGGCGGCCATTGGTCACCATCGTGTTCTTGGAAGAGCATTTGTAGTGGTTCAACTCGTTCATTTATTGTTGGTGTAAGTACCCGCTCACTGTTTCAAATGTGGCGCACATTGCACATGTAACACATCCCGTTGTTGACAGATATTTGAAGTGGAGTGAAAATGGAAGCAACCCTGAAGCAGTCGTTCTGTCAGACATGCATTTTGGAAGCGGACAAGTTGTGCCCATGTTCGTAGCGAACATGACCCTGTCGTGCCAAGGCTGTCAACTCTGATGAAAATATGCGATGTGGTTTCTCAGATATGGATGGGTATCATTTGCGCTGACTTTAGCTCTGGTAAGCTTGTCCCACACCATAGCGCATTGCTTTTGTGATTCTTTGTGTGCCTGATCTTGTTTCTGTTGTACCAGGCGCTTTTCTCCATTGAATGGTTTCGGCGGAAAGCATTCGAATTGTTCTACTATTCGCACGTGGTGCTTTTTGTTGTCATCATTGTCGTTAGTGCAAAACATGCTGGTGTCTTGCCAGCAGTGCACATCGACTACGCGGGGGAAACTGCAACTACACCCACGTCATCGAATGAGTCAGCGCATGACATTGTCAATGAAGTTGACGTTTTCGAGGGTCAACTGGCTCCATTGGAGTCGTTCATTGCATTTTGGGCATGCATGCTTGTGCCCCTGGGTTTCTATGCACTGGACATGGGGGAGCGTCTCGTTCTTGCTTTGAACTGCTGTGGCCAAGCCAGCGTAGTTGTCACCCGTGCAAAAGTTTGCTATCGCGACCCAGAGGTACAAAAGACACACTTTTTTCATGCTGGTTATGCTCATATCGTTCACGCTTAACTGTTGTGTTGCAATTCTCTCCACAGCACGGGACTGTTGTCATGCTCGAGGTTACTCATCGAAAGCTTGCCATGCAGTATCAATCTGGTATCATGACTGCTTGATTCGTTACCCCGTACATGATGCAGTCCTTACTCGGTGATGTGAATCGACTCATAGGACAATATTGCTATTTGTCTTTCCCGCAATTATCGGCGGTGGCCAGTCATCCCTTCACCATATCATCTGCCCCTGGACTAGTTCGAGGCTTCAATGATGCACGTCACGAGCAGCACGAAGCCTCCCAGATGCCAAGCACAGTGCCACAAAGTCGAATGACATTTCATATTAAAGCTCTCGGTGATTTCACGAATCGAGTTTGTGATCTCGTGGCTCAATACGAATCGAACCCGCAAGAGCTGAAAGTTCAGGTGAAAGGACCATACGGTGGCAGTAGAGATGGGCATCACACAGACGACGACACTCCGCAAGAGAATGATTCGATGATCGGTGGACCCATGGCGCCATCCGAGTATCCATGTTGGATTCTAATTGGAGGAGGGATTGGAGTGACACCTTTGGCGTCGATTTTGGAAGCAATACTTGTTGAGCACCTCACTCGTAGGCACGGTGCGCACGAGCAGTCCGGCATCGCTGGTCATCACTGGGTCTTGCTGATTTGGACAGCGCGCCACCAGGTTTAACGCTCGCCACGGTATTGGTTCATAAGTGTTGCTTGTAACGAACATTGCTTGGTTCTTTAGGCCGAATTCGCTGTCTTCAAGCGTCTGATTACTGCGGCCATGCAGCAGGCGTCAGCTCGAGGCAGTAAACTTCACTTTGTTGCCAAGCTGTATTGCACTAAGGCTGCACGAAAACCCAAGCAACGGCGGAAAATATCGCGGCGAAAGGCAAAACAAGTTGCTCCAGTTTCTATGAGCGAGCAAAGCAACTCACCTTTGACAAGCAGATCTGAGCTTCGACGTCAGGGTCCTCTTCAGAATGAACCTCAAGGTGGTGCTCATCACCTGCGGCTTGACCACTCCATCCAGCGCCAACCCATCCCGGGTGGCCAGTTGCACCAACTCATCGCTTCCAGTGCGCACTCCAATAGCTACGGGCAATTCACCATGTCACAGTCAAGTTCAGGTCACGGGGCTGGAGCTCCGTATCTCGGTCAAGGTCGGAGTCCGGACCCTAACTTCAACAACTTGGCCATCTCGTCGGCGTTGGCGCCGAATGCGATGAGTCGTTCCGATTACCAGTCAAGCACAAACGTTTTAAGTCATGGCAGTTTCGCACCGAATGACGCGCGTGTTGCGCCACGCACCCAACGTCCTGAAATGCTGGTGTCTGCGCCAGAGATGGTGGCAGAGGTTCCACGCCGCAAAAAGAAAAAGCATCGGCGACGACGCAGCTCCAAGAAGGGCCGGCATTTGCGTGAGAAACACGGTGTGAAAGGAGACGGATCAAGGCTGCAAACTAATGCGTCGCAACCGAGGAACCCTTCACTGCCTGCGGCGTTGCGAGACTGTATGTCATTTGGACGACCGGACTTCCGCCAACTGTTCGCGGATGCCGTAATTGATGGTGAGTCAACATTGAAGAACCCTTCAAGAGTGATTGTCCTGCTCTAATATTCAGACTTTGGACCAACAGGAACCCTGATGCCGTCTGAAGTAATGAACGAGCTTTATCCAACACGGAGCGACCGAGCCGATGCGGTTTGCGTGTTTGCTTGTGG
>ENA-OWNT01001776-OWNT01001776.1-seawater-metagenome-genome-assembly--contig:-NODE-1776-length-25169-cov-3.518731_pt1 | contig 25169 bp, 21 predicted proteins | sample MGYA00238136_ERZ651165 | MGnify/ENA primary metagenome ERZ651165 (study PRJEB26861, sample SAMN08777766) | seawater metagenome | isolation source: coastal seawater | place: USA: Florida | collected...
CGCAACAACTACTCGCCCGAGCTTGCCACCGGCGTCATCGCCGCCTCGGGCACGCTGGGGCAGATCATCCCGCCTTCCATCGTGATCGTCCTTCTGGGCACGCTGGCTGGCGATCTTTACTCCACCGCACAGGAAGACCGGGCCAATACGGCTGGTTGTTCCGATGCGCTCACCTATCTGGGCGAACCGGCGGTGGTTTCGGTTGGAACACTGTTCCAAGCCGCGCTGTTGCCGGGAATCCTGTTGGCGCTGCTCTATGCGCTCTATGCCTTTGGCTATGCGCTGTTGAACCCGGAAAAGGCGCCGGCGGTCGAACTGGGAAGCACGAACAACGAACCGGTGACCCGTGGCGAGGCGCTGTCATGGTTCTTGGCCGCGCCGATCGGTCTGATTGGCGGCGCTCTTCTGCTGGGGAGTGTCGGGATCATCGGAAGTCAGGACATTCAGGTCTCAAGCTTCTCGCAGTCCAGTGAGTCCGCCAGCCTGCGCACCAAAGTATCCGATCAGTGCAAGGCTTCGATGATTGAACTGCACGGGCAAGAGGCGTGGGATACGGCCGTGGCGGAACAGACCGAGATCGACAATGCCGGCGGCGCCAGCGAAAGCCATCGTCTAACAGACGAAGAAATGGTTGCCGCCATCGACGCCAAGATCTCTGCCGCCGCCCCGATCGGTACCGGTATCGCTACGCTGGTGGTGATGCTGGGCGTTGTTCTGGTATTCGCACGTGGGGTCGCGCCGTCCGCCAACCCCAGACCGCTGGCCTTGGGCGCCATCGGTTTGGTTCTGGTCGTGCTTGTCGACATGTTTTTGATCGGGCCCGCCGCTTCTTCCGGCAAGACGTTCCTGCTAGTGGCCCTGCCGTTCCTGTTGGCGCTTTACGGGTGCAAGGAAGGTGCGGCGCGGCTGGCCAAGAACGATCTGATCCGTGTGGTGTTCCCGCCGCTGGTCTTGATCGTTGCCGTGCTTGGTTCGATCCTTGGCGGCATCACCAATCCGACGCCGGCAGCGGCGCTTGGGGCTGGTGGCGCGATCATGCTTGCGGCCTATCGCAAGCTGAAGGACGAAAACCGTTCGGGCAAGGTGATCATCTGGTCAACCTTTGCGATCCTTATCTGCATCCTGATCGGCGTGAACTTTGACCTGCGGGTCAATCAGGAGGGGGTCACAGTCGAAACCTGGATCGCATTCCTGTTTGCCTATGGTGCCTATCTCTACGCCCTGTTCGGCCTGTTCTTTGGCTGCTGGGTTCTGTTCGCGGGCGGGGTGCTGACCCCGGTCGTGCGCGAGACGGCCAAGGTGACATCGATGGTCTTCACCATCCTGATCGGGTCGCAGTTGCTGAACCTCGTTGTGATCTCCTTTGGCGGCGAACACTATATCCAGCAGTTCCTGAAATCCTTCGACAACGAGTTCACGGTCTTCCTGATCGTTATGCTGGTGCTGTTCTTCCTGGGCTTCGTGCTGGATTTCCTGGAGATCATCTACATCGTGATCCCGATTGTGGGGCCGGTGATCTATGGCGGGTCCTTCGATCCGAAATGGGTCACCATCATGGTTGCGGTGAACTTGCAGACCTCGTTCCTGACGCCACCGTTCGGCTTTGCGCTGTTCTACTTGCGCGGGGTGGCGCCCAAGGAGGTCACGACCGGTCACATTTACCGGGGGATCCTGCCGTTTGTTCTGATCCAGGTTCTGGGTCTGGGCATCCTGTGGTTCTTCCCCAGCATCGTGACCATTGTTCCGGATCTGATTGGGGTGAACTGACGCGGGTTGACATCGACATTTGAAAAGGGGGCCGTGTGGCCCCCTTTTTTGTCTGCATCCCCGGTCATCCGTTTATACGGTGATGGTCCAGGCCTGGTCAGGAGGCGTTCGCCCTTCCAGCACCTCACGATAGGCCGCTTCGGCCTCGCTCGGGCCTTCTGCATGATTGAGCGTGAGCCAGCTCTCGCTCGACCGCATCGCCTGCTGCCAGAACGCGCCGGACCGGCGTTCGAACTCGGCCGGGCCCCAGTCCTTGCCGCGCTTGGCGATATGGCCGGGGGCAAAGAACATGGCGCTGCGGTCGCGGATGTAATCCGCGCCCATTCCGGCTTCGCTGTAGTGGGTTAGACCGACGTGGCTGGTAAATGCCATATTGTCGCCCAATAGCTTGTGCAGTCGCCCGATCACGCTGCCATTACCGGACATGTCTATAATCAGCGTCTTGCGGTCGGTTGCCACACGCTCCTCGATCTGGTCGTACAGGATTACGTCGTCATAGAGGTTGAGTGCTACGACTTTGTCGCGGTTCCCAGTGGAAGTCAGTCCGACGACCTTTGGAGAATCTGGATCGGCCTTAAAGGCATAGCCCGTGCCGATGCCGGTCTTGGACGAGGCTGAAACGATCAATACCTGTTCGGCGCCGAACCAGCCGTTGTCCAGAGCGAAATCATAGAGGCAGTAGGAGGTCGCATACAGGGGCCAGAGCACCATTCGCATATCATCGGTGGCCGGATCGTCCTGAGGATCGTTCGACAAACGAAGGTAGCGATTGTAGACAGCCGCAAGATCGCGCCGATGTTCGGACCCGTCAAAGAACCGGCTGTCATCGACGCCGGCGGGTTTCAGCACCGCGTGGCTGCCCATCGGCCAATAGCCATACAATCGTTCGCCTTCGGCGATGCCTGCCGCGTTCGAGCGTTCGACGATGCCGATACCCCAGACCGGGATCACACCCCAGTCACCGTCGGAGGGCGGGTAGAAGTTCCAGTACCCGATCCGGTCGCCGACAACCCCATAGGTAATGTTGTTGGCGGTCAGCCCGAACCGGGCGACCTGCACCAAAACCTGACCGTCTTTCAGTTCGACCGGCGATTTTGTGATCCGTAACTCCGCCAGATCGGACTTGCGAACTTCTACAGTGGTGATTCCCGACATCCTTGCCTCCCTTTTGAGGCAGCCTAGACTGCCGATGCCATCAGTGGAGCAACGACGCCGCGTCAGCCATGGGTGGGGCGACGGTCGGGAAGGCTGATATTGGCCACCTGTTCGGCAATGGGATCGGTCGACAAGGGATGAGTGGTGTCTTCGAAGTCCTGAGGATCGTTCATCGGCCGCCACGTGCCTCCGACATAGACCTCCAGGCCGGAGAACCGCGCTTTGTACCCCATCTTGGCGCTGCCTGGGACCCAGTATCCCAAGTAAACAAAGGGCAGTCCGGCTTTGCGTGCGATTTCGATATGATCCAAAATCATCCATGTCCCGAGCGACGCTTGCGGCCGATCGGGCGAATAGAAAGAATAAACCATCGACAACCCGTCTTCGAGCACATCGGTCAGGCTAACGGCAATTAATGCGTCGTCATCGGTGTATTCGATCACGCGACTGCGGATCGGCGTTTCCTCGACCATGGCGGCGAATTCAAAGACATCCATGTCGGCCATGCCGCCGTCGGCATGGCGTGCGTCCAAGTAGGTTCGGAACAGCGCGTACTGATCTTCGGTCGCCCAGGGCGAGGTCGCGCGGCGATGCATCGCCGCATTTCGGCGCAACACCCGCTTCTGGGTCTTCGAGGGTTTGAACGCGGAAATATTGATCCGGGCCGACAAACAGGCGGAGCAATCGGCGCAGGACGGTCTGTACAATACGTTCTGCGACCGCCTGAACCCTTGCTGGGACAGCGAGTTGTTCAGCTGTTCCGCACCTTCGCCCTGCAGGGCAGTAAACAGCTTGCGCTCCATCCTGCCGTCAAGATAAGGGCACGGCTGGGGGGCGGTCACATAGAATTGTGGCGCAATCGGCAGCGTATGGCGCATGGACATCCCGGACTTGTTTCTACAAATGATAACAACCGATCTGACCAGCGCCAAGTGCGGATTGAGCGGGTCTAGATCGCCGCCCGCCGGTTCAATGCGACGGTTCCCAAAAAGGCGTCCGTCAATCCCTGGCCGCGCGCCCCGGTCAGCATCATCACCACCGATATCACCTGCAACAGTGGGATCGCGAGGCTGATGGTATAGCCGGTGGTGTGCGCCAAAGCGCCGCCCAAATCCAGCCGTGCACCATAGGCGTCACGCAATTCGATACCTGCGAACCGCATGCCCAGCGTTGCGGACCCGTTTGCGATGGTCACAACCCGATAGGCAAAGCCGACGACGAGGTAGAGAATTGGCCAGACAAAGAACCCAACAAATAGGGTCAGTGTAACGACGATCAGGGCGATCAACAGGATCACGACGCTGTCGATGATCCAGGCGATTAGCCGTTTCAGCGGCACTGACGCATAGAATTGTGGTTGGCGATGGGGGTCGGGAAGCTGTTGCATGGGTCCATACGACTGGGGGAAAGAGATCGCCCCGGACGCTTCCGTCCGGGGCTGCGAGGGACTTGGTGAGAAACGGCAGAGGTCAGGCTGTGTCGTCGTCGGTCTTGTTGTCGTCTTCGCCGGCCTTGCGGGCACGTTCTTCCATGAACTGGTCGAACTCGGCCTTGTCTTTGGCTTCGCGCAGACGCTCAAGGAAGGTTTCGAAATCGCTTTGTTCACGTTCCAGACGGCGCAGGGTTTCTTCCTTGTACATGTCAAAGGCGGTGTTTCCGGTGGACGACATGGCGCGCATTCCGTGACGGGCCCAGGGCGGGCCGGAACGGTGGGAACGGTGGTGGCGACAGGACTTGCTGAACATGCGTTTGCTCCAGATCATATAGAACAGAAGGGCGAGGCCGACGGGCCAGAAGAAGACAAAGCCAAGGACCATAGCAGCGATCCAGGCACCTTTGCCCTTGTCGTCAAGCCAGGCTTCAGCGCGGGAAAACCAGCCCGGATGGTCCGGGGCAGGGACGGGGTCGGTCATGGTGGTCATTGTCGGTGTCTCCAGGTTTGATGTGATGTAAATGCCTTTCACATCATGATAGATCGGATTTCTGCCTCCTTATTGCAAGAGGAGATGTGAATGTTTTTTACATTAACTTTTTTTATGCTGTAAAATCAGCGTACTGCGCGCTGCAAAGCTGCATCAGACGGAGCGGATCAATGGCAAAAACATGGTGCGGAGTCCCGGCGGCGGCCCAGATCTGGGCGAATTCCTGCAACCGGGGATCCATGTAGGCGCGGATGGGATTAAGGTGCCCCACCGGAGAAACACCCCCAATGGCGAAACCGGTTTGCGTCCGCACCAGCGCGGCATTCGCCTTGCCCAAGGGTTCACCGGCCACGGCAGCAGCCTTGACGACATCAACCCGGTTGCCACCAGCGGTCAGAAACAAAATGGCGGTACCGGTTTCTTCGCCGCGAAAGATGATTGATTTGGCGATCTGGTCCACATCGCAATCGACCGCCCCGGCCGCATCGGCGGCTGTTCGCGCCATCGGCGTTTCGATGATTTCAGGATCCAGCCCGGCGGCTTGCAGGGCGGTGCGGACTCGTTTCAGGCTTTTGCTCATCCGCCGCAGTTTTGCCCGGCTTTGTGGCGAGTTTCAAGGATTTGCCGCATTGACCTTGGACAATCCCGGACGCAGTTTGGCGCCATGTCCGGACCTTTGAAAATAGCCCGCCTGCCTCGCCCGTTCGACCCCGCGCTGGGAGCCGAAGCCCGGGGCGCCGTACCTGCACTGACAGGAGATCTGGCCTCCTTGATCGAAGGGGCAGGTGGGTCCAGCCCATATTTGAAAGGGTTGATCGAACGCGAATCTGAATGGATTGCGCAGGCGCTCGAAGACCCCGACAAGTCTGCTTGTGACCTTATGGCGGAGATGCGCGAACTGCCTCCCGACCAGTTGAAGCCGGGGTTGCGACGGGGGAAGCGGCAGCTGGCGCTGCTGACTGCACTTGCGGATCTCGCAGGTGCCTGGCCCCTGGAACGGGTAACCGGATTGCTCACCGATCTGGGCGGTCTGGCGTGTGATGTGGCTATCAAGGCGGAAATCGCGGCGCTGATCCGGCGCGGAAAGTTGCCGGGGCAGGGCGAGGCCGATGTGGAGACCGCCGCAGGGTTGACCATCCTCGCGATGGGCAAGATGGGTGCGCATGAACTCAACTACAGCTCGGACATAGACTTGATCTGTCTGTTCGATGAAACCCGCTATGATCCGGACGATTTTCACGAGGCGCGCCAAGCGCTGGTTCGCGCCACACGCAACATGAGCACGGCGCTGAGCGAAAAGACCGCTGACGGCTATGTATTCCGCACCGATCTGCGGCTACGCCCCGATCCGTCGGTAACACCGGTCTGCCTGTCGATGGCCGCCGCCGAGACTTATTACGAAAGCCTGGGCCGCACATGGGAACGGGCGGCCTACATCAAGGCGCGGCCATGCGCCGGTGATGTAGAGGCCGGCGCACGCTTTCTGGAAACGCTGACGCCATTCGTCTGGCGCCGTCATCTGGATTTCGCGGCGATTGAGGACGCTCACGACATGCGCTTGCGCATCCGCGAGACGAAGGGCACGGGCGGACCCACGTCAGTCCCCGGTCACGATATGAAACTCGGGCGCGGCGGCATTCGCGAGATCGAGTTCTTTACCCAGACCAGACAGCTGATCGCCGGTGGCCGCGATCGAGACTTGCGTGTTCGCGGCACGGTGCCGGGTCTGGCAGCGCTGGCCGGAAAGGGATGGATCCCGCATGATGTTGCGGATCGCCTGACCGATCACTACCGCAGCCACCGTGAAGTTGAACACCGGATCCAGATGGTGCTCGACGCCCAGACCCACAAGGTGCCACAATCGCCGGATGGCCTGGCGCGGGTGGCTTGTCTGATGGGCACCGACGTGGACAGCCTGACGGCGGGCCTGTCCCTGCGGCTGGCCGAGGTACACGAACTGACCGAGGGCTTCTTTGCGCCGGTCAACGACCCGAAACCGGCCAAGCAATCGCAGGAGTTAGACGCATCTGTTCTGGCGCGCTGGCCCGGCTACCCGGCATTGCGGACACAACGGGCGGCGCGGATCTTTGAGCGGCTGAAGCCGGAACTGCTGTCGCGCCTGTCGCGGACCGCGCGGCCGGACGAGGCGCTGCTGGCCCTTGACGGGTTCCTGTCCGGCCTGCCGGCGGGGGTGCAGCTGTTTTCGCTGTTTGACGCCAACCCGCAACTGATTGATCTGTTGATCGATATTGTCGGTACCTCGCCTGAACTGGCAAGCTATCTGTCGCGGAATGCCTCGGTGTTCGACGCTGTCATTGGCGGCGATTTCTTTGCGCCCTGGCCGGGGCGCGCCACCCTGAGAAAGGAGCTGTCCGTCCGGCTGAAAGCGGAGGAGGATTACGAGCGGCAACTGGACAGCGCCCGTGCCTGGATGAAGGAATGGCATTTCCGTGTCGGGGTCCACCATCTGCGCGGGCTTATTCCCGCCGCCGAAGCGGCAGAGCACTATGCCGATCTGGCCGATGCGGTGATCGGTGCGCTGATCCCGGTGGTTTCGGGGCAATTCGCACGTAAACATGGGCCGCCGCCGGGGCGTGGCGGTGTGGTGCTGGGAATGGGTTCGCTGGGCGCGCGGCGGCTGAATGCGATGTCGGATCTGGACGTAATCATGATCTATGACCCGGATGGCGAAGACAGCTCGGACGGTCCACGTCCGCTGGCGACGAGACCGTATTACGCCCGGTTGACGCAAGCGGTGATAACTGCCCTGACAGCACCCATGGCCCAGGGACGCTTGTATGAAGTCGATATGCGGCTGCGCCCGTCAGGAAATCAGGGACCGGTGGCAACCAGCTGGGCGAGTTTTACCAATTATCAGAAAACCGAAGCGTGGACTTGGGAGCATCTGGCGTTGACGCGGGCACGGGTGGTGGCGGGGTCTGCTGAACTGGCTGATGACGTGGAAGCGTTTCGGCGGGGCATCGTGGGCGTGCCACGAGACCGCGCGGATGTGTTGTGTGACGTGGTTGAAATGCGCGGCCGGCTGGCTGCTGCAAAAACTCCGTCGGGTGTCTGGGACGCCAAGACTGGGCCGGGCAGGCTGCTGGATATCGAATTGTTGGCGCAGGCCGGGGCTTTGCTGTCAGGGACTGTGGAGCGGGACGTGGCAAGCGGCCTGCGTGGCGGTGTGTCCTGCGGCTGGCTGACGGATGCGGAATGTGCACAGTTGCTGGACTGCTACGAGTTGCAATGGTCGGTTCAGATGGCGGCCAAGCTGATCTCGGGCAAGGCGATTTCCTCCGAACGCATCGGCGAGGGCGGTCAGTTCTTCTTGTGTCGGGGAACGGGATTTGACACGACAGAGGGATTGCAGAATGCGCTGGAAGCCAGCTATGACACCGCAGCGAACCTGATAACTGGTGCGCTGGAACGGGGGTAAGCGGATGAAAAGTGATCTGGCCGAAGATCCCAAGGGGCTGATTATGGAAGCCTATCGGATCGATGGCATCACTCCCGAAGAATGTCGCAGCATCTTTCTGGACTGGGCTCTGAGCCTGCCGGATGAGATGTCTCCTCAGTCGGCACTGGATGTTTTGATACGGGCTTATGCGACCGGCGCGGAGGACCATCCGATGACGGGCGTTATGCGCGATGGGTTGACGAAACTATCTGCCCCACGCCGGCGCGGGGGCTGGAAAACACGGCCTCGGAACTGACTGTGCCAGAAGTGTGAAATTGGGTAACCCTCTGCTGTAAAGGGATAAATTGCTGCTCATTTGGAGAATAACTTGCTTGGGAAACCGCCGAGAATCCTGAAATCGTACTGAATTGGCCCCAAATTTGTCTCAATTCACTGACAATCCTTGGACAGGAAAACAACAAGAGTCCGTTTCGAGGCTCGTCCAAGGAGAGATACCATGAAGACCGCACGTATGATGCTGTTGGTGGGACTGGGGCTGAGCGTTTCGGCTTGTGCCGCTGTTGATGTTCCCACCCGCAACGCCCCGTTCGAACAGTTGCCGCAGTCCACAGTTTCCGCGCCGGCGGGATACGAACTGACCCGTGCCGCGCCCGCAGAACTGCCAGGGCCGGTCGCGGTGCCCCCTGTACAACCGCAAGCGCAGGCATTGATGCCCAGCGGCCCGTTGGCGCTTGTCCCCGGTCAAGCACCTGTGTCGATCAACCAGGTTCAGGTCATCGTGCCGCGCGCGTTGAAAGTTTCCGAGCGTAACAGCTATCTGCCGCGTGGCGATATCGTTTGGCGCGAGGACCCCATCGGGGATCGACATGCGCAGGTTCAGACAATTGTGCAGAACGCGATCGTACGTGGCGTGACTCCGCTGAACGGCCCGGTCAAGGCAGACGTTGAGATCGTGCTCCAGCGGTTCCACGCACTGACGGAAAAGGCGCGATATACCACGGGTGGCGTGCATTCGATCACGTTTGACCTGATGCTGAAGAACCCCGCGACCGGAGAACTTCTTGTGCCCGCGCGCACCGTTCGCGCCGACCTGGATGCCTTTGGCGGCCAACAGGCAATCAATGCCGAAGCCCGCGGCCAGACCCAGAAAGTGCGGATCTCGGACCACTTGGCTGAAGTCATCCGCCAGGAACTGAGCAATCCCGAAGGGTACAAGAACGCCTCGCTGGGCTTCTATCAGTTGCTAAATAATCTCTGAGGCCCTTTTTTCCCTCGGGCAACAGAAGTATGAGGGCGCTATGACAGCGCCCTCTTTTCCGTCCGAGCGACCTCGCGTTCGCCTCAAGCCCAAAACCAACGCCCGCAGGCTGCGGCATGGGTTTCCATGGGTCTATTCCAATGAACTGGTCACCGACCGACGCACCCGAAACCTAGATCCCGGAACCATCGCGGTGCTCGAGGACGAAGGTCGCACACCGCTCGGTCTGGTGGCGGTCACGCCGTCCAGCAAGATCATCTGCCGGATGCTAGATCGCAATGTCGATGCGCGGCTGGATGTGGATTGGTTCGCCGCGCGCCTCTCGCTGGCGTTGGAACTGCGCGAACAGTTGTTCGGAGCCCCCTATTATCGTCTGGTTCATGCCGAAGCTGACGGCTTGCCGGGGGTTGTGATCGACCGTTTCGGCGAAACATGCGTGCTTCAACCAAACGCCGCCTGGGCAGATCGAAACCTGGAGGCGCTTGTTGAAGCGCTGCAGCGGGTGACTGGTGTCTCAAACGTGTTAAAGAACGCCTCCGGCCGTGCGCGAGGGTTGGAAGGCCTGGACGATGTGAATGAGGTGCTTGCCGGGAAGGCGCCGCAACAACCAGTGCAGGTACCAATGAACGGCGCCACTTACATGGCGGATCTGACAGGTGGCCAGAAGACCGGTCTTTTTTTCGATCAGCGGCCCAATCACGCCTTTGCCGCCGGGCTGGTGAAACCGGGCGCAAGGGTGCTGGACGTGTTTTCGCATGTCGGCGGATTTGGTCTGGCAATGCTTGCGGCCGATGCGGGTTTTGCGCTGGCAGTCGATGGCTCGGCGCCGGCGTTGGAACTCGCCGCGCAGGGTGCAGCAGAGACCGGCATGGCCGACCGGTTCGACACGCGTCAGGGCGATGCCTTTGATGTGCTGACCGCACTGGGCCAGGAGGGCGCGCAGTTTGACGTTGTGATCTGCGACCCGCCGGCATTTGCTCCGTCAAAACAGGCGCTCGAAGCGGGAATCCGGGCCTACGAAAGGGTCGCGCGACTGGCGGCGCCGCTGGTTGCTCCGGGCGGTTATCTGGGCCTGTGCTCCTGTTCTCACGCTGCGGATTTGTTACGGTTCCGCGACGCCTGCACCCGCGGGATCGGTCGGGCCGGACGCTCTTCCCAGCTGATCCACACCGGCTTTGCCGGACCGGACCATCCGCAGCATGTAATGCTGGCTGAAAGTGGCTACCTCAAGGCCTTGTTCTACCGGCTGTGAAAATCGTTCTGGATACCTGCGTCATCTATCCGACGGTGATGCGCGAGATGCTGCTGGGCGTTGCGCGGTTGGGTCATTTCACGCCGCTTTGGTCGGCGCGCATCCTCGAAGAATGGGCGCGGGCCGCAGTGAAACTCGGCCCCGAAGGCGAGGTACAGGCCCGCGCTGAGATCGCCTTGGTCCGTGCCGCATGGCCCGACTCCGAGATGCGCGCCGCGCCGGGAGTGGAGGCGCGATTGTGGCTGCCGGATCCGGCGGACCTGCATGTGTTTGCGGTGGCGGTGGCCGCCTCTGCCGACGCGATCCTGACCATGAACCGCAAGGACTTTCCGCGAAACCTGCTGGCGGAGGAAGGTCTGCACCGTCTGGAGCCCGATGGCTTTCTGTACGAATTGTGGCTACGCGATTCTTCAGGGGTTAGCGGCGTCGCGCAAGCGGTTCTGGAACAGGCGAACCGGATGTCGGACCAGACCTGGGAGATGCGGGGCTTGATGAAAAAGGCACGGTTGCCGCGTTTGGGAAAAGCGTTGGGCTAGACCTTGTGGCGTCAGCTCTGGCTTGTGGACCAGCGCTGTTCCAGTTTGTCCAGTGCAGCGATCCTGTCCTGTGTTTTGGGGTGACTCATTAACCAGGCAGGCGCCACACCGGCCCGCTCTTGGGTCAGGGATTCCAGCTTGGAAAACAGAGACTTCTGCGGCGAGGTTCCAATCCCTGCCTTGGTCAGAAGTGCCGCAGCATATTCATCCGCCTCGTATTCATCGGCGCGCGACAGACCGGCCGCCAACATTGTCGTAACGAGGTTCGCAATCCATGTCCCGACAAAAGGAATGTAGCGGCCGAGCACCATGATGAGGACGGTTCGCAGAGCGTTCTGTCCCGAAAAGTCGATCATTCGACGCTTGGAGTGACCCAAAGCGACATGGCCGAGTTCGTGAGCGATCACACTGGCAAGTTCCTCGGCTGTGACCTCGCCGTTTTGATACTTTCTGAAAAATCCGCGGGTGATGAAGATGCGCCCGTCCGGAGCCGCGAGCCCATTCACGGGGTCGATTTCATAAATATAAACAGGTATATGCGCAATACCCAGCGATGCGGCGAGCCTGTCTGTGAGCCGCTTCAATCGCGGATCAGCCAGTTCCGTAGAGCGCGCATCAAGGTCCCGATGGGTTCGCCAGACCGAAAATCGGTACATCGCGATGGCATAGAGAACGGCCAGAAGGATCGGCGTGAACTTGAGCATGCAAGGAATATGGGCGCGGGGGGCGGGTTCGGCAAGCGCTGGGTAGCGCATGTTCTCATGACATGGCTCCGGCGTGCTAAACGGCCATGCCCGGCTAGCGACGTTTCTGAAAGGCGATCATCGCCAGCGCCAGCAGGCTCGCCCCCGCATCAACAGCAAAGACACCGCATTCGGTAGGGGGGCGACCCCTCTTTCAGCCTGTGGAAAATGGCGATGGTCAGCGTCGCGTTCGAACCCACCAGCATCAGCGTGGTGTTGAAATTCTCGAAGCTCATCAAAAAGGCCACCACCAGTGCGCCGATCACGGCGGGCATCTGATAGGTCAGGGTGATCGTGCGCACCGGCGTCAACCGCGTTTCGCCAAGCTGGAATAGCCCCCTGAAAGTGGTCCATCAACTGGGATAGGTTGTCCTACAATCTGGAGGATCAGCGATGGCTTGAGAACGTGAGAAGCCCGAAGAGATCGTATCGAAGCTTCGGCAGGTTGAAGTTGTGCAAGGGCAGGGCGCGACGGTTGCAGAGGCGGTGCGCCAGATCGGTGTAACGCAGCAGACGTTCTATCGGTGGCGGAAACCGTATGGCGGGATGCAGCGGTCTCAGCTTGCCCGTCTGAAAGAGCTGTAGAAGGAAAACCAGCGGCTGCGGTCCGATCTCACCGTGGGCAAGCTTATTCTGGCAGAGGCGCAAAGGGAAACTTCTGAGCCCTTTACGTCGCCGGGAATGCATCGACCATGTGCGGCAATGGGCGTATCGGAACACCGAGCCTGCCGCACGCTCGTGCAGCATCGATCCACGCAGCGCAAGGCGCCTCAAGGCCGGACCGATGAAGAGCGTCTGACCGACGACATTATCGAGATGGCTGACCAATACGGGCGCTACGGGTATCGCATGGTGACGGGTCTGCGCAACAATGCGGGCTGGCCCCTCTCGGTAGATTTGCGGGGCAAATCGCCTTCCGGGCACCGCGTGAACCCCAAGCGGGCCGAGCGTATCTGGCGACGTGAAGGGCTGAAGGTCCCACAAAAGCAAAAGGACGGCTCTGGCTGAACGACGGGTCGTGTGTGCGCCTACGGCCCGAACGGCCGAACCTCGTCTGGTCTTTTGATTTAATCCAGGATCGAGCCGCTGACGGGCGGAACCTTCGGACGCTGAACAACGAGACCTTGTCCGCCATTGCTCCGAGGACAGTGGTCGATTTGACCTGATGCGGTGGATGCTCCCACCAACGGCATCCTTTATGTCACGACGGTTTTATGGGACCCATTTCTGGAGGGCACATCGATGACAACGAAGATCAGCTATGCTGGCGATCGACTTGGCGAAGGGCTGTTTTCAGGTCTGCGCGGTCGGGTCGGATGGGACGGTTCTATACAATCGGGCGTTATCGCGGTCGCGGTTGGCCGCGCTTTTGGCCGAACAGCCAAGCTGCATTGTGGCCATGGAGGCTTGCGCAACGTCCCGTCACTGGGGCCGGGTGGCCCGACGACATGGCCACGAGGTGCCGCTTGTCCCAGCAGCTTGCGTAAAACCGTTCGTCAAGCGTCAGAAGAACGACCCGGCCGATGCAGAGGCGATCGCGGAAGCGGCATTGCGCCCAACCATGCGCTTTGTCGCGGTCAAAAGCGCCGAGACCCAAGGCCGCGCGGTTGCTTTCCGCACGCACCAGTGCCTGGTTCGGCAACGAACGCAGCTCATTAACGCACTCCGCAGTCATCTTGCCGAGTTCGGTCTTGTTGCGCCGAAGGGACCGGCCAGTCTGAAGCTCCTCGAAAACGCGCTGGCGGATGAGGCCGGCGATCTGCCGGACCCAGTCCGCGAAATGGGGGCGGTCTATGTCGAACAGATCGCGCGGCTCACCGAAGTGATCGAACGGCTGGCGGGCGAGTTGGAGGCGGCAACGAAGACTGATGCCTGCCTGCGCCGACTTTGCACAATCCCGGGGATTGGCCCAGTCACCGCCGGTGCCGTGGCGGCGTTTGCACCGGACCTCGACACTTTCGATAGCGGACGTAACTTCGCGGCCTGGCTAGGGTTGGTCCCGCGGCAACGGTCCACCGGCGGCAAAGCCAGGCTGGGGGCGGTCAGCAACTTGGGCCAGACCGATATCCGTCGGCTCCTGATCGTTGGCGCCATGAGCGTGATCCGCTGGGTGGTCCGAAAAGGTGGTAGCGAAAACCGCTGGCTGGCCGCACGCGTGGCGCGGAAACCGAAGATGGTCGCGGCCGTCGCGCTGGCGACCAAGATGGCGCGCATGACCTGGGCCGTGACGACAAAGCAGGAAGATTATCGAATGGCGTGACCTGAGCCCCGGCGGAAAGGGGCGAAGGCACGGCAAGGCCGCAAGGCCGGGGCGAGCGATCGACGAGGAGTAGGCGACACGGATTTCGAAGTTCAAGGCAGGGACGTTCAGACCCGGGGCTCGAGCGCTTGCAGCTCTCTGAACCGATGTGAACCCAGCCTTCCGAACAGCATACCGGCCCGCAGCGTCATAGAAAGCCGCGCTCACAGGCCTGACACACGTCCGATCGAAGACCCTGCCGAAACCTCTAAAATTACGCTTGCCAAACAGGGGGCATCCACACACCTCAGGACATAAAGGATGCCGTTGGTGGGAGCATCCGCCGCATCAGTTCAGAATGAGTCAGTGCTATTCGCTGTTTACAACCTCAAAAAGTTGTTTCTCGAAACGGGCTTGAGCCAGTGCTTTCAGGTCAGACAGTTCAAGTTCGATTCCCATGCTCTTTGCAGCACTGACCAAGCTGCACGCTTCAACGTAGAACTCGGCGCGCTGGTTTAGCGTAAGTGTGTCGAAGAAACCAACTATCATTTCAGGCGCTCCTGATTTGCACGCGCATTGGCAAAAAGCGCGCCTTCCGCGGCTGCGCTCATCCGTTCGGGCGCGGCTGCGCGAAGCCAAGTCACAACTGGCTCAGGCACAAACGCACGACGCGTTTTTTTGTAGCTTCAGGGAAACCGGACAAATGGAAGGGCCAAGGGGGGCGAAACCGTGCAGAACGAACGATATGTGCTACCGCAGACACCAAGCGAGTCCGCAATATCCTCAGCCGTCACCGCAAGGGGAGTGGTCATTGGCGAGTCCTCATATTGGGCGAGGTATGAGGCTGCGTCAAAAACTGCCGATTTCTGACGCATAACAGCACGGTTCTAGAGCGTGTCGGTATTGATCGGCTTCAGAAGTCCCATGGGCCCCGTTCTGTGATTCCTTGCCGTTGAGGCAGATATGGGGGTCACCAATGGGCAAACCGCATCCTATTGAGTTACGCGAGCGCGCCGTCGCGCTTGTCGGGCAGGGAAACACGCACACCGAAACAGCCAGGCGGCTGTGCGTTTCCATCAAGTTCGTCAACGACTTGGTGCGGCTCAAACGCGAGACCGGAAGTCTGAAGCCGAAGCCGCAAGGCAACCCCGGGCACGGCAAGTTGTCGGATGTCAAAGGCTGGGTGCAAGGCCGGATCGCCGCCCAGCCCGGTCTGACGATCGACGGATTGACGGCGGAACTGAGCACGGACCATGGGCCGAAGGTGCATCGGTCCTCCGTCGGTCGCCTGCTGCACCGGTTGCGGTTGTCGCACAAAAAATGACCTGCAAGCGCTTGAACACAAGCGCAAGGACGTTGCCAGCCTGCGGCATATCTGGATTACGAGGCGCCAGCCCTTCATGGTCAACCATCCGGAAACGCTTGCTTTCATCGGTGACACCCCGGTGAAGACCAACATGGTCAAGACCACCGGTTGGGCGCCGCGCGGGCAGCGCCCGGTCGATCACGCGCCGTTTGGTCACTGGCGGACGCAGACGTTCATCGGCGCTTTGCGGCATGACCGGCTGGATGCCCCATGGGTGATTTCCGGGGCGATGAACAGCGAAATGTTCGCGCTCTACGTCAAGGCCCAACTGGCGCCGACCCTGCGTCAGGGCGCTATCGCGATCCTCGACAATCTGTCAAGCCACAAGAGCCCGGGCGCCGCCCGCGCCTTGCGTCACGTCGGCGCCTGGTTCTTGTTCCTGCCTCCCTACAGCCTCGACCTGACCCCGATAGAAATGGCATTCTCAAAGCTGAAGACCTTGATCCGAAAGGCCGCCGCGCGAACCTATGATCAGCTTTGGCAGACGATCGGCCATGTCTGCGACCTGTTCACCGACGAGGAATGCTAGGGCATCTTCAAAGCCGCCGGATACAACGCCGACTAAACGCGACATACTCTGGGGCGGCAGTAAATCGCGCGCTCGCGTGATGTTGGGCGTCGTAAGGGACGGCTGGACCTGTCCCGTTATTGTGCCGCCCCAAGAGCTCATTTAGGCCACTTTCCGTTCGAAGGCGACCGGGCTTTTCCATCCCAATGCTGAGTTCCTCCGTCGCGGATTGTAGAAGCCGTTGAAGTAACGGAAGATTGCCGGATATGTCTCAGTTCAAAGGTCGACCGATCTAGTCGCTTAATTGGTGGATCTGGACCCCGGGACAGGCCGCGCGGGCGATATCGCACAGGTGTTCGTGGTGGGTCAGGTAGATAACTTGGCCCGAGCGGGCCATGTCGCCGAGCAGGGCAAAGGTTTGTTTGGCGCGGATATCGTCAAAGCTTTCCATGATGTCGTCGGCGACGAAGGGAACCGGACCGTTGCTGCGGACAAACTCGTGGTACCCCGCGATCCGCAGCGCCAGGTACAACTGCGCACGCGTGCCTTCGGACAGCTGCGCGGCCTCTTTCGAGCCGCCCTGAGCCGCCAGCGCCACCAGAACTTCGCGCTGCCCGTCGGGCTGCGCCGCCAGCCCGGTGTATCGGTGTCCGGTCATCTGGCTGAACGCATCCGATGCGCGCAGCATCATTTCGCTGCGATGGGTGTCGCGATAGCGGCGCAGCGCGTTGTCCACCGCCAGCGCGCCCAGCCGCAGCCGCAGGTGTTGGCGGGCGCGATCCTCGATCTCAAGCAACAGGGTCTGGCGACGCTCCTCCAGCCGGGCCACCGCGCCGTCGCCGCCAATCGCATCAATTGCGCGTTCGGCATGCCGCAGGGCGGTGTGCGCCTCCTCTCTGTCGGAGTTATGGGATTCAAGATCCGCCTTCAGCGCGGCAATGCGGCCTTCGGTCTCTTCGTGATCGGCAGTGCCAAGCTGCGCCAGCGCCTGCTCGAGGTCGGCACAGCGCATGAGAGTGCAGATGTCGTCAGCCAGAGTGGCACGGGTGTGTTCCAGTTGCGCCCGCTCGCCGGCCCGGATCAGCGCGGCGCGGGTCTGGGGCCAGTTGGCCGTCGCAAAGAACTCGGCGAATTCCGCCGTGCGCCGGCTGTGAATCTGCGCCTCGGTATTGATTTCCACCTGTTCTGCAAGGGCGCGATCCAGATGTTGTTGCAGGTCGCTGCGGCGGGCCCGCGTGGCTTGCGCATCGCGCAACCGGCTGGTCACATTGCGCCAGAGGTCCGGCACCGGCGTGTCGGCGGCCATCCCGAGCTGGTCTGCCACGTTGCGGATCGCGCGATCAAAGGCGTCGCGGTTGTCCTGCATCGTTCGAACCCGCCGGTTCAGATCGCTCAGCCGCGCGACATGGGACTGCACTATGTCCAACACTTGCAGGATAGCGCGCATTTCAGCCACGTCTGGTGGCGCATCGGCCAGCCAGGTGTCGGCACAGGCCCGGGTCCACTCCCGCTGCCACGCATCGCGGGCCTCGTCCGCCTGTTTCAGATCCTGTTCCCGGCGCTTGACGTCTTGCTGCGCGGCACTGGCGGCCCGGCGCAGGGCGGTGATTTCTGCCGCACGGTCCAGCAGCGACTGCGCGGTTTCCAGTGCCACCGACAGGCTGGCCCCGGTCGGCAACGCATGACCCGCCTGGGTCAGCGCGGTCCGCAGGTCGGCCAAGGCGCGCTGAACGTGGGTTTCGGTGCGAGCACGGTCGCGCACGGCCTGTTCGTGTTGTTCATGGGCCTCCAACGCCTGTTCACGGCGTGTCAGCCACGAACGGAATGCCCCCGGCGTCATGTCGACCGGCAGCTGTGGCGCGCCGGCGCTGATGTACCCTCTCAGACGTTGGTACAGGGCATCGACATGCGCCGCCGATCGCTCGGCGATCCGCGCGGCCGCTTCCACCTCATGCCGTTTTTCGGCGAGCGCCTGTGCCGCCTCCGCGGCGCTGGCGGCCCTGGCCCGGTGTTCGGACACGGCCGCCGCCATCTGGTCATCCAGCCGCATTGCCTCTTCAAAGCGGTCCGCTGTCTGTGCATCAAGGGCCGCGCGGTGGTCGCGCCATGCCGTTTCGCGCCGGGTTCGCGCCATGGCGGCCTCGGCCAGGGAAACCGCACCGGCGCTGTCCGCACTGTGCTGACGCCGCTCTGCCTGCTCGATCTCTTCGTTCAGCCGTGTCTGCTGTTCCGCATCGCGTTCGGCGCTGCGTTCCGCGCGGCTGATTTCCTGTTCCAGATGGGTCACGATGTCGGTGTTCGGGCAGGATTGCGCGGCCAGATCATGTGCAGAGCCAGTCCACGGCGACAAATCGGACAGGGCGGTGTCCAGCCGAGCCCGCGCCAGTTCCAACTGCCGGGTTTCCCGGTCCAGCGCGCCTTGGGGATCATCGCGGCGGGTTTGCTGAACCAGATGGCCGAGACCGCCCAGATCGGTTTGTGCGCCGCCGATCTCGGCCAGTTGGGCCGTTGCCAGGTCATGCTCGGCAACAGCGCGCCGGTGTTCGTCTTCGGCGGCGGCCCAGGCCGTGCCGACACCCGAATGCCGTTCGATCAGCTCGCGCAACCGGCCGGTCGCGGCGGCAGGCAGCAGAAGGTTGACGGCATCGGACTGGCCCTGGTTCAGGCGGTTCAGGCAGTCCCGGATCGCGTCCTGCTCGGCCTGTTGCTCGTGTTGTCTGCGGGGCAGATCGGCACAGGCCGTGTCATGCGCGGACTTCAGCGTTTCGGCCGCGTCGATCTGGCTTTCCACGTCGAAAATCGAAGCGTCAAGCTGCAGTGCCGCCAGGTCGCGCTGCAACTCCTGCACCATTCGGTTTGCGGTCGCTTTGCGCGTGGCGATCTCCGTTTCGGCGCGGTCGAGCGCGGCCAATTCATCGAGCCAACTCGCAGGCGGGGCGGGCAAATCGTCAAAGGCGTCGATCTGCTGCTGCAATCGGGTCAACCGATGGGCCAGCGGCAGCGCATCGCCGATCCGCTCGAGCGCGGAGAGTTCGGCCTGTGTCTTCGTCGAAGTATCGCGCGCCTCTTGCCAGTCGTTCAGGGCCGAGTCCCGCGTTGCGGCCAGCCGTGAAAATTCGGCGGCTGCGGTGTCCTGCGCCTTTGTCTCCTTTTCCAGCTCGGCGCAGGCGGCATGCAGATCGCGCAGCTCGCCCTTGCGACCCGTCGCATTCAGGAATTCATCCGCCTTGCCCCTGAGCGCGGCCAGTTGCATCGCAAGATCCGTCAAGCCGGCGCTGGCCTGAAACAGCAACTCGCCAAGATCGCCCTCGCTGGCCAGAATGCTTTCACCGCCCTCGTCCAGCGTTTGCCGGTTCAGGGAAAACATGGCGGTGTATGCATCGCGATCCAGCCTGCGCAGCCCGCCATGGATCAGCGCTTCGCCCAAAGGGGAGCCCTGTGCATCCAGCAGCGCGTGATCGCGTTTCTTGATCCGTACCAGGTTATGGGATGTCCCATCAATCTCCAGCGTGGCGCCGATCTGCATCGAGGCATAGGGGTGCAGGAAACCCATCGTGCTGCGCGTGGGTATCTGGAACAACAGGTCCAGCCAGGCAGACAGAAACGTCGACTTCCCTGCCTCGTTCGGGCCGTAAATGACGTGTAGGTCAGGTTGACCGGGCGCTGGTCGGGGGCCGAACGACAGGCTGGTGTCGGTGAACTTGCCATAGCGGGTCAGGTCAAGACGGGTCAGCCGCATGCGTTAATCTTCCGGTGCCTTGAGGTGGGTCAGAACCTCCAGTGCACCCCGGCGCATTTCATCGCGCAGCGCGGCGGCGATGTCTTCGGGGGTGTCACCCCAAAGGCCACGCAGATCGCGGGGCAGGTGCTTTTGCAGCAGGTCAAGCTCGGCCCGGGCCCTCGGATCGGTGGCATCCAGCGGGCTGTCGTCGATCATCGCGGCCAGATCGCCCAAGGCGCCTGCCGGCTGGCTCGCGGTTCCCTGGTTCAGCGCGATTTCGACCTTGTCGATGGACAGCGATCCGATCCCCTCGGCGACCTGTTGCGCCTCGGCGTGCAGCAGGTCGGCGTCCCGGTGCGCCCTCCAGGCCAGCGGCGAGACGCCGGTCAGAACCGGGCGGACGATCAACTGCTCGGCGTCGAAATCTCGGCGTGCCGTGACCAATGCCTGTTTCACGGTCTCGACCAGCTCAGACCAGTCGGCACAGTTGCTGCAGGCCAGCAGCAACCGTTCGAAACGGGCCGTCGCGACAGACCGTTCCTCCAACGTCACGGCACCGGCATCGTCGACATGTACCAGCGTCACGGACTTGGCCCCGGCCTCTCCGATGTCGCGGCCCTGCGGGATGCCGGGCATGACCACCGTGGTGGGGCCGGGATGAACGGCGCGCTGGTGGATGTGGCCCAGCGCCCAATAGTCGAACCGGGTCTGCTGCAACTCTGCCAGGGAACACGGCGCATATGGGTCGTGCCCCGGCGCGCCGCCCAGGCTGGTGTGCAACAGCCCGATGTTGAAGGCGCCCGGTACCGGCGCCTTGAAATGGTCGAGCAGGCTGGTGGGGGCATGGGGTTTGCTGAAGGAAATGCCGTGCAGGGCGACATCGTGACCGTTCCAGCGTGTTTCGACGACCTCGGCCCGCCCGCGAAAGATCTTTACGCTTCCCGGCAGCACCAGTTCGCGGGTGATCTTGGACAGGGCATCGTGGTTGCCCCGGATCACGAAAACCGGGATGCCCGCGGCATCCAGTCGTTCCAGTTCCTGCGCCAGAAAACGCGCGGTTTTCATCGAGGTCTGTGCGCCGTCATAGAGGTCGCCGGCTATCAACAGGGCATGAACGGCCTCGTTCAGGCACAGATCGACAATCCGTGTCAGCGCGGCCCGGGTGGCGTTGCCAACCAGCTCAGCCAACCCTTCTTCGCGCAGGGCCAGGGATTTCAGCGGTGAATCGAGATGGATATCCGCCGTATGTACGAACTTGAATGCCAAGGCGGTGCTTTGCCCGTTTGAGTGTCGGTGTGTTCGGGCGATAGTTGATGGCCCGGTGGCCCGGGTCAACCGGTGATCTCGATGTCGGCGGTCGGTGCTCTGTCTGGTTGCCAACTGAGTTCCACTGTGCGAAATAAATTTCCAACTGACGGCGCTATTGGGTGATCGCACATCCGGACCGGGGGCCACCCAAACCGATCCGGTGCACTCAAAGGCAGGAAACAAGGAAACATGACGATGCTGAATGATGTGGTGATTTGCGATCCGGTACGTACGCCCGTGGGTCGGTTCGGAGGCCAGTTCAAGTCGCTACAGGCGCAGCAACTGGGGCGGGTCGCGGTGGAGGGGCTGCTGGCGCGGTCACCGGGCGTGGCAGAGCACGTCGAGGACATTATTTTCGCCCAGTGTTACCCGACAATGGATGCCCCGGCCGTTGGCCGGGTGGTCGGTCTGGATGCCGGTCTGCCGGAGGATGCGGGCGGCTACCAGCTGGACCGGCGCTGTGGTTCGGGCCTGCAGGCGGTGATCAATGCGGTAATGCAGGTGGCCACCGGCGGCTCGCAGCTGGTGATCGCGGGTGGCGCGGAATCGATGTCGAACGCGCCGTTTTACTCGACCGGTGCACGCTGGGGGATCAGGGGCTCGTCGCTGGAATTCCATGACGCGCTGGCCCAGGGCCGGATCACCGCCGGCGGGATCAACTATCCGGTGCCGGGCGGCATGCTGGAGACCGCAGAAAACCTGCGCGAAAGCCATGACATTCCCCGCGACGCGCAGGACGAATTCGCAGTCGAATCGCACCGCCGCGCCGTTGCCGCGCAAGAGGCGGGCCGGTTCGACGATGAAATCATTCCGGTCACCGTGCGCGACCGTCGCAAGGGCGATCAACTGTTCGACAAAGATGAACACCCGCGTCCCGATGTCAGCCTTGAAAAACTGGCCGGCCTGACCCCGATCCGGATCAAGATCGACCCCAAATCGACCGTGACGGCAGGCAATGCCAGCGGCCAGAACGACGGGGCGTCGGCCTGTATCGTGACCACGCGCGCCATGGCGGACAAGCTTGGGCTGAAAGCCTATGTAACGATGCGAAGCTGGGCGGTGGCCGGGGTGCCGGCGCGAACCATGGGTATCGGACCGGTGCCCGCGACCGCCCGCGCGCTGGACCGTGCCGGACTGCAGTTGAAAGACGTCGACGTTATCGAACTGAACGAAGCCTTTGCCGCGCAGGTGCTGGCCTGCACCAAGGATTGGGGCCTGGGCCAGGACGATTTCGCGCGTATGAACGTCAACGGATCAGGCATCTCGCTGGGTCATCCCGTGGGGGCGACCGGTGGCCGTATCCTTGCCGGGCTGGTGCGCACGATGGAACGGCAGGACGCGCGCTATGGGCTTGAAACCATGTGCATCGGCGGCGGTCAGGGGCTCGTGGCGATCTTTGAACGCGCCTGACCCGGTCAGCCGTCTGTGAACATCGTTGCGAACTGGTCGCGCAGCAGGTTCTTTTGAACCTTCCCCATCGTGTTGCGCGGCAGTTCCTCCAGCACCACCAGCTTGCGCGGGTGTTTGAACCGCGCAAGCGAGGCCTGAACCGCGGCCATGATGGCGCCGGTATCGGGGGATTGACCGGCCTCCGGCACAAGAATGCCCAGCACGGTCTCGCCGAAATCGGGATGCGGGACCCCGACAACGGCGCTTTCCAGAATGCCGGGCTGATCATCCAGCACCAGCTCGATTTCCTTGGGATAAATATTGTAGCCGCCCGAGATGATCAGGTCCTTATTGCGTCCGACGATGTGAACGTAGCCGTCTGCGTCGATCCTGCCGAGGTCGCCGGTGATAAAGAACCCGTCGTCGCGCAGTTCGGCGGCGGTTTTCTCGGGCATTTGCCAGTAACCCTTGAAGACATTCGGTCCGCGCACCTCGATCTGGCCGACCTCGCCGTCGGGCAGCGTCGCGCCGGTGGCCGCATCGGTGATTTTCAGCTCGACCCCGGGCAGGGCAAAGCCGACCGTTCCCGCGCGGCGTTCGCCGTCATAGGGGTTGGACGTGTTCATGTTGGTTTCCGTCATCCCGTAGCGTTCCAGAATGCGGTGCCCGGTGCGGTCTTCGAAACGGGTATGGGTTTCGGCCAGCAAGGGGGCGGACCCGGACACGAACAGCCGCATATGAGCGGTCAGATCGCCGGTGAACCGGGGGTCTTCCAAGAGGCGGGTATAAAAGGTCGGGACCCCCATCATCGTCGTCGCGCGCGGCATCCAGTCAATGATGTCGTCGGGCGAGAACTTTGGCAGCAGGATCATGCTGCCACCCGAGGCGAGCATCACGTTGGTGGCGACGAACAGCCCGTGGGTATGAAAGATCGGCAGCGCGTGCAGCAGCACGTCATCGCCGGTGAATCGCCATTCCCGGACCAGCGTTTGCGCATTGGACAGCAGGTTGTTCTGAGTCAGCATTGCCCCCTTCGACCGCCCGGTGGTGCCCGATGTGTACAGGAACGCGGCGAGGTCCTCGCCGTCTCGGTCGACGGTATCAAAGGAGACGGGCATCGTCGCGGCCCGGTCGGTCAAAGAGCCGCTGCCGTCCGCGTTCAATGTCAGCATCGTGGCGTTCTGTTTGCCCGCCAGGGCCGACAGATCCTCACGGCTGGCCCCGTCACAAATGATTAGCCGGGCGCCGCTGTTCTCGATGAAGTAGGACAGCTCGTCGACGGTGTAGGCGGTGTTCAGGGGCAGAAAAACAAGCCCGGCCTGCGCACAGGCGGCATAGATTGCCAGGGCCTGTGGCGATTTTTGCACCTGAACCGCCACCCGGTCACCAGGCGACAGCCCGGTCGCAAGCATCGCATGGGCCATCTGCGCGGACATCTCCAGAAAGGCGGAGTGGGTGATTGTGTGGCCGTTGCGCAAAAGCAGGAACGGGGTTGTCTTGCCAGCGTGGACACCGAACAGGTTGTCATAAAGCGGGTTTGCCATGATCTCAGCCTTCCTGTCTCTGCGCAGTCGCTGCGCCAGCCGCCAGCGACCGCACGTCCGACGAGGCCGGCACGTTTTTCGTGGTCGCAAACTTTTCGTGGTTCTGGGCGATCTTTTTCAGGTCATACAGGTAGTTGACCATGGTACCTCCGGATTGTTCACGGCCCTTGTCCGAAGTGTCGGCATCGGCGTGCACCGCATGGACAACCGCGCCGTTGCCCAGGTGGAACCGTGCCACCGGGTCCACCGGCAGGTCCCCGCGCCCCTTGGCATTCAACAGGTAATAGGCGGCGGTTGCCCTCATCGCGTCAGGATCGCCAGCATCCCAGCTCTGCCCTTGTCTGGACAGCCACGTAGTCAGGCCGGGGATCGGCGACAGGGTGACAAAGGTCTTGAGCCCAGCCAGTTCGGCGGCCAGATCGGCGGCGACCTGTTTGATCAGTGAATTCCCGAACGAAATGCTGGCCAGTCCCGATTGGCAGTTGGAAATCGAATAGAACACCGCCGTGTCGGCGTCTTCGGCCAACAGCGAGGTTCGGTCCTGCGCCAGCAACCCCTGCACCGAATCTGGAATGCCCTTGGTCAGGGCGACCTCGACAAAGATCAGCGGTTCATCGGGCATCGCCGGGTGGAAAAAAGCAAAACAGCGCCGGTCGCTGGGTTGCAGCCTGCGGCGTAGATCGTCCCAGCTGTCAATCGCATGAACGGCCTCGTAAGCGATGATCTTTTCCAGAATGTGGGCGGGGCTTTGCCAGTTGATCGGTCGCAACACCAGAAAACCCCGGTTGAACCACGAGGCGAACAAGTGCCGGAAATCCAGGTCCAGAGCCTGCAGCGCCGGCACATCGCGGCCCAGCCGCAACAGGTCGGATCGCATCGCGACCAGCGCGCCGGTCGCACCCGGCACCCGGTTCAGGCGGCGGATCAATTCCTGCCGGCGGGGTTCGGACGCGGCCATGTAGGCGCGGTAGCTGTCCTTGGTCGGTTCCCGCTCATAGGACTCGAGCGCCGTCCGTACCGCTTCGGGATCAATGTTCATG
>ENA-OWNT01001777-OWNT01001777.1-seawater-metagenome-genome-assembly--contig:-NODE-1777-length-25153-cov-4.869876_pt1 | contig 25153 bp, 21 predicted proteins | sample MGYA00238136_ERZ651165 | MGnify/ENA primary metagenome ERZ651165 (study PRJEB26861, sample SAMN08777766) | seawater metagenome | isolation source: coastal seawater | place: USA: Florida | collected...
GAAAGAAAGCCCCAAGCCCCATTGATTATTGGCACCGACACAACCATCAAGCTCCGTACTGCGTACTCGAGTACAGTAACCGATACTCAAGCACCGACCGCATGACCGGTTTTTACGTTTTTGTACGGACCAACAAACACCCCAAAACCATCCCCCGCCCGCCCCCACTTATTATACCACCTTGATATCACCACTTCCTTGCTGTGCGCGGCTCCGCTGTGCTGCACACGGGCGCACCATGCGCGTGTTTCGCACGCCACGAGGACTGCCGTGCAAACAAACAGCGGTCCCCTGCACTCGACAGCCAGCAAAGGTCCGCTTTTGTTCGTTTCCCTCACACTTTTCACTTTTCCCCCACCACGACCTCCTCCACAACGTGCCAAACACTCCGTACTGTCGGTACGACACACTCTTCCCGGCCTTCCACGGCGTTGAGGTACATAGTACTAGCTGTACTGATGCGAGATTAGGGGTGGCTGTTCGAGCGCGTTTCGGAGTGCACAGTACGCGTTTTGCGAGGTTTGGTGGAGCGCACGTGATTGATTCAGCATGGGTGGGCGTCTTGGCAAAGGAAAGCGACTGATTGTGAGTGCGTGGGGGCGCGCGAGTGAGCGCGGCGCGACGGAGGGCGCCCGTGAACGTCCTTTTTACGAATGTCATCTGTGCGATTCCAGTCCGCGCGGTCAATGTACACTTTTGCACAGCCACTTTTAGCGCTCACTGGCGTTAATCCCACCACAGTTTTCGGCATATAAACGCGCAGAGGAAGCTGGCACGTGACCGGTGGCCGCGGCTGGGCGCGCAAAAAGTTTCGACGTGCAATCGGCTGTCACCAACTGGCCGGGCTTGCTGTGCGCAGCTGCGCCGTGGAGCTCAGTCGGTCGGTCAGCGGAGCAGCGCGGCGGAAGTCAGTGGCAGATGCGCTTATACTTGGTTCGCGGTTCCACTGTGGGCAACAAACACCAACAAACTCCGTCCCATCCGCGCCCAGCGCCGCAGTCGGGTCGGGTCGTTCGTGCGTTCGCCGTCTGTAGTGATAGTGAAGCCGTTGATGTGTTTCTTTTCGTGTGCTGTGCGGGTGAGTGTTCGTGTGCGAGGGGCTGTACGCTGATGTGTGATGTTGTCCACATGCATCACGTCACGTGCTGACTTGTTGCCATCGAGTCCGCATGCCCGCAGGGAGCGTCGCTTTCCAATACCTAGCGCCCCGCAGACGTTCGGCGTTGACGTGACCTACCTTGGTGGCATTGATGGTGGTGATGCTCCCAAGTGACGCACTTCGTGGCGCCTGTTGGCGGGCGGCAACAGCAGCGCACGTAAGCCGCGTGGCACCGACCGCAACAAGTTTCGTCGCCAGGCTGTTCATGATTCGTGTCGGCGCCCAATAAGAGTAGCAGAAAAAGAAAATCAAGTTGTAAAACAAGCACAAACTCCAAAAGTCAAGCCCGTCCAAAGTCCTTCACACTCGCACAAAATGTCCAGCAGTGCAAAGCGACGCCGCACGGAGGAGCAGCCGGAGAGAGAACCGGGGCAGCCAAAGCCGCTTCGACGAACACGCCGCGTGTGGAACATTCGACTGGCACTACAGCTCGAAATCGAGGCGCAGTTAGAAAACGTTTCATTCAGCGATTTTGAAAGCTTGGAAGATGAAAGCCCCAACATTGAAAAGCCAGGCGAAAGCATTAGGCGAGCAGACCCTGTCAGGTATCTTGACGTATAGTGAGAGGGAATGAACAGGCTCCGCTCCGCTCCTTCTCCGCTTATTTATTTATTATTGCCCTTACTTTATTATTGTATTTTGGAACATTGTATTTTGATCGACATTTTGATTGACATCTGTCGCTTCGAGCACGCCACTTTAGCTGCTTACGATCCTTGGAGGTGCATTCCTGCGACAGCGAACATTCGACATTTGCACATCCACCACCCCCAACACAAATCGCAATGCATTTAATGTATGTGTGTCCATCGTGAGCCAGACAAAAAAGAACGGGGCGGCAGGAGCAGCTTTTTTCCAAAATGACACCATTCCCCAACATTCAGCAATTGGGTTGCCAGCTCGTCAGTACGAGACGACCGCATTCGGCGTCAATGCAACGCGTGGCCCAGCGCAGTCGTAGGCGGACCGCTGATTGCTTGGTCGCCATCATCTCGTACTGTTTTCTCGCATGCAGAGTCGGGGGTCTCGGCTTGCGTGCCTCAACGTATGGACTGTTCGAACCCGTCTGTGCAAGATCGGCCGTCACAGCTCGAAGGACAGTGCACTTCAAGCTGTATTCACTGATTGATGGAAGCAAAGTCTGGCTTTACTTGTTGGCTTGTTCATCGACCGCTCCTTCCCAATCGCCACACCACAACCCGTGTTTGAACAACACATCAACACGTTATATGTAGTTACTTTATTATCGGGAATTGATTTTACAAAATCCTGCGAAAACGAGAAGCAAAACGTCTTCGCAACAGAATCACAGGAACAAACGTTGGCGTGTCTGTCAACAATTTATAAATAAGCAGCGCCGGTGAACGGCAACTGGGCATCACATTGTGGTGTTGTCGCCACTAGACTGAGAAGGTTCCGTCGGGGTTTTCTTGACCTGACATGCGATGTTGCCGCACAGGTGAAGGCATAAGAATATCGCCGTCATCACTGTCGCTACAATCGGGATCACTACTAGCCCTTGCCCTTTGCAAGTTGAGTACTTTGCGTGTACGCCGCAACCCTTTGGCGCGATCGGAGACGTTTTCCGTCGTTTTCCGTCTTTTCGGTGTCGGCATGGTGCGAAAGCAAATTGACTGCGGATTAGGGACAAAAAACAACTCGCAAGACGGCGGAGAAAAGTTGTCCATTTCTTTTTGATGAATTTCAGACTCCTGGCGCCAGATGATGTCACTACGCTGCGGCCGGTGCTGGATTGGTTGCAGTGGACGTACACCAACCCTCCCCTTCGTCGACACAACAACACACTGCCCATTCTCTTCACCACACGTCCCAACGTGACAATGTCTCAACCACTTGCCCTCCCACCATTGCTGTGCTGCGCCGTTCTACGTCTACCTATACACCAACGTTGCTATCCTTCACACCGCTATGTGCAGATCTGCGTTGTACACAAAATGTGGGTGGGGTGACAGAAAGAAGGAAGCAGCGAGGGACAGCTGGAACGGTGGCGGTTGTTGGTTGCTGCTTTATTGCTCGTCGCTCCCCGCACGCGTCGCAAGTACAACAAGACACCCACACCACAGCCATGGAGGAAGGAGGTCTTGTGCGTGCACATACGTGCACGTGCGCGCGCGTTTGGGCGGCCACTGTGTGGTGAACCAACGAACTTGTCCCTGGTTGTGGTCAACCAAGTCCAGCCGTCGACGACGGCGGAACCAGATCTCGCAAGCAATTCGTCAAACGTCACTTTTGTGGCACCGATAGTACGGCCAACTGTTGAATCACTTTGTGATACACGTACTTTTAGTACAAGCCATGAGTCTCGAAGATTGAGTGGTGGGTCGATACGTCGGTACAGTGTCGGTTGACGAAAATATTTGGCCTTTTGGAAACACCGGCATGTGGACATTGGTTTGCCCTGCTGAACGCCAACGATGATGACTGATTGAGTGAGGTTTTTTACAAAGTGCATATGTGGGAACATCATGCCACGCAGTACAACATTATCAGAGAATGGATGGCTTCGTCAGTGCAGGAGTGCGACGCGCACTGACTGATTGAGTGTGAGTATTATCTGTCAGCGACAACAACTGCGGAAATTCCAAGAGTTCGTGTAATTACACGTTTATTGGAGTCAAACCGTGTAATTACATGTATAAAGTGTGTAATTACATGTTCTAACTGTCGCTGTCATAAAGCCGCCGCCCAACGAAGGCGCAGCTCAGCCGAGTGCTGCAGCGTGTAAATTTTTGAATCAAAGTGCAAATGCGCACAATCTGCAAAATTTTCAGTCAGTCACCAGTCAAGAATGACAGAACCACTGACCACTGGCAGGCAACCCACTGACTGACACCGTGGTAACCACTCTCTGCTCACTGTGAACCAATGGTCGACCGCTGATGAGTCGTTCGTTGACCACTGGATGACCACCACCGGGAATGCACAAACCACTCGCAGCAATGGATGACCAATGGTTTCCAGTCGTTGACCACTCAGTGACCACTCAGTGACCACTCAGTGACCACTCATCGACCACTCATCGACCACTCATCGACCACTCGACAGTGCATCGACCATTCGGTTTCCACTCAGTTAGCACTCATCGACCACTCGGTTACCACTCAATTAGCACTCATTCGCTGACCACTCATTGACCACTCGTCGGACGGGAGACGATTTACTTCCATACACCGATTCATTTACCTTGTACGAACCACTCAAGTGTCCGCGGTAACCACTCTTTGTCACCATTCCAACACCAGCCGTCACTCTTTAACCACTCACTTCAACCACTCATCGTCAACAACACTCACTCACTCAACCACTCACTCACTCTCTCACTCACTCCGCCTTCATTCACTCACAGTGAGTGATTGGGAGTGAGTGAGTGAATGGATGACTGAGTGAGTGACTGGATGACTGAGTGAGATGGCTGGATCTTGCCAAATTGGTGAGTTGGCGAACTCACTCACAGTCACTGTGAGTGAGTGACTGTGAGGCCGCGTGCGCCCCGCACTCACTCACTCACTCACTCACGCACTGTGGTGCTGTGGCACTCAAGTGACTCACTGTGGCTGTGGCTGCGGCGGTGTGGCCCACTGCTGTGTGCGTTGGAAGTTCGTTCCTTCGTTTTCGTTCCTTCGTTGCTTCGTTCCGTCGTTCCGTCGTTCCTTTGTTGCTTCGTTCCTTCGTTCCTTCGTTCCTTCGTTCCGTCGTTCCGTCGTTGCTTCGTTCCTTCGTTCCTTCGTTCCTTCGTTCCTTCGTTCCTTCGTTCCTTCGTTCCTTCGTTCCTTTGCTGCGTTTGGCGTTTGCGTTTTAGTTTGCGTTTGCGTTTTGCCTTCCTTCCTTCCTTCCTTCCTTCCTTCCTTCGTTTCTTCCTTCGTTAGCAGTTCGTTCGCCGTTTGCTGGAACGAACTCGTGAATAAGCAAATGATCGGTCGGTTGACTTGCTGTTACTGTTGATGCGTTGGTGTCTGACTTGCGCGTCTTGCTGTAGTGCTGTCTAACTTGTCGTGGTGTTGTCTGACTTGTTGCCTTGGTTGCATTGGCTGTGTTGTGATTGTCGTAGGAAGGAAAGGAGGGAGGAAGCACGCCCGTAAGCTTACATTGGCAGAGTTGCTCCGCTGCCTCGGTTGGTGTGCTGCACAATTGGTGATGTCCCCGTTGTTGGTGCTGCGCCGCCGCTTCGCGTCCAACCTACGTGTAGCCAACTTCTGATTAGAGTTCGAGTACTGAACTCGAGCACCGCCTCGGGAACTTGTCTTTTATTCTGTGAATCGAGCTCGAAGTTTTCCAAGTTTTGAACGAGAGTGTGCCAGTGGTGGCACTCACACGGAGGTAGTTCTGCGTGGACTTAAACGTCAACAACGATGATGCTGAGAACACCAGCAGGTAGCCATTGTGAATCGTAGAAACACCGTTACTACTCACAGTGCGGTGTACGCCATGGAGGGTGATTTGTGGAAGAAGAGTGAGCATTGGCGGAAGTGGAACCAACGCGCATTTCGACTCGAAGGCCACAACTTGGTTTGGTTCGCCAAGAAAAGTGAAAAGCCCAAGGGTCAGATTGTCATCAACTCCAACGTAATCATCGCCACCCAAGAGAGCAAGGTACCAGAGCGTTGGCCATTTTCAGTCACATTCAACAACGGCAAATATGTCCTTTACCTTGCAGCCGCGAGCAAATCCGTGAGGAGCGACTGGATCAAGGTTTGGTGCCGTTAGCTGTCCTCAAGAAACTATGCATGGTGGGCGCGGCCATTGATTCGTTTTTGTATGTGCAGGCACTATCCAGTGTGGCTTCAGGTACGCACTCGCACACGTCGCCGGCTCAGACTCGACAGAACTCGCGAAACCCAGACTCCTCCCCCGTTGCCTCTGTTGAGGCGGAAGATGAAACGACTCTCTTCCGATCGCTTGCGAAAGTGTCCGTCATGGAGCTCGCTGTCGGCTCTGGATCGTCGTCAAATCGCAAAAGCAGTTCATCATCGTGGCGGGAACTGAAGAACCAGGCTTTGGTGCGCATCGTCAACAACGACACCACTGGAGATGTCCGATGCGTGATTCAAGTAAGCAATGACGCCACACAACTCCACCGCAAAACATTCTTCGTCGTGTTATCAATCTAGACCAAGTGCCCTGACCGTGTCCTTCAACATTGCAGGATCGTAGCCGAGCAAGCTCGTCAACAAGCGCTTCCGTCTTGCTCGACCAACCAATCCACCCAAGGTAACCACTTTGTTTGTCGAGTTGCGTCGCAGTGCGTATTCATGGCGATAATTCCTGGACATGCGGTATTGCTCCAACGATAGGTGCAAGATCCATCGATACAACGCCAGCTCCCGAACGAGCGGGTGGACGGTGCCTGTGTATCGCCCGTCTGATAGAGCTGACATGGACAAGCGGTCGCAATCGTTTGGAAATGACTCCGACGGCCCGCAACTCCGAGTCGGCGACGGTTTGTTGCGCCTCCTCTATTGCCACACGAGACCTTCTCGCTTTTTCGTTAAACCATGTGTTCCGTTCTTGACTTGAACAGAGCCGTTCAAGACATACGTCATCCCACCAAATCGAAGTGGCAATTATGTTGCGTCCTTTGCGCTGTCGTTCGTGTCGCCTCAGCTCGCGGATCAGTTTGCTTACGAGTACGAAAAGAGGTTCGTTTTCTCTTGCGCTGTCCCACTTTTCGATCCTCCTTCCTTTGTCGAGTGTTGTTGCACTGATGTCTGTGTGGTTGTGCCGTCTTCCACCCAGTCGACAGCGGATGAAAAAGGTCCTGTCCCGGCGCTTTGCATCTGCACGTGAACACCGTCACAGCACAGATTCACGGTCCTCAGTCACACGCGACAATGGTGGCAGTGATCAACTTTCGAGACTTCAGGGCGGCGCTTACAGTGGTGGTGGGGCGATTCGGCGCGGTGGGGCGCGAAAAGCCCACAGCTGGGACGTATCGACGTACAGATACACACGCTCTGGTGAACATCTCTCCCCAGAAAACGATCGCCCGGCGCCGTCTCGAAGGGTCGCCACCACTCCCGGAGCTGCCCTTGTTGCAAGTGCAACTCCTCCTCCGTCTCGAACCCCGAGCGAGCACAAATCGTCGGACAAGTAAGCTCTTAATGTTTTGCAGCTGCCAAGGTGCTTGTGCTGACTCTGTTCTTGCGCCCGTGACTTCCCATGTTCCAGGTACAGCCTGACTCGCTTGAGCGATTCACTGCACCTCCAACACAAAGGAAGCGATGAGAACATCACTGCGGTAGATCCGCGCGTTCGTGCCGTTGCGAGCGTAAAAGCAGAGGCACTGAATTCTGGTGCAGATCTTGACTACACTAGCGTGAAGTGGGAAAATGAGGCGCTGCGGCACCAGGTTCTCGCTCTCAAAAATGTTCTGAAAGAGAGGGAAGAGAGCATTCGACAAAAGGACGTTCTCTTAGCGGAAAAGGAAGAAGAGTGTGCCAGACTAAAGCAGCTTCTCGCGCAGCACAACAGGTCGCGGGACGAAGGTGGTACTGGCGACAGCGCTGCCAGCGACTCTGCCGTCGGTGATGGTGGTGAGAATGTGCCCGACGGTGAATAAAATCTAATCATAATCATTTTGAACACTTCCACGAAGAATGTGTCTCTGCTGCATCGTTCGTTGGTTGCACGCACACAGTCGCAGATACGATGACGACGACCGACATTGTGACGCCAAGGGCATCCAATTGCCTTATTTTAGTTTGTAGTGCACTTTTACAACGCACTGTCCGTTCAATGTACTTCACCGCTGCGAACGAAGCCGATTGCCGACAGCGACGAACGACGAACGACGACGAACGACGACAAACGATGACGATGACAACGACGACGACGACGATGACGAACGACGACGAACGACGACGACAACAACGAACGGCGACGAACGAAGACGAACGGCGACGACGAAGACGAACGGTGACGACGACAAACGGCGACCACGAACAACACAGTTTGTGGTTCGATGTTTGATGGCGTTTGGTGGCGTTCGCCGAGCTTCATGAAGGGGTGATGCGGCGAGAACGACCTGCTTGTCCGTCTTTCGGGCAGCCGGTTTGCGTGTCGCTCGTGCGATCGCTTGTCGGTCGGGCGATCGAATCGAGCAAACCAATATTGTTCGTGGGGTCAGAAGCTCGGTTCAGTGCGTCCGTGCCGAAGTACGAGGGTGAATTTCTGATCACATAGTTCGAGGACCAAAAAATAAGAATCCCAACTTCGTATTGCACATGCCGTGCCGAGTGATGCCAGCGGGTGCTGTTGTGATGGCGTCGTCACTGCGCCGGACGTGCAGATTTTAGACCTTCGACCTGAAAACTTGAAGTCCCGATGATGCAATCCACAATCGAGGTGCACAAAAAGTGGAATATCGAGTGCTTTAGCATTGCCCTGGTTGCTGCGGACAATGAGGGCGGCACGCGATTAGCTTTTCGCTATCCAGACCCATCCGTTGTGTTCCAGGGTCGCATCCTGCCCAAGGAAAAATTCCTTCCGCAGTTATTCACGCCGAAGAACCTTCTGCACAACCAGATTGTCGAGATGGTCATCGGACGCACGAGTAGATTCATCAGCTACTGTGTATCCGAAAAGGATTGGAATACAGGGATCGCCGCGTTCAACGTAGTGCTCGAAGTAGCAGAGTTGTCGACCACTGGCGCATCGTCAGAAGATGGCACGCATCGCCAGCAGAGCATGGACTTCCTGAAGCGCATTCTCGTAGATATTGCAGCGTCGTTGAATTTCGAAGAGAATCGTCAAAAGTTCGTTAGTCAGGAGGTCAAGTACATGCTCAAAGTGCACGACCAAGTTGTGCTCGAGAGCAACCGTAAGACGGGCAGGTGTGTTTTATTCGATTTGCGTTGCTCTCTCACTCCAGACAAAAGGCTCGTGTTTCGAAGCTCAAAATGCATACTTGACTCTGTCGCGGAAAAACAGGAAACACCTGGACTACCAGTCACAGCTGGACGTCATCTTGGAACACAGCACGTTGGTTCGTTTCGTACTCTGCGAGTACTACTGTGTCTGCGCGTTCAATAACGCCCGAGCAACTGACGGTGGATTGCGGCGGAATAGGCAAACTTTTTGAAAAAGCTGTACCACTCGATTAATTCGAAGGCCAACGTCCAACTGCAGCTGAATGGGTTTCTACGTATCAGTGAGACCCTTGCGTACTCGAGAGATTGCCTTCGTTATCCCATCCGGTGCGTAGATGCATTTGTAACTCGTTCGTCGTCAATGTGCTGCTTCTTACCGTGCGCACCTGGCTGTGTGTTCATACCAGGCCGTATCATTCATTTCTTCTGTTGAAAGACAAAGCAGAGACCTTGCGGTGCTTGCCCCCGGGCTCGTCCAAAGACCTGTTACTCCTGATCCAGCATTCTAGTCCAATGAAAACGTTCAACGAAATGCAGAGTGAGGTGTGTGCTTGAGCGTTGCCTTCTGCTCGTCATCTTCCGTCGCCGTTGTGTGTTTCTGCTTTCGCTTCACGAATACTCTGGATCTGCAACACAGCTCAACATTTCCCTCAAGCGGATCTTTGTCTTAGCTGCACATTTAATGCACTGGAACTTTTGCATCATTATCAAAGCGCTGGCGCGGGACAATCAGTATGTTGTTGACTTCATAAACGGCACAAATCACCCCACGAGTTCCTCACATGATACGTCACCCATTCCTGGTAGATACCGAGTCAAATCGCACTCGCTGGAGAAAGGTGCCTTATTCAATCAAAAATTCCCACAGTACTCCTTTGCTGATGTCCTTTCTCACTTCCATGGGTCTCGACGATTGGGCCAGATTTTGGACAATATGGCTGCGCAGGCGGCGCAAGTGCCACAGGCACTAACAGGGTTGCTGTCCGCTCGAAGCGTGGTGGCCACTTCCACATACGTTTCTCAAGCGCGAGTCAGTATCCCGATTGGGACGTTTTTGCAGATGCTCGCGTGGCTCTTGCAGCATCAGTGCATCGAAGAGCTGCACTTGTATGTGTACTTCAATGTACCCTTTGACGCTGACTTTTCGAAAAATCCGAAAGCCGAAGCCGGTGACACAGTTCCGGTTGCGGAAAGTGGCCTGCCTGATCACACAGACACTGCCAGAAGTGATGAAGGTTCCGACGAACAATCGGAAGGTTCGGGGCATCCGCACCTTGATGCATCCGAAGAACAGCCCCCTGCGGAAATGAAGAAGTCTGGAATGTCACTCGAGGACGTTCGCCGTGTTATCGGAGTGTCCACTGTCGCAGAGCACGAGGCCGCGTGAGTCCTGGCTGCTTGTGTTTTCGCATCGTACAGCCTTGTGTTGCCGAGTGGCCGGTTGTTTGATACAGAAACAAAAAACAAATGTATTTGTTCTTTCACAGTTACTTGATTGAGAGAGCACAAGAAGAAGAAAACCGCGTCACTTATCATTCCTTCCTGCAACTCCTGAAGGTGGGTGGCGTTCGTACAATGATCTCGTGCCATTTGCTCGCGAGCCCACACGCCATTTTTCACATCGTCCTGTTGTTGGTGTGTGGGTTATTTGCATAGTTTTTCCGTGGCACGCACCATATCGAGGAGATCATGTGGCAGGAAAATCTCAGTTACTCCGAGTTGGAGTCCGTCCTTGAACTCTACTCCGATGTTCTCATCACAGCGGTACACCCAGAACCGTCAAGGACATAGGCTGTTCAGACAACAACGCATCTCCCAGGTGTTCAAACAACAACGCCACCCCGCTCAGCAACACGCTCACAAATGAACATAACGCAACAATGACCAACGGGAGCACACCATAACTTACGCTAGCACAACATGCGTCCACGCGCCACCAACACTATATTGTCTGCTCGCTCAGAGTTGGTTTAGGGCTCCCGACTACCGAGAAAGCTTACAGGGCCGTGCCCCGGTATCAACGACTTAAAGTTCACGATCCTTCATTCGCCACATCACACAATCCTTGCAGCGCCGTCAAGATGAATTCACAACACAACACAACAAGTCACCACATCCATCGCATTCCATCGCATTCCATGTACCTTGTTGTTTCAGACCACGCAACTATCGAACGAAGTCCAGTTGTGGCGTTTTCTCCGTCAATCGATAGTTGACCAACAAACCAGCACGATGAAGTCAAAAATAGCACACACCGTATCGTGTTGCATACAAATTGAACCAACAGAACTTGTCACTTTGCTGCAATTGCGTTGTACATGGACTCCAATTTCTAGGATAAGAATTACCTTTTGCGCCAGCATCACATGAAGCAAATAACCCACTATGTCCGGCATCTTATGCCACAATTTGTGTGCTCAACCTCAACATGGTATGGTGTACAACGTGCCCAAATGCCATCTTCTATCATCTATGTTACAAGTCAAAGAACGCACACCAACCCACGAATTCAAGCAAACACAACTCAGTCCTTCAACCAAGGAGCTCACAAAACGCCGCTGCGGCCACATAGTACACATTTCATCAACGTTCCCGCGACTTTGGGCGGACGATCCAAACCACAAACAGCACAGGGTCATATCTGGTCGCCTATTCCGCCTTATTAAAAACGAACAGGTGACACGGAAAAACGGACGGACAGACGGACGGACGGACGACACCATGGACCGTGGACAGTCGCGTCCTCATGCTGTAGCGTCATAGAGGACGTCATGCTCCAACATAGCACCGCATTGCATTATATTACATTGCATTGCATTGCATAGTGCATGGCGGGGTAAGGTATGGCAAGAGGTCGGGAATGGCAGCTGAAGCTGGTGCACTACATGCGTGTACTATGTCCTTAGTACCACTGCCGCGCACTCATTCGCCGCAGCCTACAACCACCATACACCACGCCGCCAATCCAGCGCGCCGCCACACTCACTCAATCATTCGTTTCCGTCCGCGCAAACTCACTGAAAATATCCTTCAATTGGACATTGTTTCAATGCTTACGCACTCAATCATTCAATCATATCGGCGTTTAGGCACTTACTAAATAGCTCATATGAGCGGTGTAATTATTGGTACTCAATCATTCAGACTCGTAGTGGGTGTGGAAGGCAATCTGTGGTGTCACGTGAAGGAAGAAATGAGAGAATTCGAAGGCGCAGTGACCTCGAAGGCGCCAAGGAAGTGAACAGTGAACGAACGCCGAAAGTTGTTCCGTGTCGTCGTCGTCGTCGCCGCCGTCGAAGTTCGTCGAAGTTCCTTCGTTCCTTTTCGTTCCTTTTCGTTCCTTCGTTCATTCGTTCATTCGTTCATTCGTTCCTTCCTTCCGTCGTTCCTTCCTTCCTTCGTTCCTTCGTTGCTACCATTGTCGTCGAAGTTCCTCAATGTTCGTCGTCTGTTGGTTGAATTTTGCTGTGTCTGTCTGTCTGTCGTTCGCGGGCGTGTGCGTGGTGGTCCTCAGTGGTCGCCGCGGACTCCTGTGGTTGAAGCGCACGCGTTGGAATTTTCAAACACGGATGCTCGCCGTGTATGTGTGCTGGCTTGGAGTGATCTCGATGTTGAGGTTGAGGTGTTAAGGTGGGGTATGTATCTTGGTACTGGCGCCTTCTGGGGCTTCCTGCGTATAGATGTGCCGCTACCATCGTGCCAGTGAGCTTGCAACGCCTTGTCGCACTACGTCTTCGCTACGATGCTATGGGAGCGCGACCAACCCACGCATTTGCCCATTCTCTGCTCAGTCATGCCCAGCCGATGCGGGTGAGCGAATTCTCTTGAAAGTGGCGTGTGCAACATTGATCGAACCGCAACACACCACGTGCGAATCTTGCCTTGTTGGCTGTTGGCTGTGGTTCGGCCAACGCAGAACTCCACTCGGCAGACGAAGTGTTGAGACGTGCGCACATGAACAAGCAAGTGCACCGCAGCTCACCAAGCACGTGGTCCTCGCAAGCGAACTACGCTTGGCTGTCGAATTCGTATCCACAGGAACACACCCGTATGGGAAAGCGTTGGCTTGAGTCCTGAGATCTTTCGCTTCCTGTCGGGGTTCGACTCTCGCAGACGTCAGAAACAAAAGTTGGCACGAAATTTGCAGGAACACGCTACCGCCTCGTGGCTGTGGCAGTGTCTCAACCGCCTCGTCTTCGCGAGTTTCATCTTGCGGCATGGTGGTACCGGCATAGTGCGTAGCGGTGAATGAAGTAGGCACCACGTTTCGATTGTGAGTGTCTAAAAAATGGAGCTCTCGCGCGAGGAGTTCTTCAAGCAAATCTTCGCTAACGCCCCTGCGTCCAAGCAAAAAGCCCCTGTTTTCTTCGGCCGCACAGTCGACCTTTACAAGCTCGCGAATGCCGTTGCGGAACGCGGCGGTGCGGAGCACGTCAGCAAAGGCAAGCAGTGGATGGATGTGGCGAAACAGGTGAATCTCGCGCAGCCCAACATCTCCAAGTACAGCAGGTTGCGCCGGGTTTATGACACCTTCATCAGAAGCCACCTGGCAAGCGATGGAAGCTGTCTCAGTAGCATGACGCCAAACGTACGTTCACAAATGAGCACCGCCACGTCCCCTCGCTGTCGTCTTATGCTCGGGCTAGAAGTCATCACATTGTTGAATGTATGGTGCTGGGTTTTGGTTTTGTGTGAATGTGTTCACAGTTAACGCAGCCTCTTCCACCGGACTGCTTGCATTCCTTTGAATCGTTCAAACTCCGGCGCTACATCAAGAGTTGTGGATTCGACATTGCCCAGTATCTCCTGATCCGAAACGCAATTGTGGACGAGTGGCTGAAGGACACGTCTCGCTACTTGTCATTTCACTTCGCCCGCAAGGTACGATCATCCCAAACTCGTGCTTTCCTCGCGACACAATGTTTGATAGTGTTGCACCTTCTTTTTGCTACTCGACCTCCAACTTGACCCCATTATGTCGCAGCAATGTGCAATTCCATACGAAAGCCTCGCGGTTGCAGCAAAGGCTTTCGACTTCCTGGACACGTGGGGATTCATCAACGTTGGCTTGGCCGACTGCGTTGATCGCGTTGCGGAATCCTCGCTGTTAACCGCGTGCTCCAATATAGCAAGCCAAAGCGACAATGTGGATTATGAGATCGAGGACGAGAACGAATCAAGCAATTCAAAGCCACGCGTCACACCGTCCAGGAAGGGAACGGGTCCGAAAGTCGTTGTTGTTGGAGCCGGCATTGCCGGCCTCGTTGCTGCTCGACACCTTCAAAGATTCGGCTGCGAGGTACCGACAAAGTGAACATGCAAAGTTATGTCCCGCAAGTTTCTCATGTGGTATTTACCGCGGCTTGGTATCACAGGTACAAATTTTGGAAGCCCGCCAAAGAGTTGGTGGCCGTATGTTCTCTGACAGACGTGAGTTGAGTTCTGCGAAGTTGTGAGTGCAATTGTGCGACATTTGACTCGTGTTCCTCGTCCACTGCTAGGTCTTGGGTTCCCCGTCGAGCTAGGTGCTTCTGCTAGTGCTGGTTTGACGATACAGAAAGATGGTCTTGTGAGTACCTTGTGTGGACAACTGGGGCTCACATTGGTGCCGTCCATGGGCAATGGTGTGACAGCCTCTGGTAGCCACAGACCCGTTGTGGACTTTGACGGCGCGAAAGTTGACCCCACTGATGATGCGTGCATGCGTGTCGCTGTGAAAGTCATGGCTCATTTCGGTGCGCGTGTCTTCAACGGAGCGCGGATGCAAGTGTATGATCGATTTTCGAAGGTACGACCCACATGGAAGCCCCGCCATGCATTCGTTAGCGAGTTAATACTGCTGATCGCCTGTGCCACCCACAGAATCTGCACCCACCAATGTTGGCGTCAACTGCAAATAAGCTGACCGAAAACGCATCCCCGATCACTGTGACTGAGACGGTGCGTGGTTAGGTGGTTTGTCCGTCCACTTTACGCACGGGTTGTGAATTTGGCTGGTCTGAACGCAGGGTCCACTCGGCATCCAAACCGTGGGTGCTGACGGAGAGAGTTCTCTTCTTTTTGCGGATGGTGGTGAGCAGTCAACGCAAAACGATCAACCTGCACGGAACGATGGCGTGGACAGTTTCACATCCCTGGTCGCTAGTGTCGACCAACGACTCGAGGTACGGCGACGATTGTGCACTGTAATGTGCGTTTGTCAACGACGCGACTCCTCGCTCACTTTGCTCATTCGTTGTGAAACAGGTCATTCTTCCCGGCAACCGCGCACTTATCCTTCCATCTATCCGCGACTTGTTCGAGACTGGCTCCCAGGATGCCGCTTTGTCAGCAGATACTCCGTCGCGTATTGCAGAGGCTATTGAGGAAGCGAAGGCTGTTGTACGACAAAAGTCGCAGCATCAGCGTTCAGGCTTGCGCTCTTCACCTTCGCTTGGCGCCTCGGCATCCGCCGCGTGTGCGCCGGAGGCGGACGCCAGCAGTCGTACTTCAAGCAGCTTACAGCCCACAAGTGAACCCGAAAACGGGCAGCATCATGAAAGCACCACACAGCAGTTGCAAAGCAAAGAATCTGACGACGAAAGAGTTGCGCTGTCCGCGTTCACGCGGAATCATCCTCAGCGTAAACGGCGAAAGGCGGTCAATCTGGATGCCCAGCTTGCTCTGTCATCTGTACGTTTCATCAGGGCCGTTGGCGCTGCCGCATTATTGTGAGTTGTGGACGCTTTGTTGCACAGGCTGAATTCAATCGACTAAACAACTCAAAAGGCACTGTGCCTTCTGACGGTGATGACAACTGCTACGAAAACTTGCTGTAGTACTGTCAATTGACACAGTGCTATTTTGTGGTGCAGGTGACAGCTCACCACAACCCACTAGCACACCGCAACCCCCAAAGACGACTCAGAAACAAAAACATTCGTCGCCAAAAGCGGCGACCGATGATCAACGGCGACTCGCGCTACCTCAAGATGACACTTCAGTAGAGACTGCTCTACTCGCTGTAGCGCGTTGCGCCACCATCCGCATCATCCCCTCGTCCCGAAATATGGACGGTAACGGAACTGAATCTCCAAAGTACTTGAAGTGCATGAATTTCCAAACGCGTTTGTTCTTGCATCATCTCGGATCTCTGGAAGCGGCCATTGGCGCGCCATTGAACAAAGTTTCAGTCACGAGTTTGTTCAATGGCAAGACACCCGCCGGTGAGCGACCGTGCAAGTCACGCAGCATAGAGACGACGATTCTCACTTTGTTTGACCAAACCTGCTGTTCAGCTGCCTCTGTGGAAACGGTCACAATGAGCGTTGTCGAAGGCACCAGTGCACTTGCGGAAGGCTTGGTACGTTCCAACTCGTTGACAATTGCATCCTGTTCATATGAACCGCTTTCAACTCTGTGATCAATTCATAGGCCAACGACCTTGATGTATCGTTTCGAAGTCGAGTGCACCGCATTACGTATGATGAGAGATTGAAACAGGCAAGCGCGCACTACTGGGTCCTGCAGTAAGCCAGGCCTAGTTGTTTACATTGCTGCTGGCCTCCTGCGACCAGGTCAATGTTGGATTTTGGCGATTGCCGAGAACAGATGACTTGTCCTCGGCAGACCTTCAACGTTGTCAGCAAATGCCGCATCCGGCCGAAAAAGCGGAAGATGAAATTTTGATGTGTGACGGAGAAAACTGCAACCGAGAATTCCAAATGTCCGAGCTCAACCCCCCGTTGTTCCAGGTATCAGCAGCTTCTTGCGTATCAGTCGTACTCCGTAGCTTCACAATGTGTTGTAATTGTTTTCAGGTCCCACTTGGCAAGTGGTTCTGTCCCATCTGTGTGAAAGCAATGCAGAAAGCAAAGCTTGCCCCCGCCTCCGTGAGTCGCTCACCACGCAATTGTAACCAATGCCTTCGACACTGACTTTTGACGTTTAAATACTATTGCCAGTTGGACAGTACCACGGCGGACGCTGTTATTATGACAGCCCCACTCGGCTGCCTGCAGCGAAATCATATCTCTTTTAAACCCGCATTGCCACCGTGGAAGGCGAAAGCCATTGGTGGTTTGGCGGCGGGTCTGCACAACCGTGTGGCCATGGTGTTCCCAGAATGTTTCTGGCGCAGCCACGGCAACGCTCTAGCGGACCTGGACCAGCAATCACGGTCCAAAGGTCCTGCGGAGACCGCACCCTTGTTCGCTCGCCTGCCCGCCCTGGATTCCGAAGACAGAGCTGGTCAGTTGCTGGCCGCGCACTGATTCAATAATTATGCCGAATAGTTGCTTACACTGCACGTGCCATGTGTTCGTTCAGACTGTATCGAGTTCCATTGCGCAGACCAAGTCAGCGGCGTTCCAGTTTTGGTTGCGATTGTGGGTGGTAGTGCAGCGTTTGACCTGGAACTTGATGACGACGAAGTCGTTGTTGAGATGGTTCTTCGCAAGCTGAAAAGGCTGTTTTCGAACAGATGTTCCACTGCACCTGTTCCCGATCCCGTTGCCTTCAGCGTGTCTAGATGGAACTCGGACCCATACGCCCGTGGCGGTTATTCATTCATCCCAGTTGGCGGAAGCCATGACTTGTACAACGCTTTGGCAAAGCCTGTCGCTGGCAGAGTATTTTGGGCTGGCGAAGCAACCAACAGCTACAGCCCTGCGTCTATCGATGGCGTACGTTCTCTGCTTTCTCGCCTGTGTTACAGTTGCATCAAGTGTCTTATGGGTTGTGTCTTGTGGGTTGTATGCTGTGTGCAGGCTGTCGCGAGCGGCATTCGTGAAGCCGCACGAATTGCGGAGAGATTTGGTCGAAGTCGCGCCGCAGATGTCGCAAGCATATTGTCGTCCACAGACAAGTTTGCGACGCCAGTCTCGCGCAGACCAAAGAAAAAGTCCAAGAAAAAGTCGTCATTATGCCATCGGGGATGTGGCTTGCCTCCGCATCGTGGCAAATGCCCGTCTCGGAAACGAAAGCAAGTGAAGCCACAGCCACGCGAAGATGCGCCAGCAGTAGAATGTCCGCGATGTGGTGCAATGTTTTCGAGCCGAAAAGCGTATGGTGGTCATTCAGTTCACTGTTCGCGGCGGTTTAATCAAGTGGCGCAACCAGGAAGTCCAAGCCCTTTTGAATGTTGGCGGTGTCGCCAAGTCTTTGGTGGCAAGGATGAAATGCGTGAGCATATGAAGCAATGCACTCAGTATGAGCGCAAGCGGCGACGTAACTACCGCAAAGCATTTGCAGGGGATGGTTTGTGTTTGTCACTGTGCCAAGGATGTGTGGCCAGTGAGGCTGCTGACTCAATGTACGGCTCTATAGGTACCCCGCTTTGTATTCGGGGATGTGGGAAACCCCCGCATCCAGGCTCTTGCCGTAGTTTACCTTTTGAGGATGCCCTGCGGACATTTGACGCTGCGGGCCGTGCGATTTGTCACAGGTGTGATTGCGAGCCAGAAAACTTGCACCGCTTTTTCGAGCCGTCACCTCCGCTGTTGTTGTCCATGTTTTTGCTGATGAAGATGTGGTCTTGACGTCCATGCGGACCCGGACACGGAATGCGCTGTGGTCATCCAAAAGCGCGAGCAATTGAAGAAAAAAGCCAAGCCTAGCGCGGCCTCTCCCGCGCCGATCGATAGGTTCAAGACACAGCCAAATTGGGCCGAGTGGCCAACGGTGGTCGGCGCCATGCTGCGAACGGTGGACAACACAATATTAGCACAGCGCGTTGCGGGGGCGCCACCTTTACCTGTCGACGTGTACGAACGCGTCGTGCCGAAGACAATGCAGGCCGTGGTCAGTCTGGAACATCTTCCTTCTTTCCCCGTCCATAGCGAAGTTGTTGATGTTGACCGAGTCATTACCGCCAACGACGACGGGTGGGAGTGTTTGATATGCCGAAAAGGCTTTGCGGGAGGAATTTTGAAACAAGTATATCGGCATCTTGCCAGTCGAGGTCACATTCGAAATTTGGAGAACTTTGGCAGGACCGCAGCGAATTCTCCGCTTGACGGAGCGCTGATGCCAAAGAAACCGTTCAAATGTTCAGCGAAGGCCTGTAGAAAAACTTTCAGCACCGCTGGTTCAAGAACCAACCACAGCAAGTTCTGCAAGCATGTGCGGGCAGAAGGACAGCAACCGCAGAACGTTGCCAGCGAGGCTGCGGCTCCGCTGCAATCCGAGGATTCCGCAACGCGCATTACTATTTGAGGTGTCATGTGATGCCATGAGTTTACTGTTATCGACAAATCTACCAACCCTCCACCACCTGCTCTTGCGTTGGCATTTTCTTCACTCTTCCTTGTGTTCATTGATGATATTGCCTGGCCCTTTGTCATCGACCATGGGCGTTAGAACAAAGCGAACATCCAGCGTGATGTCTGTCAAAAATCGCTCAGACTCCCGCAACATGAGAATGACGTCGACCTTGCCGTAATGTTGCAAAGCAGGAACAACACGTGTAACGAAACGCTGAACCGCCTACCAACGCCACAAGAAAATACCGGTTAGCGTGGCCTCACGACAGCAAGCGCAACGCTGATAGACTACATCCAAAAGCAAGCTGACTTACGACAGCTTCTACATCCAAAAGCTCAACGAGACGAGGAGCAAATGGATCGCGGTGAAGTTCTCCATTCTTAACCATCTTAAACCAGTTGTTCAGTCGCTGGATACGCTCTTCGTCTGTTGTCCAAACCCGGAGCGCGTCTTGTACGTACTCGGAGTCCAGTGGCATTTCTTGCGCCTGCACAGCAAAGTGTCAACGTCGTTAAGTGTAAGCCAGTTTGGAAGCAGAGTCACAATGAAAAAAATACTGAAGAGAAACGGACCACTCCGGGAGGGATTTGAATCTCCCGCCAAGCTCGGTGGAAAGATTCTTGGGGCGGTGCGTGACCTGGTGATTGCATGGCCGACTGCAGTAACTTGAAAGCAGGGGCACTTGAACCGCTGCGAACGCGATCCATTTCAGCACTACCCCGCCTCCCACGGTGCCTGGGAGAAGCGGTTGCGTCCCCCAGCCAAACCGGCAAAAACTCTACGATCTTCAATGCGGCATCAGGAGGAATTCTGGCGTATTGTGGCAGCGTCTCGACTTCAGCGGCTGGCAGATGTGACAGGTCAGTTGGCTTCGTCACCCCGCTGTCTATCAGCGCTGACAATAATTCTCTCTCTTGGACGCGTGGATGCTTGAGGAACGAGGCAAGCTGAGGATACCGCCGTTCTAATTGACTAAGTTGACTGCTGACTATTGTCCGCAGCCCCGATGACGACGAAAGAACGCCTGAGTAGCGAACTTGCTTCGCGGCGTGTGCAAGAACCTCGATGGATTTTGTGGTGTTATCCGCTGACTCTGAGCTTTGCGACAGCTTCTGGTCCACTTCAGCTTCTTCGATTTCCACGTCGCCATTTCTACCCTGCCAAGATTCCGCTTGAAAATCGCCACGCGACCGAGATGGCGCCCACGTGTTGCCGCGTTGGCGAAGAGAAGTGGCCACACCATCTGCATCAAACGCGCCACTGTCCAAGCGACTTTGCAGCAACCCAAGCTGCTCCGTGCGCAGATTTTTGAGGTTCCGGGCGTACAGTAAACGCGCCCGTGTCAGCTCTTGCTCGTGGACTCGAAGCTGTGAACGAATTCGGATGTGTTGAGCGATGAGTAACTCAGCTTGATCCTTGCATAGCTTTCGAAGTCGCCGGACTTCTTTCACAAGAGCGGAGCGAGCAGCCGAATCGAAATCACGGCGCTGCAGGTACCGCTCCAACCTAATCTCCGCAGTGCGCTTCGACAGTGTCATCTGAGCGACCTGCTCCTCGAGTTCCTCGATTCGCTTCGCATCTTTCTCACTGGGAACGTAAACAACATTGCCACCAGCATTAACGGACTGCCGGTTGTCCTTCAGCTGTTTGAGTTGTTTCTTCATTTGGGATAGGCTGGCGCCACCTTTAGGACTTTTCAGTTGTGGGCGCTTTGCAGCACCGCTTGGAGACACGGCAGTATTCACCAACGCGCCCATGCGGGCACTCAGCTTGCCCAATGGGCCAAGCTTGCCATGACTTTCCCCCTCTCCAGCCTGCAGCTCTGCCAGCTGTTGCATAACTTTGCCGGTTAGAATGAAGTGTGCGTGATCTTTGAACACCCACAGAGTAAAGCATACAAGGCACATGTGTTCCTTTCTCGGCTCGCCTCCGAAAGCGACGTCGATAGGTTTCACAATACCGCAGCGAAAGCACAACGAGTCGCCACAGCAGCGGCAAAAGTCAGCTGGGCAGTCTTTGTCGTTGAAGGCGCCTCCACAACGAGCGCAATTCTTCGACACTGTCTTATTGCGGTCGTCGTACAGCTGTGGACGGTCGCGAGACTCTGACCATCTCTCGATGCGTTTGAATATGTGGTTAAACTTGCCTTCGTCGTGGATGCGTCGAATTTGCGCTTTCCGCAAAAAGTTCAGCGACCGCACCAAAGTTTTGTGCCAGTAAGTGCGGGAATCGTCGTGTCGGCACTTCAAAACAAGCTTGGTTGGCTCCATATGATTCGGACGCACACACAGCAGTACGTTCCCCTCGCGGTCTTCTTCACAAGAAACGATCGTCTTCTCGCTCAAGTCCCAGACGTGTTGCGGTTCCGCGATGACTGGCGAAATCGAAGTTTTGTACGCATGAAGCGAGAACTTCCACCGCGGGGTATTCTCCTTGAACGCCTTTTCCTTTGCAGTGTCCTCTTCATACTCAATCGGTGCGCTGGGGTCGTCTTCCGCCGCTGCAGCAGCCTTCATCGCTTCGGCCAGTTCACGAGCTTCGTCAGCTTCTTTCGTTGAAAACATGAACCAAACGTCAGTTCCGCGGGCTTTCGACAACCGCTTCGACTTCACGTAGGTACCCTTGACATCGATCGGAACCCGGCCGCTTTCGATTTCTTTTGTGGCGACAGCAATTCTGCCTTCAAACTGATCTGTTAGATCTGTTTGATCCGGCCCAGGCTGAAACCCTGGTCGCTGCTCCGTGATTGTGAGCCCCAGGATTTTTTTGCCCTGGCCACCTATGCTGAGTTTGCGGCCTCGGCCCTCTACTCCTTCTAATTTTGCTTGAACAGCTTTGGCGGCCTTCTCGCGCTTCGATAGCTTGCGGCGTCGAGGTGGCCATTGATCTTCAACGTGGAGTTCCAAATACATTACTTTCGACACTTCTTCGTCTTTACCTTTCTTTGGTTTGACGTCTTTTTTGTCAGCCAACAGCACAGGTTCCTTTTCACCGTCTTTTAATTTCTTGGCCTTGCGGGGCGCTGTGTGTTTTGAGAGGGTCACTCGGAAGTGGCCTTGCGCGATGTACGCGTTGTCGGCCGGAATTATGAAGTTGACAAAGTCCCGTTCGATGTTCTCCTGCTTCCGCTTGTCTGCAGCAGTTTTCGGTGACTCGGCGGCTTGTTCGTCACCCTCTTTCAAATCTCTCTCATCTGGTATCCCCGGCATCATGACATTCACATCGAGTGCGGCCGGGCGCTTGTCGACCAAGCTGTGTCGTCCGTCTTCCACAAAGTTCTGAAAGAAGTGCGCCGTCAAAATGAGAGGCGACGCGGCGAGAGAGACGAGGTATCGACTCAGCTCGTCCTGCATTAGGCTTAGGTCGCTCGACTCCTCAAACTTGGGGAAATCGGGCATGACGTCTCGCTGGCCTTGCTTCTGAAACTTCTTCATTAGTCTGGCATTCAGGGCGTCGAAGGATGCCCACTCCCGGCGAATAGTCCACGCGTCACTTCCAGCAATTGTATCGACTACAAAAAGGTACTCGTCCAGCTTCTTGGCTTTGCTGGCTCCGGACTTTATGTCCGTGAACGTTATGGAGAAGTCAACGGATTCCTTGAAATGAACACGCTGTGCGTCAGCTTTGCGCTGTCGTTCCATGTTTGAACGCTCCAGGTCAACGTTTTTGAACCCCATCAGCACCGAGAGGTCTTGCCGGTCGTTGCTGTTCTTCGCGATGACTTCCTCGGCCTGTTTCGACACGCCTGCGTTCTGGGCGTTGAGCTTCAGGTGATTTTTCTGCTTCACGTAGTTGTTGGTGGTTTGCTTGGCATCGATGATGGCCTTTTTCGCAGTCGCCTCCTTCATTTTCTCATAGTACAGTTTCAGCAACTTGCGGGCGTCGTCGATGGTGATGTCCTCCACCGCTTCGTCGAGGGCAGCCGGAGTGTTGAACTTGATCAAGTCGCCGGCCTGAGTGACACCTGCTGCTTTGAAGTTGTCAAGCGTTTCGGTGATCACCTCGATTCCGCAGGCGAGCAGGAGATCCAGAATTGGCTGTTGCTTCGCGATGTTCATGACATCATCCTCGGGTTTCGAGTCATCGGCAGCCGCCACCATGGACTTCTTGATCGCCTTGATCTCTTCAATCCGCTTGTTCATACGCACTGTCCACTTGTCGAACCTTCGCCGGCTGTCCGCTTTCAATGGCAGCGATATCATGTCGTTCTGGCAGTACAGAGTGAACGTAAACTTTTCCTCGTTTGCGTCCAGTCTAGAGGACGCATCCAGGCGCAGCGTCCCCTTCGGGCAAATGGACGCGGCGGACACGTAGTACTCCAAGCTTGCGAAGCGCATCCTGAAGTAGCGTCGCTTCCACGTCTCCTTCTCGATGTCAGTCGAAGTGCGCGTTTCGCCTTGGTAGACGAGAGGGAGTTTCTCCAAGTATCCGTGCACCTCGTGTTCTTCCAGACTGCGTCCCTCCAACGCGCGGGTCAGGGCGATGTCGTCAATTCCAACGTTAATGTCTGCGTTCAACTTGTTAATGCAGTCTTCGATTTCGGCAACCCATTCCGCAGCTTCCTTTGGGTCATCTGCTTGGAGACGCAGGCAACTTTGGTTGTCCGTGGATGTGACAGTGAAACTTCTACCACCTGCGGCGATGAGCTCAACCGTAGCCGTCGTGTCCAGGATAAGCTTGTTCTTAATCTTTGGGGTGTTTTCGTTTTGTGCGTATGTGATGGACGTCGAATACAACCGAAAGTATCGGCGCTGCTTCGACCCGATGCCGACAACTGCCCCGCGGTGTTTCATCGGTTCCTTGGTCAAATAACCTTCCCGGAGCGGGCGCTCCTCATCATCTTCCTCCTCAATCCCGCGCATGGCGTCCTTGTGAACTCCTTTGCAAATGGCTTCGTGGGATGCCAGGAGTCGTGGATCTTCGAACGAGGCGCCGCACTCGTCGCACATGTATCTAGGCACACCACGCACAAGCATACCAAAAACACACACCCACGCTCCCAAGTGAGATTCACAAGTCCCAAACTGTTCAACGCAGACACACAGGCTGGGTGCAGTCAAGCCAGACGAACGAGTCTACTCACTCTTCTTTGACTTGTTCCGAGAATGCTCTCCTTCTCGACAATCTGCCCGGCACGGGTACATTCTGAGAACTTTGCGAGCCACGACGGCCTCTGGCACCTCGTTGGAATCTGTTCGACATGGTCGTTCGCACTCACGCAATCACTATTTGTACGTCCAGCTGCGTGAGCAACTCCCGTCTGCAAAATACAGCAGACAAGAGTGCCACCCACACGTGCTGGCTTCTTTGTCCGCCACCAACTCCTTATGTTGTGTATAGAAAAAAACAGAAGCAATTTGTTTCGTAATTCAGCAATGCACTGCGCAGGTTGCCACTGAGAGAGCAACCAGCGGCCTGAAGGCGGAGTTCGCACTCGCGCCCTCCAAAAATGTCACTTGCCTGCAGCCCGAAACGCAAAGAAAGCGACCACGAATTTAACGCAGGCACCGGAACTGTTCAAAGTGTCAAACCCGCTCCACTGTTAGGTCCTGGTCTCGACTTCAGCTCGCGATCAACGTCTCGATCCGCCGCGTCTACCACACAAGCCCACCCCACCACCACCACCACAACAACAACAACAACAACAACAGCAGCAGCAGCAGCAGCAACAAATGGTGGGGTCTCACTGCGCGTCGTCCTCGTCGCGTTTCGGCGTGAGTGAGTGAGTGAGTGAGTGCGCGGTAGAACAACTATCGTCTATTCATGGCTTTGATAACTTTAACAACAACAACAACAACAACAACAACAACAACATCGCAAAGACAGCTGAAAGGCGGCAGTCCCCTCCACCAACAACACAACAACA
>ENA-OWNT01001781-OWNT01001781.1-seawater-metagenome-genome-assembly--contig:-NODE-1781-length-25095-cov-5.629267_pt1 | contig 25095 bp, 20 predicted proteins | sample MGYA00238136_ERZ651165 | MGnify/ENA primary metagenome ERZ651165 (study PRJEB26861, sample SAMN08777766) | seawater metagenome | isolation source: coastal seawater | place: USA: Florida | collected...
ACCTCGAGGTCGGCCTCGTTGATGACCGCCTCCTCCTTGCCCTTCACAACCGTCACCGTCTTGATGGGACCCATCACGCTCTCCTTCAGGGGATGAGAGACGGGGACGCGCCGGAGCGCGCCGTGCCCCTCGTGCCCCCCGTGCTCGAGGCCGCCGATGTCCTCGGCGAGGGGCTTGAGCAAGAGCAGGCTTTGTTGGGGGTCGTCGCGGTCGATGTAGCCCGACTGCTCGAGCTTGCGCATCGTGCCGAGGTTGGCCGTCTCGCAGGGGCCGGCGCCGGCGGCCTCGCCGAGGCGGGAGGTTGCGATCGCGTAGTACCAGTCGGCGAAGCGCTGGGCCATGACCTGCCCGGCCTGGCTGTCGCCGGCGCGCCACTCGCGGAACAACACCTTGGTGGTGCGCGTGTCCTGCTCGCTCATGCTTGCGTCTCACTTGGTAGATGGGGACTACGCGAACGCGCAGTCGGTGGGAGGCGATGGTAATGGTCGGGACCCCGCGCTGGCAAGGGCCCAGGGTGAGCGCCCCTAGGGGGCCCTTCGGATGCGGGCGGATGTGACCAGCCGACCGGCCAACCAGCAGTAGCGTGCGTCGACCTCGAAGGGGCCTTCGCCGTTCTTCAGGTAGAGCGCGACGGCGGCGCCGCCCTCGAGGTCGGGGCGAACCTGCGCCTCGTGGAAGCCGACGTAGCGGTTCACGTAGGGGTCGAGGGCCTTGTAGATGGACTCCTTGATGGAGAACCGGAGCACCAGAGCGATCCACTTGCGGTCGTCGGGGAGGGGAGCGAGCTCGGTGCGCTCCTCGGGGCGCAGGATGTGCTCCTCGATGCTCGGCCGAGGGGGCCCGTAGTCTTCGAGGTCGACGCCGAGGTCACCGTGCTCGGACTTCGCTGCCACCGCGATGGCGAGGGTGCGCTTGTGGGTGATCGATAGAGCGATCCCGGCGGGGGCGACAGGGGCGCCGCGAGGACCGGTGCCGATGCCCGTGAACGGACCGCCAAGCGCACGCACAGCTGCATGGGCCGCCAGACGCCCCCCCACGTAGGAGGACAGCCGGAAGCCCCGGTGGTGGCGCGCCGCACTGCGCTCGTCGGGGTGAAGGGCTGCCATGTCGGACTCGCTGGGCGGTGCGCCATCTGCGGGCAGACAGACTCCGGCGACGATTCCGTGTGGCAGGGCGTCTTTGTAGACGATGGAATAGGGTTTCACCCGCGCCGGATAACGAAGCGGAGGGTCGGGGTCCATGTCCACGGGCGTGGACGCGGCACCGCCCTTTCAGTGTCGGTACTCTGGTGTGACTTCCCTGCCGGGGCTCCCCCGAGTCCATTACAAGTCTCCAGCTGGTCCACCCTGCGGAAGCCGATGACCCTCCGGAACCGAAACTCCAACGCCCCCCTGCTCCCCTCGCTTGCGCGTCTGAAAGCAGGCGGTGCGCTGTTCGCCCTGCTCGTCGCCGTGAGCTCGGCGGGTGCGGTGCCAGGCCTCGCCATCGGCGGAGACAAGTCGGCGGAGGGCGGAGAAGCCCACCGCACTGCCGAAGCCGCTCGCATCAGCGACGAGATGGAACGCCTCGCCCAGCGCAAGGCCTGGAGCGGCGTCGACCGCCTCTACCGCAAGCTCGAGGCCCTCGAGGTGTCCCCCACACTCGAGGACTACATGCACGGGGCCTACGCATCCCGCGAGCTGGGCGACGTGCTCACCGTGCGCACCCGGCTCAAGGCCGCTGCCCGCGAGCACCAGAGCAAGGAAATCGTCGAGTGGCTCTGGAAGATCGACAACACCTACGGTCGGGTCGAGCTCGTCAGCGTGCCGCAGCGGTCCACCACCCTTGAAGCCGCCGTGATGCCCTTTGATCCCGACCAACGCAAGGCCGTGGAGGCAGCGATCGCGTCGGTGGGCGACAATGGCGTGTTCGTGGGCATGTTGCCGGAGGGAGAGTTCTCCTTCTCCGGTCAGCAGTTCAAGGTCGAGCCAGGAATCAGCGTTCGAATCGAAGTATCGCCCCGGGTCCGTCGTCACGGGCCCATCGCGCCGGTCATCGTCTATCCAGACGGCCAGGGACCCGGCGCGGACAGTGAATCTCCCCCTCCTCAGGAGTCGCCATGAATTCCGTCCTCGTCGCCCTCGCGTTGACCGCAGGCACCGCGGATGCCGGGCCCTACATGTGGGGCGTCGGCCCCAGCATCTCCACCATGGTCATGCCGGGTGAGCACCCGCTGTCGTGGCCGGTGGCCAAGAAGGTCGACGGTGAGCGTCCCGCCATCGCGCCCTATGGCAACAACGACTCCGGCAAGCTCTCGGAGCCCTACTTCGAGAAGGTGCGCGGCGACGTTTCTCTCGGCGCCAAAGGCCTGTTCTACCTCAACAAGGACTGGCGCGGTGTCGCCCACGGGCAGCTCGGCTTCGGCAGCAACTACCGCTCCAGCCAGCTCTCCCTCGGCATCGACAAGATCATCGGCGGTGAGTCCGGTGCCTTCGCCTTCGTGGGCGGCGGCCTCGGCGTCGGGTCCATGAAGTGGGACAGCACCCAGGACAGCGCGGAGCTCAAGGTCAAGCACTTCCCTCTGAAGGGCCAGGTCGGCGGCTACTACAAGATCAACGGCAAGTCCGCAGTCGAGCTCTCCATCTTCGCGCAGCTGCCGATGCCCTCGCTGCAGACCCTCACCACCGACGACGGCACCGAGATCGACATGGGCGTCGGCCTCAACCCGTTGGCGTTCACCCACTTCGGTGTGGAGCTCACCGGCTACTTCGGCGACTTCAAGGCCAAGGGCGGTGGCGGCAAGAAGAAGGGCAAGAAGAAGGGCAAGAAGGGCCGCCGCTGAGGCCTTCCGTTCATCCGCCTCCACGGGCGCGTCGTCTGCACGGCGCGCCCGCTGCAATTTCTACGGCTCGCGCCGCGCGCTCGATGCGGGTGTCCGGTTTTGATAGGGGGCTGCGCACGACCCGGAGCAGCCCCCTTGTCCTCGACCGGCCCCTCCTCCGATGCGCTTCATCGCGCGGCCTCCCGTCTCACCGCCCTTCCCGTCGACCTGGATGGCCTGCTGGCGGACCTCTGTGAAGCGCTGGGGCTCGACGGCGCCTCGCTCATCTCGGGCACCGGCCTCGACGCCCGCAATGTGGCTTCCTGGGGGACGGCGCAGGAGGCGATGTCGCACCACCTGCTCCCCACAGCCACCCACCTCGCCCTGCACCTGTCCGGCGGACGTCCCAGCGAAGGCGACCTGTCTGCTTGGATCGGTCTGCTGAGCGCGGCCCACGCCCGGGCCGGCACCAGCGCGGGCGACGCGGTTGACCGCCTGCACTCGGCCGGCGGCCTCCTCCGCATGCTGGGCCACGACATGCGCAACCTGGTGGGCGCTTTCGACCAGAACCTCGAGTTTGCGGTGCAGTCCCTCGAGGAGATGCGTCCGGCACCACCTGCCACGGTCTTCGAGGACCTCACGCAGGTCGCGGGCGCTTCCGAGCGGGTGATGTCCTACGTGCAGCGCATCCACCAGCTCGCCCACATCCTTCAAGGCCCCTGGGCTCCGCTGGCGCCGGGGGCGACCTTCGGGCGGGTCCTGCTGAGCATGGAGGAGGGCGGCGCCGCAAAGGGGACCGTGCGCAGCAGCGTGACCGACGGCCTGCCCGAGCTGCGCGTCGACATGACCCACGCCACCCTCATCGTGCGCGAGCTGGTGGACAATGCCCGACTCGCGGGCGCCCGCCACATCCGCTTGTCGCTGGGCCATCCCGCCGATGTGCACCCCGACCTCGTCGACTGGGCCACGAGCCTGCCCGCCGGGGACTGGGTTGCGGTGGAGTGCGAGGACGATGGGGTGGGCATGGACGCCTTCCTGCTCACGCGCTGCGTCGAGCCGCTGGTGTTCCATCCCGATGCGAGCGACCGCTCCGGTCTCGGCTTCAGCATGATTCGGTCAGTGCTCCGGGCCATCGGCGGTCGCCTCGGCGTGGTGTCCCGTGCAGGGCGCGGTACCGCTGTGGTGGTGGCGCTGCCGGCTGCCGACCACCCGGCTCCCGGGCCCGGAGGTGGCGCCACAGTGGTCGTTCCCGACGAAGCGCGGGTGCGGGTGGCGGTGCGCCTCGAAGACGCCGGCTTTGCGCGGTGGGTGGTCGATGTCCTGCGCGACATCCACGTCACAGTGGTCGATGACCCCAGGGTCGCCGAGGTGCTCATCGCCGACAAGGCAGGGGCGCTGGCCCATCCCGGCAAGCCGTGCGGCATGTTCTTCGTGGGGTCTGGATGGCCGCCGGGGGTGCCTCGACCCGATGCAGTGATGATGCCCACACCCGATCGAGAGGGCTTCATCCGTCGCTTGTCGATGGCCGTCACCCGCTCCCGCGGACGCTGACCGGCACGAGACGGACACCTCCGCGAACTGCCGGTGAAGGTCTGTGAAACTGGCTGGTCTCCGCGCGCGGTGGGTGTAAGGGGCGCCTCCTCTGGAGGTCCTGATGTCCGCAGATACCCATCCGTCCGAGTGGTCCGTTCCGTCCCCCGATGCGCTGCGGCGCGCCGCTCACACTGTGCGCGGTCTGTCGATGGACGCCATCCAGAAGGCCAACTCCGGTCACCCTGGCGCACCGATGGGCATGGCGGACATGGCCATGGCCTTGTGGGGCAGCGCGCTCGACTACGACCCATCGGCACCGGCCTGGCCCGACCGCGACCGGGTGGTCCTGTCCAATGGTCACGCCAGCATGTTGCTCTACAGCATGCTGCACCTCACCGGCACCTCCTTGTCCCTCGACGACTTGAAGGACTTTCGCCAGTGGGGTGCAACGACGGCCGGGCATCCCGAGTTCGGTGAGGCTCCCGGCATCGAGACCACCACCGGTCCCCTCGGCCAGGGATTCGCGAACGGCGTGGGCATGGCGCTCGCGGAAGCCCGCCTCCGGGCCGTCTTCGGCGTGGAGCTGTCCGACCACTACACCTACGTCTTCGCTGGGGACGGCTGCCTGATGGAGGGGGTGAGCTACGAGGCTGCCGCCATGGCTGGCCACTTCGGGCTTGGCCGACTCATCGTCCTCTTCGACGACAACGCCATCACCATCGACGGCGCCACCGACATCGCCACCTCCGAGGACATCAGCGGGCGCTTCCGGGCTTCGGGTTGGCAGGTGCTCAGCTGCGACGGCCATGACCCCGCCGCCTTGCTGGAGGCCATGGCGGCTGCCCGCGCCGACGAAGGCCGTCCGTCGCTCATCCGATGCCGCACCACCATCGGCTTCGGCGCCCCCACCCTCGCTGGCACCTCGAAGACCCACGGCGCACCGCTCGGCCCCACCGAGGTGGCCGGTACCAAGGCGGCCCTCGGCCTCGACCCCGCCGCCTTCTTCGCCGTCCACGACGACACCGTCGCGCTGCTGCGTCGCCACGACCTCGACCGCAAGGCCCGGCGCCTGTCCTGGGAGGCCCGCCTCGCCAAGCACCCCCGCCGCGCCGAATGGGAGGCCCTCCATGCCACCGAGGTCGATCTCTCCGACTTCCAGTGGCCCGACTTCGAGGTGGGCAAGTCGCTCGCCACCCGCAAGGCCAGCCACGCGGTGCTCAACGCCGTAGCGGGCACCGTTCCTGCGCTGCTGGGCGGCTCGGCCGATCTCGCAGGCAGCAACGGCTCCACCTTGAAGGGCGAGTCGCACCTGTCCGCCAGCGACCTCAGCGGACGCAACGTCCACTTCGGCATCCGCGAACATGCGATGGCTTCGGTGTGCAACGGCCTCGCCCTGCACGGTGGGGTGCGGCCGTACTGCGCGACCTTCCTGGTCTTCCACGACTACATGCGTCCGGCCGTGCGCCTTGCTGCCTTGATGCACCAGCCCGTCATCTACATCTACACGCACGACAGCGTCTACCTCGGCGAGGATGGTCCCACCCACCAGCCGGTCGAGCACCTCATGGCGATGCGCGGCATTCCGGGTCTCTGGGTCATTCGCCCTGCCGACGCCAACGAGACGGCCGCCGCCTGGAAGCTCGCCCTCGAGCGGACCGATGGTCCCGTCGCGCTGTGCCTCACCCGCCAGGGCCTCCCCATCCTCGACCCCGCCACCCAGGTCAGCATGGCAGGCGTCGAAAAGGGCGGCTACGTCATCGATGACGGCGGTATCTGCAATCCCGAGGTCGTGTTGGTGGCCACCGGCTCCGAGGTGTCGCTCGCCATGGAGGCCCGCGCCACGCTCGCTGCTTCGGGCACCGGCGCCTGGGTGGTGAGCCTGCCGTGCTGGGAGCTGTTCATGGCCCAGGACGCGGCCTACCGCGACGAGGTGCTGCCCCCGGGCGTGCCGCGGGTGTCGGTCGAGGCTGGCACCACCTTCGGGTGGCAGGCTATCGTGGGTCTTGACGGAGCAACGGTGGGCATCGACCGGTTCGGAGCATCCGCCCCGGGTGCGGTCGTGGCCAGCAAGCTCGGCGTCAACGTGGACAATGTGGTGGCGTCTGCTCGGCGGCTGGTCGACGCCCGCAAGTAGTTGCGACCCGGCCGCCCGGAGGTGGCCCATGGCGCGCAAGCGGTCGAAGTCCCCGGGGCGCAGTGCCGCCTCGGGTCGACGCCGGTCCGGTGGGCGGCCACCGAGCGGAAGCCGGAAGCGGTCGTCCCGCAAGCCGTCCTCCTCCAGGGCACGCAAGCCCTCCAAGAGCTCCCGGGCGTCGAAGGGACCGCTTCGCCGCTTCTTCGGAGTCGTCGGGCGCCTCACCCTCACCGCCTTGCTCGGCGCTTCCATCGGCGGCGCGGGCGTGCTCGGCGCCTTGTTCCACCAGGCTGAGGTCGATGTCGAGGCGCGGCTGTCCGGCCCGGTCTGGTCCACCACAGGCGAGGTGCGGTCTGGGCCGCTGGAGGTGTGGCGCGGACTGTCGCTCACACCCGAGGAGCTGGCGTCCGACCTGAGCGCCGCTGGCTATGCACGGGTGCGGGATCCAGCGCGCCCCGGGGACTTTGCTGTTGGCGCAAACGACGTCTACATCAATGTTCCCGAATCTCGGGTGCCTGGCTACGCCATCCCCGCGGCAGAGGTTCACGTCGCCTTTTCGAAGGGACGTGTGGCGGCAGTGAGCCCCAGTCGTCGGGTGCGACTCGCATCGGTCGAGCTCGCCGGGATGCGCGGACCCGACAACGAGGCGCGTCACCCGGTGAGTGTGGCGGGACTGCCGGAACATGTGGTCGACGCCGTGCTCGCCATGGAGGACGCCCGCTTCTTCGACCACGAGGGCCTCGATCCCATCGGCATCGCCCGCGCCCTCGTGTCGAACCTGGTGAGCGACGGTCCGATGCAGGGCGGCAGCACACTCACCCAGCAGCTCGTGAAGAACCTGTTTCTCACCTCCGAGCGCACCTACGCCCGCAAGGGACGCGAGGCGCTGCTGGCCATCGCGCTGGAGCGCAACCGCAGCAAGGAGGAGATCCTCGAGCTGTACCTCAACGAGGTCTACTTCGGGCAGGCCGGCGGCGCGTCGGTCTGTGGTGTCGACCAGGCCGCCCGCGTGTTCTTCGGCAAGCCGGCCGCCCGCCTGGAGCTGGGCGAAGCCGCCACCCTCGCCGGCATCGTGTCCGCGCCCAACCGCTACTCGCCGTTGAAGCACCCCGAGCGGGCCACCGAGCGCCGCGACCTCACTCTCGGCCGAATGGTCGCCACGGGCGCCATCTCCGAGGCCCAGGGAGACGCCGCCCGTGCCGCCAGCCTCCAGCTCCACCCAAGCGTCGGTCACCGTCGCGCTCCCTGGGCCGTGGACGCCGCGGTGGAGACGGTCGAGGCCGAGGTAGGGGAGGGGGCGGTGGCCGCCAGAGGCCTCGCCGTCCACACCACCATCCACCCCGTGCTCCAGCGCCTTGCCGAGCGCGCCGTGCAGCAGGGTGCCGCGGAGCTCGCCGGTGCCCACCCCAAGGCCGGGGGCGCCGAGATCGCCCTCGTGGCCGTGCGAGTGCGCGATGGGGCGGTGGTTGCGATGGTGGGGGGACGCAGCTACGCCAGCTCCCAGTTCAACCGCACCACCCACGGACGTCGCCAGCTCGGCTCCACCATCAAGCCGCTCACCTTCCTGGCCGCCTTCGACGCCGACGCCACGCTGTCGCCCGTCACCCTCGTCGAAGATGCCCCGCTCAGCCGAACGGTCGGGGGCAAGACCTGGACCCCCCGCAACTACGACGGCACCTGGCGCGGCGACATCACCTACCGCCAGGCGCTCTCCGCCTCCCGAAACATCCCCGCCGTGCTCGTGGCCGAAGAGGTCGGAATGGCCCGGCTGCAGCGTTTCTGGAAGTCGCTCGGCCTCGAGTCGGCGTCTGCGCTGCCCTCGGCCTCCCTGGGCGCCTTTGGAGCCACTCCCCTGGAGGTGGCCGCCGCCTACACCGTGTTCCCGGGACAGGGACGCGCCGCCCCTCCCCACCTTGTGCGGGGCGTCATCGACGAAGAGGGGAAGGACCGCTGGCCGAGCCCCACGCCGCCCACCGCCCACACCTCCGAGCGCGCGGCCTTTCTGGCCACCCGCCTGCTGGAGAGCGTGGTGGCGGAAGGCACCGGCCGAAAGGCCTCGAAGTGGGGCCTGAAGCAAGGCGTAGGCGGCAAGACCGGCACCACCGATGGTGCGCGTGATGCCTGGTTCGCGGGCTTCACCGATGAGCTGGCCGTGGCGGTGTGGGTGGGCTTCGACAAGGGCCGCAACCTCGGGCTCACGGGCTCCGAGGCCGCGCTCCCCACCTGGTCCCGCTTTGTGAGCTGGTCGGGGACGGCCGGTCCTGGGTCGTTTTCTCCCCCAGACACCGTGGTGTCGATGCAGTTTTGTCCCGCCGACCACCTTCCCGCCGGGGAGCCCGCTGCCTGCGAGGGTGCCTACACCGAGTATGTCTCGGCCTCCGCTCCGCCCGAGACGCCCGAACGCCGGGACGACGGCACCGCCATCATCGATGAGCCGGGACTGCTTGGCCGTGCCTGGGACCGAATCTCCGGTGATGAGCCCGCGGACGACGCTCCCACCGAGCCGGCGCCCGACACCTCCGGCCGCAAGCGCTGGTGGCGGAGGGGAGGCTGATGCCCGGCTGGACCCCTCCGCGCAACGGCTGCACCTTCATCGGAATGGTTCACCTGCGGCCTCTGCCGGGCAGCCCGGGCTTCGACGGTGACGTGGCGGCCATCCGCGCACGGGCCCGCGCCGACGCCGAGACCCTGGTTCGAGGGGGCTGTGATGCCCTCATCGTCGAGAACATGGGCGATGTGCCCTACCTGCGGGGCCATGTCGCGCCCGAGACCGTGGCGGCTGCTGCGCTGTGCACCGCCGACGTGGTGGCCCTGGGGCTGCCGGTGGGGGTGCAGCTTCTCGCGGCGGCCAACCTGGAGTCGCTGGGCGTGGCGGTCGCTGCGGGGGCTGCCTTCATTCGTGCCGAGGCGTTCGCCTACGCCCATGTCGCCGACGAAGGGTGGCTGGATGCCTCGGCCGGACCGCTCCTGCGCCGGCGCCAGTCCTTGAAGGCGGAGGTCGCGGTGTGGGCCGATGTGCAGAAGAAGCACGCCGCCCACGCCGTGACCGCCGACATCCCGCTGGCCGAGCTCGCCCATGGCCACGCCTTTTGCGGTGCGGATGCGCTCATCGTCACCGGCCTCACCACCGGGCATCTGGCCAGCACTGCCGATGTGGAGACCGTGCGCGCCGCTGGCCTGCCAGTCGTGGTGGGATCTGGAGTGACCCCCGAGTCGGCACCTGGGCTGGCCCGTGTGGCGGACGCCCTCATCGTGGGCTCCTTCCTCAAGGTGGATGGACGGTGGCGCGCGCCGGTGGACCTCGACCGCGTGCGGGCGGTGCGCCGGGCCGTGGACAGCGCCTGATCCAGGCCGGCTGGATGTCACCTTGCCGTGGCAATCCGGGGGACCTTGCTGCGGGAGCGGGAGCGCGGATTAGGCGCGGCCCGAATTCCGAAGCTTGTGCACGCCCCCGCGTGCCGGAGGACGACATGACGCAGTCCAACGCCTCACTCGGTGCCGTTCCCGTCGTCGACATGCGCGACTGGTCGAGCGAGGACCCCGCTGTCCGCGCGGCCTTTGTGAAGGCCGTGGGTGAAGCCCTCGAAGAATACGGCTTTCTGCGCGTGCAAGGCCACGCCGTCACGCCCGACATCGTGGAGCCCGCCTACGCCGCTTCCCGCGCCCTCTTCGCGCTCAGCGAGGAGCAGAAGCAGGCCTACTGTGTTCGCGGTGGCCGGGGCGAGCGCGGCTACACCCCCTTCGGCGCAGAGCACGCCAAGGACACCCCGATGCCCGACCTCAAGGAGTTCTGGCATGTGGGCCGCGAGCTGTCCGACGGACACCCCCTCCAGTCGGTCTACCCGCCCAACCAGTGGCCCTCCGAGGTCGATGGCTTCCAGGGCGCGATGCTGCACCTCTACAACACCCTCGAAGGCGTGGCTGTCGACATGCTGGAGGTCATCGCCCGCTACCTCGGCGAGGCCCCCGACCGCCTCAGCCGCCTGTCCACCGATGGCAACTCCATCCTCCGGGCCCTGCACTACCCCCCGCTCAGCGACATCCCCGTCGCCAAGGGTGCCGTGCGCGCCGCCGCCCATGAAGACATCAACCTCATCACGCTGCTTGTGACCTCCACCCAGTCCGGCCTGGAGATCTTGCGACGAGACGGGGAGTGGCTGGCGGTGAACGCCGAGCCCGGCGAGATCCTGATGGACGCGGGTGACATGCTCGGCCGCATCACCAACGGTGTCATCGACGCCACCACCCACCGCGTCGTCAACCCATCGGAAGACCGCAGCGAGCGCTTCAGCATGCCGTTCTTCGTGCATCCCCGGCCCGAGGCGCTGCTCAGCGTGCTCGACTCGTGCCGACGCGACGACCTGCCCGAGCCGCCCGCCGACATCACCGGCTATGCCTTCCTTCAGGAGCGGCTGGCCGAGATCGGTCTCATCGACATGTGAGCCAGCAGGGCGTCGACCGCCGCCGACAAGGCGATGTCGCGGTCGGTGCTCTGGTCGGCCACGAAGACCGGACCTGCCAGTGCGGGCGCGCCCTTTGCCCGCTGGCCGACGATGGCGGCGAAGCGGATGCCCTTGTCCGCGCAGTGGGTGGACAGCCATTGCACCACCTTGTCGTCGGCCGATGTGGCGTCGAGGCGGCCCTCTCCAGTGACGAGAAGGTCGGTGTCGAGGTCGTGTAGGACCCGGGCCGCCATGGCCGACACCCCGGGAACCACCGTGGCCCCGATTGCCGCGAGGGCAAAGCCGAGTCCGCCCGCGGCCCCGCCCCCCGCGAGGTGAAGGGGAGGGGACGACCGCCCCGAGCGCCGGCACCAGTCCTGAAGGGCGGCTGCTGCCCGGACCCAGCCCGCTTGGAGGCCGGCCAGGAGGTTCGGGTCGACCCCCTTTTGCGGTCCGAACCCCAGTGCGCCCCGGGTGACCGGAGTGGTGACGTCCGCCCACACCTCCCACGATGCAGCGTCCACCGCCGTTCCCTCGAAGCGGGCCACTCGGTAGAGCTCGGCTGGAATCGGGGGGACCCGCCGGCCGTGCTGGTCCACCGCATGGATGCCCAGCGCAGCCAGCAGGCCGAGGCCCAGGTCCACCGTGGACGAACCCCCCAAGCCGATGATGGTGGGCTGCCCGAGCTGGTCGGCAAGCACCCGTCCCAAGCCCAGGGCGCTGGCTCCCCAGGGGTCTCGTGTGTGCAGAGCGCGCAACCACACGCTGCTCTCGACTACCACAGTGCCGTCGTCGAGGCGTCCCATGGCCCCGGCACGGTCTGCGCCGTGGGGCCCGGTGCCGTCTACCACCCACCGCTCTCGGAGCTGTCCACCGTGTGCGAGCGCGTCGAGCAGCCCCTCCCCGCCGTCGCTCATCGGACGGCAGTCCACCGTGTGACCCGCGCGCCGGAGTCGCTGCGCCATCCGCTCGGCCACCTGAGAGGCCGTCTGCCAACCACCGAAGGAGTCCGGCGCCACCACCACCCTCATCGGTCCAGCTCCTGTTCGAGAACCGGCAGCAGGACCTCGGCCATGCGCGCATGTCCCGCCCGGCTGGGGTGCACGTCGTCCCAGAACAGGCCGCTGGGGCTCAGGCCATCGGGTGCAAATGCGGAGAACCAGGCCTGGGCGTCCACCACTGGAACGCCGTAGATGCCGCCCAGGCGGATGATCTCGTCGCGAATGGGGGTGACGAGCTCACGGGGCGAGGCGCTGCGGTCGACGGCCTCTTGGAGCAACTGTCCTGCGAGAGCGCCATCGCCCCTCCGTGCCGCGGCCTCGGCCTCCGCGCGCAGGCGGTCGAGGTCGGCGGCATCTCCGGGGCCTGGCGTGGTGAAGGGCTGCAGGTGGGCGAAGCGCAGGTTGGTGGGGGGAATCACGAGCACCACGGCTGCACCCCTGGCCTGGGCCTCAGCGATGAGGCCACCCACCTGGTGCTGGAAGTGGAGAACCGCCAGATCGATGAGCTGACGGACCTCTTCGCGGGTAGGGGGCGCGCTTCGGTACAGGTCGGCCGGAGGTGCGGTGGACGCCTGGGACCGCAGGCGTCGGGCGAGGGCGGTGTACAGCGGGCTCTGGGACAGCCAGAGTCGGGCCGACAGCCAGGCGGGGGAGGTGTGGTTGTAGAGGGCGAGCCGGGTGAACTGGGCGGCTTCATTGTGCCCGTAGGCGATGACCAGCAGATCTGCACCGAGGTCGAGGGCAGCCCGACCCGCGGAGGCCACGCCCGCCGAGGTCGCGCCGCCGATGCCCAGGTTGTGCACCTCGACCCCCGGCAGGCTCCGGTCGAGCTGGGCGACAAAGGCGTCGTCGGCGACGTAGTGGGAACCGTGTACGGTCGAGGCGCCGAGGACAGCCACCCGCATGATGCCCGCTTGGGGCACCTTGTGTACGACGGTCAGGCGCATCGAGCCGCCGCCGAGCCACACCTGGTCCGCCGCCCCGGGCAGGTCTCGGGCCACGACCTCGGACTGGGCGATGAAGCTGAACAGGGGCAGGCTGGACGCACCGGTGGGCGCTCCCAGCATTGCTGCGGCGCCGTCGGTGAGGGCGAGCAGACCCACAGCCACGCTCATCCCAGCGAGCGGGCGCCATCGACGAAGCCGCGCTCCCACGACGCCTGCGACCCCCACCATCGCGAGTCCGCCGAGCAGACGGGCCAGCCCGGTCGATGTCTGAAAGACAGATGTCGACGGACGGAGCACCACGTCCGCCTGGTCCACCGTGGGGTCCTCGAGCGCATCCAGTCCCGGCATCTGGCCCGGAAGCACGGCGGGATACTGGAGCGCCCGCCACGGTGCGGGGGACCCGAGCTTGCTTGCGGCCTGGTCGACCGCGCTGGTGGTGTCGGCGTCGAGCCCGTCAAGGGCGGTCAAAGCGACCTTGGTGTGCGCCTGTCCCATGCCACTGTCGACGGCCACACCCGCGAGCGCCCGCACCACCGCCGGACGCTGCTGCGCATCTGCCAAGATGGCCGCCAGGAGACCATCTTGGAGGGGAGCCACCACTTCGTGCAGCAGCGAACCACCCTCCGTGGTCATCGCGCGGAGGGTGCGGTGGGGGTCTACGTCGAGCATTCCGAGGAGCTGCTCGAGCGACCCGGGCGACGATGGAGGAGGAGACCAGTGCTCCACCCACCGCCGGTCTTCGGTGGACAGGCCGGCCGCCGCCGGACGCACCCAGTCATGGCGCATGCGAGACCACACCAGCGCCGCCATGCCGGTGCCCAGGCCTTCCCGTGCGCCCTGTCGCAGCCGCTCCTCCGGTTGCGCCAACAAGGCCTCGAGCGCGGCCTCGAACAGGTCGGGGTCTTCGGGCAGGGGGGACAGGGGACCCGCGATGGCGGTGTCCGGGCTGCCATACCGACTGCGCAGGAAGGTGCGAAAGAGAGCGGGCACCGGGTTGGGACCCGGACACCTCAGCGCGTCGACTTCCCCGCGCAGCAGATCGATGCGGGCCTTGTAGGCGACGGGGTCGGTCGCCGACATCGGGCTGTCGAGGCGCGGGATGAGGCTGGGATCCACCGGTGAGCACGGATCGCTGGCGTGCGCATGGCTCAGCCACAGCAGAGCCGGCAACAGCATCAATCCGAGAGCGGCCACGGTGGTCCTTGGAGGTGGGCGGCCCGCAGTGTAGTCGGTCCGTCCCACCGTGGGCGCGGGGGACCTTCCCGGGCTGGCTCCCCCACCCCTGGCAGACCCGGGACCGCCCCTCAAGCGGGACAACGGACGCCCGGGCCGCGGGGAGAGCGCGCTATGCGAGCGGCGCGGGGACAGCCTCCCCGCCTGGCTCCACCCGACCGAGGCCCCGATGTCGAGCCCCGCCCGCACGCGCTCCTGGAATGCCGCGATGGGCGCTTCGCCAGGCGACATCGACCTCACCATCCCGCCTGGCCACATCGAGGGCGCCCTCCCCAAGCGCCTGCGGGGCGGACGCATGCTCTCCAACGGCCCCGGCTGGACGCGCATCGGCGACCGCACCGCCCATCCCTTCGACGGCCATGGCTATGTGCGCAGCTTCGCCATTCAGGCAGATGGCTCGGTTCACCTGCGGGCACGCTTCGTCCACACCCCGTCCTACACAGCAGAGCGAGACGCCCAGAAGCTCGTCCATCGTGGCTTTGCCACCAACGTGACAGACCGGTTCTGGGACAACCTGGGCTTCGGGCCACCCCGCAATGTGGCCAACACCACCATCACCCGCTGGGGAGACCGCCTGCTCGCGGGCTGGGAGGCCGGCGCGCCCCACGCGCTCGACCCGACCACACTCGACACCCGCGGCGAAGACCACTTCGGCGGCATTCTGGAGGGCAAGTCCACGCTCGCCCACATGCGCAAGGACGCCATCGCCGATCGCCTGGTGCTCTGCACGCTCGCCCAGGCCCGGCAGGCGACCTTCACCTTCCACGAGGTCGACCCCACGGGAACGGTCGTCTCCACGGCCACTGCGCAGATCGACGGCATGGTGTTCGCCCACGACTACGCCCTGTCCCCCAGCTGGTTCGTGCTCGGCGGCAACCCGCTGCGCATGAAGCCATGGCAGCTCGTGCGCACCCTCCTCGGCACCGGCACCCTGCTCACCTCGGTGGCCACCGACCTCCGCAAGCCCGGCATGCTCCACCTCGTCCCCCGTGGCGGCGGCGACCTGCGCTCGGTCGAGCTTCCGGGCAAGCTCTTCGTCGTCCACTTCGGCAACGCCTTCGAGCAGGACGACGGCACGCTCATCGTCGACGCCTGCGCCTTCGCGGACTTCCCCTTCGGCGAGGAGTTTGGCTACACCGGTCCCCAGGGCGCCTTCGACCCCGGTCTCCCCGAAGCCCGTGGTCCCCAGAAGCTCGTGCGCATCACCGTTCCGGCAGGTGCCACCACCGCCACCTGGGAGCGCCTCACCGAGCATGGCGTCGACTTCCCGCGCTTTCATCCCGACCACGAAGGCCGCGAGACCCCCCTGTTGTTCGGCGCCACCCGCAAGGACACCCGCTACAGCGACCCCTTCGACTCGGTCATCGGGATCGACCTGCTCGACCGCGACCGTCCCGAAGACCTGTGGACCGCCCCCGACACGGTGTTCGTGGGGGAGCCCATCTTCGTCCCAGACCCCGAGAACGGAGACCAGGGGACTGTTCTCGTTATTTTGTCCGATGGCGCCAGCGCACGCACCACCCTGGCGGTCTTCGACGCCCGCCGGCTCTCGGCAGGTCCAGTCGCAACCGTGCCTCTCCCGTTGCTCCCCATCGCCTTCCACGGCGACTGGGACCCGGAAGGGGCCAGCTGAGGCCCTACTCCTCGTCGGCCACAGTGTCGCCGTCGCCCACCTCGCTGTCGGGGTCGGGCGACAAAGGCACGGTGCCGTCGCTCGCGGTGTCGTCGTCGTCGGTGTTCTCGTCGTCTGCGCCACCTTCGACCACGGTGAGCTTCGGGCGCTCGGGGGGCAGGCAGCGGATGCTCAGCGTCTTGTCGTCGTCGCCTGCCACATGGTCGACGATGGCGGTGCCGCCGTCCTTGAGGTCGCCGAACAGCATCAGGTCGGCCAGGGGACGCTTGATGTGTTGCAGCACCACGCGGCTCATCTCGCGGGCTCCGAACTCCGGCTTGTAGCCCTCGGTGGCCATCCAGGCGCGGCCGGCGTCGGTGAGCTCGAGCTTCACGCCACGGTCGGCCACCTGCTCGCCCAGGGCTGCGACGAACTTGTCGACAATGCGGGTGACCACCTCCTCAGGCAGCGGGCCGAACTTGACCAGCGCGTCGAGGCGGTTGCGGAACTCGGGCGAGAAGGTGCGGGACAGGGCGGCGTCCTGCTTGTGGGCTCCCGTGCGGGCCCCGAAGCCGACGGTGCGCACACTGGCGTCTCGGGCACCAGCGTTGGTGGTCATAATGACGATGACGTTGCGGAAGTCGGCCTTGCGCCCGTTGTTGTCGGTGAGCGAGGCGTGGTCCATCACCTGGAGCAGCAGGTTGTAGATGTCGGGGTGGGCCTTTTCGATCTCATCGAGCAGCAGCACACAGTGGGGGTGCCGGTTGATGGTCTCGGTGAGCAGCCCGCCCTGCTCGAAGCCGACGTAGCCGGGAGGCGCTCCGACGAGGCGGCTGGCGGTGTGGCGCTCCTGGTACTCCGACATGTCGAAGCGCTGGAAGGAAACGCCCAGAATCTCGGCCAGCTGACGCGCCAGCTCGGTCTTTCCGACACCGGTGGGGCCGGCGAACAAGAAGCTGCCGACCGGCTTGTTGGGGTCCTTGAGGCCCGCGCGAGACAGCTTGATGGCGCTGGCGACGGCATCGACGGCTTCGTCCTGGCCGTAGATGACCTTGCGGAGGTCGACCGCGAGGTCGCCGAGGGCCTTCTTCTCCTGCTCGCTCACGCTCTTCTTCGGGATGCGGGCCATGCGGGCGATGGTGGCCTCGACGTCGTCGACCTCCACCACATCACGCTCGGCGAGGCGCACCGCGGCACCGGTCTCGTCGAGCACATCGATGGCCTTGTCGGGCAGCTTGTTGTCGTTGAGGTGCTTGGCGGCCAGGCGAGCGGCGGCCTCCACGGCCTCTTCGGTGAAGCGGAGCTTGTGGTGCTCCTCGTAGTGCTTCTGAAGGCCCTTGAGGATGTCGATGCACTCCTCCACGCTGGGTTCGCCCACCTCCACGATCTGGAAGCGACGGGCGAGCGCGCGGTCGCGTCCGAAGGCCTGCTTGTGCTCCTTGTGGGTGGTGGAGCCGATGCAACGGAGGCGCCCGCCCTGCAGAGCCGGCTTGAGGAGGTTGGAGGCATCCATCGTGCCGCCCGAGGTGGCTCCCGCCCCCACGATGGTGTGGATCTCGTCGATGAAGAGCACGGCATCGTCGCGGTCCTCGAGCTCACCGATGACGGCCTTGAGACGCTCCTCGAAGTCGCCGCGGTAGCGCGTGCCCGCGAGCAGCGCGCCCATGTCGAGGCTGTAGACCATGTTGCCCTTGAGGGGGCCCGGCACGGTGCCGTCGTGGATGCGGCGGGCGAGGCCTTCGACGATGGCGGTCTTGCCCACGCCCGGGTCGCCCACGAGCAGGGGGTTGTTCTTCCGCCGGCGTGCAAGGATGTGGACGATGCGCTCCACCTCCTCGTCGCGGCCGATGAGGGGGTCGATGTGACCGGCGGCGGCCCGGGCGACCAGCTCCTCGGTGTACTCGGCGAGGGGGTCGTCGCCGCCCTTCTCGATGGTCTCTTCGTCGGTGGCGGGCGCTTCGTCGCCGGCGCCCGCACTTGCGGTGGGACGGCGCTTCTTCATCCCGGGGACGGCCTTGCCCTTGCCGTGGGACAGGTAGGCGGTGACGTCGACCCGGCGCACGCCGTGGCGGTTGAGGAGGTAGACCGCCATGCTCTCCTCTTCACGGAGGACCTCGGACAGCACCGTGGGACCGTCGAGCTCCTCCTTCTTCGACGACTGCACGAAGAACAGCGCCCGCTGGAGCACCTTGCCGAAGGCGATGGTCTGGATGGGGTCGACGTCCTCGCCCTCGGGAATCTTCTCCATCTCCTCGTCGAGGAAGGTGTCGAGCTCCTTTTCGAGCTTGGCCAGCTTCACTCCGAGGGCCTTGAGCACCTCTGCACTGTCGGGGTCGTGGAGCAGGGCCAGCAGAAGGTGCTCGAGGGTGAGCATCTCGTGGCGGCGGCGAGCGGTGTCCTCGACGGCGCGGGACAGGGCGACGCGGAGGTTGTCGGAGACATTGGGCGTCATGGGGGGCCTCGCTGGGAAGATGGGGGCCGGAGCGCAGGAGCGGTCGATGGGCGGGGCAGGCGGTGCCCAGACCGGGGGACTACTCGGGCTCGGTGGTGAGAAGCAGGGGGTAGCCTTCTTTTCGGGCCATCGCGACGGTCTTCGCGGCCTTGGTCTCGGCCACCTCGCGGGAGTAGACACCGGCGATTCCGGCGCCTTCGTTGTGTACGGTCAGCATGATGCGCGTGGCTTCGGCCTTCGATCGGCGGAAGACCCCTTCGAGCACCAGCACGACGAACTCCATCGGCGTGTAGTCGTCGTTGTGGAGCAGCACCTTGTACTTTCGCGGACGCTTGAGCCGCTCACGCACGAGGGTGCCGGACTCGCGCTCGGGACGATTCTTCGAAGATCGGCTCTTGGAGGGCGGCTTCTTCGACGGGGGCTTCTTGGGGTCACCGGCCATGGCGGCTCCGGGGTGTGCTTCGGCGCGCGGGCACTCGTTAGCGACGGTTTGCTGGGGGACAACCGCCGGGATGGCTCATGGGGCCATGCGAGTGTCGGCGCCTGGGTTGGGGGAGGGGACGAAGGTGCGCTCGCCGACGGGCAGTCCAACGACGTTGCGCACGGTGGACCAGGGCCAGTCGTCTGCTGGCGGAGCCAGAGCACCGGGGCACGCGCGCTCGACAAGCTCGGGAATGGCTACTGCGAGAGCATCTTCGTCGGCACTATGCACCTTGATGGCGAGCCCGGTGCGGGCCTTCGGCCAGGCCACACAGAACACCCCGAGCGCGCCGATCTTGCCGACGAAGGGGCCGGTCGCGCGACGGGCCACCGCGAGGTCGATGCGCCTCTGGCCGCTGGTGAGGGCCGGGTGTTCTGCCATCGCGTGGCCGATGCGAGACAGGAGGGGGTCGGCGTCGGGGTCGGCCATCGCCAGGGCCAGGAACGCCCAGGCCCGGGCCATCTGGGGAAGGGTGAGGTGGAAGGTCGGCACCCCGCAGCCGTCGGTGGCGTGGGGGGGCACGGTGCCGGTGTGCTCGGCCACTACCTCGGCGATGCGCTGCTGGAGCGGGTGGTCGGCCTGAAGGTAGGTGTCGGTGGACCATCCCCGGGCCGCACATGCCATCAGCATGAGGGCGTGCTTGCCGGAACAGTCGTTGTGCAGGGCGTGGGCGGCCTCACCGGCGCGCTGGATCCGGCGCAGCTCGGTGGGGTCGAGGGGAGCCTCCGCGCCACATCGCAGCTGCTCGGGGGACAGGCGGCAGCGGTCGAGAAGGTCGCGCACCCGGTGGAGGTGCTCGGCGCCGCCCGAGTGGCTGCTCGCGCCGATGGCGAGGTCTTCGTCGGACAAGGAGGCGAGGGCGTAGGGGGTGTTCTCGCTGTGCCCCGACTCCGCGAGTGCGCGCAGGATGGCGAGCACCTGGAAGGGCTTGGCTGCGCTGCGCCAGAAGGTGGGACAGGGCGCTCCCAGCGTGAGTACCGGCTCTGCGACGGGGCCGGCGCCCAGGTCGACAATGCGGACTGCGGCTGCGGAGACTGGATGGGTGGCCTCGAGGAGTCCGCCTCGGCGTTGGTCGACCTGCATGCCAGGGTTGTAGCGCAGAGGCGAGGCGGGTGACAGTGCCCGAGCGCAGGAGGTGGTGGTGGTCGTGGTGACGGGGACGAAGCGGTCGGGAACGTCGCTGTGGATGCAGATCCTCGGGGCGGCCGGGCTGCCGGTGGTGGGCGACGCCTTTCCGGGGCACTGGGAACAATCGCTGCACGCGGCCAACCCTCGGGGCTTCTTCGAGAGCCGCCTGCGGCGCGGCATCTACTACCGCACCAACCCCGACCCGAAGACCGGCGACTACCTGCACCCGCGCGATGTGCGCCACCACGCCGTCAAGGTGTTCGTTCCCGGGGTGGTGCGCACGGACATCGCCTTTCTCAACCGGGTGGTCGCGACGGTGCGGCCCTGGCGAGAGGCTGTGGACTCGCTCGCGCGGCTGCATGCACTCGAAGCCGCCTGGCACCGCGACAAAGCCGTAGACGAGGCCGATCTCGACCGACGCCTCCAGCGCCTCCACCGCTCGAGGAGCGACCTTCCGCCGGCCATCGAGTGGTGGCTGGAGATCTACGAGCTGGTGCGCGACCACTCGGTGCGTCGCTACCCACTGCGGTGGACCGCCCTGCGCAAGGTGCGCGCGGAGCCCGAAGCGGCCATCTTGCCTGTGTTGCGCTGGTTGGGCGCGGACGGGCTCGACCTTGCCGCAGCGGTGGACTGCGTCGACTCCACGCTCGACCGCAGCACGCCCGCCGACGTGGACCTCGACCCCGCGTGGGCGCGTGTGTTCGATGCGGTGGAGGAGGCCGCCATGTGCGGCCCGCGCCTGCCGGTGTCCTTGCTGCGCGACATGAACCGCCTCAACCGGGCTGTGGAAGCGCGCTTCCGTCGGCTGTCCCCGGAGAGGGGTGCGGAGGAGCAGCCGTAAAATGTGACAGGCGGGGGTCTGACCCCCGTTCATCCTATTTTGCGGTTCTTGCGAACTCCCACTCGTCGAGCTCGCTGTCGACGCACACCATCTGGTCGCGCTCGGCCTCGCACTCGAATGCGAACAGCGGGTCGGCGTCGATGTAGACCGCGCCACCCGACTCCTCCTCACCTTCCACCTCGGCCGACTCGGACAGCACCTCGGGCGCCTGGTCGCCGACCGTGGTGGTCTTCGTCATGGTGGCGTCGCCCTCGACCTCATCGCGTGTGTGGTCGAGCTGCAGCACCACTTCCAGGGTGCGAGTGGTGCCGTTTTCCTCGTAGGTGAGGGCGGTCCAGCTGGCGTCGACCAGCTCCCAGGTGCCGGAGATGTGGGTGCCGGAGCAGCCCGTGAGCAGGGCCAGCATGGCCAGAACGGTGTGTCGGAAGGGGGACATGGCGACCTCTTTGGACCGTTGGACTCTGCACGCCTCGATGTAGCCGCACGCGAGCCAGGGACGCCACCGCCCGCCGGGGATAGGCCCCCGCCGACGACAAGGAGTGAGCATGCAGTGGTCCGAAGGCAGCGACGCCGTGACAGCAGGGGTGCGCGTGAAGGTGCGGTCCGTCTACCTGTCCGACCGGTCCGATCCCGTACACGACCACTGGATGCACGCCTACGAGGTCACCTTGAGCAACGAGGGCGGCCGTCCGGCCAGGCTGCTGTCCCGGCACTGGATCATCACCAACAGCCACGGCGTGCAGGACCATGTGCGCGGTCAGGGCGTGGTGGGCGAGACCCCTCGGCTGGAGCCCGGAGAGAGCTTCCAGTACACCTCCGGCTGTCCCCTCGACACCCCCATGGGCACGATGCACGGCTCCTTTCGCATGGAGCGCGACGACGGCACGCTGTTCGACGTCGACGTGGCGCCATTCACGCTGGCCGAGCCCTTCGCGGTCAACTGACGAGGTCTGTCTTGAAGCTCGCTGAAAAGTCCGCCCGCATCCAGGCCCAGCTCGAGGCGCTCTACCCCGAGACGCCGGTGCCCCTCGACCACACCGACGCCTTCACCCTGCTGGTCGCGGTGATGCTGTCCGCCCAGACCACCGACAAGAAGGTCAATGAGGTCACGCCGGCGCTGTTCGCGGTGGCGCCGGGCCCGACGCAGATGGCTCAGATGGAGGTCGAAGACATCCGGCAGCTCATCCGCGCCATTGGCCTCGCCCCCACCAAGGCGAAGAACCTCAAGCGCATGTCCGAGCTGCTGCTGGAGCGACACGGTGGAGAGGTGCCTGCCGACATCGACGCCCTCGAAGACCTCCCCGGCGTGGGCCACAAGACCGCCAGTGTGGTGATGGCCCAGGCCTTCGGCGTGCCGGCCTTTCCTGTCGACACCCACATCCACCGGCTCGCTTGGCGCTGGGGCTTGTCTACCGGCAAGAACGTCACCCAGACCGAGCGCGACCTGAAGAAGCGCTTCCCCGAGGAGAGCTGGAACAAGCTGCACCTGCAGATCATCTTCTTCGGTCGCGAGCACTGTCCGGCCCGCGGGCACGACTGGGATGGCTGCCCCATCTGCGGCTGGGCGGGCGTCAAGAAGCGCCAGGCGGAGGAGGCGGCGAAGCACGCAAAGGGCAAGGCGCGGCGCGCACGGAAGGCGCCACAGAAGCGAAAGCCCACCGCATCGAGATAGGCCGGTCCGCCCCTCGGTCGCGGAGACGCCATGGCCCTCGCTGTGTTCCAGGTGCTCGCGCTGCTGCTCATCGCCGCCATCGTCGGCATGGGCGCACGTCGGCTGCGCTTGCCCTACACCCTCGCCCTCGTGGTCGCCGGCATCGGCCTCGGGCTGGTTCATCTTCCCGAGCTGGAGGGCATCCACCTCACGCCCGACCTGCTGCTGGCCATCTTCTTGCCGGCGCTGTTGTTCGAGGCGGCCTACCATGTGGAATTCGCGAAGTTTCGCCGAAATGCTGGCGTCATCGGGCTTCTCGCGGTTCCTGGGGTGGTGATCTCAGTTGTCGTGACGGCACTTCTGGCGTGGCCGCTCACCGCATGGGCCGGGCTCGAGCTCACCCTCGGGGCCTGCTTTCTGCTCGCCACCATGATTGCCGCCACCGACCCCATCTCGGTGCTGGCCCTCTTTCGCAGCCTCGGCGTGAACCGGCGCCTCTACCTCCTTGTGGAGGGCGAGAGCCTGCTCAACGACGGCATCGCTGTGGTGGCTTTCATCATCGTGGCCGCCATCCTCGGGGTCGCCACGGGACACGGCCAGGCCCACGCGGTGCACGGTGCTGCCGAGGCCGCCTGGTTCGGCTTCAAGACCTTCGTGTGGATGGCCGGCGCGGGCGTGGCCATCGGCGGTGCGATGGGACTTGCCGTCAGCGTGCTCACCCGCCAGATCGACGACCGCCTGGTCGAGACCACGCTCAGCTTCGTGCTCGCCTACGGCTCCTTCTTGATTGCCGAGCACGTCCATGCATCGGGCGTGCTGTCCTGCGTGGCGGCGGGCATCACCCTCGGCAGCTTCGGCTCCCGCTTCGGCATGAGTCCGGCCACCCGCCTCGCCATCGCCGACTTCTGGGAGTTCCTGGCCTTCTTCAGCAACTCGATGGTGTTCCTGCTGGTGGGCCTGGAGCTCGATGTGCCAGCCCTCTTCGCGGTCGCGGTCCCCGTGGCTGCGGTCTTCGGGGCCCTGGTCGTCGGACGCGCGGTCGCGGTCTACAGCCTCGCTCCGCTGGGACCACGCCTCGGCAGCGAGCCCATCCCGATGTCGTGGCGGCACGTCATGGTGTGGGGTGGCCTTCGGGGCAGCCTGTCGATGGTGCTCGTCATCGGTCTTCCCCACGAGTGGGCGGCCCGCGACCCGCTGCTGCTGCTGGTCTTCGGCGTGGTGAGCGTGTCTCTGTTCTTCCAGGGGCTCACGATGGGACCCCTGCTCAGCCTGCTCGGTCTCCGCGGCACAGCCACCAAGCAGGACGCCTACGAGATCGCGCGCGCCAAGGCCCTCATGGCCACCAAGGCGCTGGCCGAGGTCGAGCACCAGGCCGACGCCGGCTTGCTCCAGCCCGCCACTGCCGGTCGCCTCGTCGCCTTGTACCGGCAGCGCAAGGAGACCGAAAAGGCCCGTGCCGAGGCACTTGCCGGCGAGGACCTCGCGGTCGAACGCCTCCAGGACGCCGCCTTGCACCTGTTGGTCGTGGAAGAAGAGACCCTGCGACACGCCTTGGATGAAGGCACCATCGACCGCGACGCTGCCCACGGCCTGTTCGCCGACATCGCCGCTCGCCGAGAGGCTCTGCGGCATGGCGACGAAGGTCCCCAGGCCCTGCGCGAAGCCATCGACCTGGTGGTGCCCGATGTGCGCGGTCCAGACCCCGAGGCCGGGCGCGCCACCGACCCTGGAGCCGAGTGATGTCCCAAGCCGAAGTCCCCTCCCGTCGCGCCGTGTTGGTGTGGCTGTCCTCCGCCACTGTGGTGGCCTGCGGTCCCAAGAAGTCGTCGGGTGACAAGGCCGGCGCCGGGCAGACCGACTGCTGCCCCGACACCGGCATCGGAGACGACACCGACAGCTCGACTGACACTGACACATCGGGGGACACCGACACATCGGGGGACACCGAAGACACCAGCGACCCCGTGGACACCGCGCCTCCCGAGGTCTGCCGCACCGAGGGCGACATCGAAGGGCCCTACTACACGGCGGGCGCTCCTGAGCGCACCGACCTCGCCGACGGGGTGGAGGGCACACCGCTGGAGGTCCGCGGCACCATCGTGCAGACCGACTGCACCACGCCACGGGCCCACGCCGTCTTCGACGTGTGGCACGCCGACGATGCCGGTGTCTACGACAACGAGGGCATGCGTCTGCGCGGCAAGGTCGTGTGCGATGCCGACGGACGCTTCGTGTTCACCACCGTGCTGCCGGGGCGCTACGACGTGCGCCCGGTGCGGCACATCCACTTCAAGATCTGGGACCGCCTCGACGGTGCGGAGCTCATCACGTCCCAGATCTACTTCTCGGGAGACCCCGAGTACCGGCCCGAGTCCCACACCGGACCGGTGGTGGATGTCGGCGAGGACAACGTGGTGGACGTCATCCTCGCCGTCTGAGTCCTACTTCTTCGCGCTGTTGTACATATCGTCGATGAGGTCGGCGTAGGTGGTGTAGACCACCTTGCGCTTCACCTTGAGAGAGGCGGTGAGCAGGCCGCTCTCGACGGTCATGGGCGGCACGATGCGGAAGTACTTGATGGTCTCGTACTTCGCGAGCTTCTTGTTGGTCTCGTCGACGTGGGCCTGCACAGCGGCCTTCACGGCGTCGGACTGGGCATCGGCGGGGTTGCCGGTCTGCTTCGACCACTCGGCGAGCTCTTCGGGGTCGATGGCGATGAGCGCCGTGGCGTAGTTGCGCGTGTCGGCGACCGTGACGGCTTCCTGCACGATGGTGAGGTTCTTCAGGTAGGCCTCGAGCTTGGCGGGCGCGATGTACTTGCCGCCGGAGGTCTTCATGAG